>Ga0210384_10002383_pt1 | contig 23002 bp, 18 predicted proteins | sample IncBWH2MmetaG_FD_160574 | JGI IMG/M metagenome (GOLD analysis project Ga0210384, IMG submission 160574) | Forest soil microbial communities from Barre Woods Harvard Forest LTER site, Petersham, Massachusetts, United States - Inc-BW-H-2-M | ecosystem: Environmental > Terrestrial > Soil >...
GGGCCAACTCGAGAGAAGATTGATCCTGTGCGGTATCTGACGAACCGGTCGAGCGGGCGTATGGGCTATGCCCTAGCCGAGGCAGCAATGCAACGCGGAGCGCGGGTGCTACTGCTTACCGGGCCGGTGGCAATTGTGCCGCCCGCAGGCGTGGAAGTGACGCGCGTGGAAACGGCGGAAGAGATGCGGGGGGCCGCGCTTCGGCTGCTGCCGGAGGCCCAGGTCGTGATCATGACGGCGGCGGTGGGGGACTATCGGGCGAAGAATGCGTCGGAACAAAAGATCAAGCGTAAGGGGCCGATGACGCTGGAGCTGGAGCCAAATAGCGATATTCTGGCCGAGCTCGCGAAACGAAAAGCTGGCCAGGTAATTGTCGGCTTCGCCGCCGAAACGGAAAACGTTCTCGAGAATGCGCGCAAAAAGCTGGCGTCGAAAGCGCTGGATGCGATCGTCGTCAACGATGTCTCACGTGAAGGGATTGGGTTTGACTCCGAGCGCAACGCGGTGACCATCCTGACGCACGCGGAAGTCGTGGAAGTTCCTGAGATGTCGAAACGGGACGTGGCGCAGCGCGTGCTGGATGCTGTTGCGGCGTTGCGGGCCATAGTGGCTCCGGCGGTTTAACTGCGTGAAGTCCAAGTCGACTTGCCGAAATCCTACGCAGTCCAATCCTGTTTTCCATGGATAACTGCGGCGATTACGACCTCACTGTCGCCAACTTCGTAAATGATCCGGTAACTGTAGGCGATGACCTCGCGGATTGTATCGTCGTCAAACTCCGGCACCTTTCGCCCGGAACGTGGAAATTCAGACAGAGCCGCAGCGGATCCAAGGATACGGCGTACCACGTTTCTGGCATAGGCTTCCGAGTCCGAAGCAATGTAGGACGCGATCGCTTCCACGTCGGCAAGCGCCCGTGTAGACCAAGTTACTCGGCGAGCCATTCGCTCAAACGCTGTTGGGCTTCTTTCTGGGAGATCGTGCCCTGCAGGCGAGCATCATCCAGTCCGCGGCGCACTTTATCCAGTACGTAGAGATGGTATTGAATGTCCTCCACGGAGCAGTTGTCGGGCAGTTTGTGCAAGAGTGACTCGACCTGCTCTTTAACGTTGCTCATGGTTTTGCCCCGCCACTAGAATATCATGGCACGGAAATTCGGAAACCATGTTTGAAGTCAGTGCTCTGCACAAATTGGTAAACTTTTCTCTTCATGTCTCAGACTCTCAATCCTCAAATGAAAGAAGCCCTGGCGGCGCGGGTGCGCTATTACCGCGAGATGGGGATTTATGATTTTTACCGCCGGGATGTCGGGTTAGTGGCGAGTATGGACGAGGCTGCCGAGGCGCAGATTCCTTCGGCCCAAGACTCTGTTAGGCCAGATTTGTTTGAACAAACCCCTTACGAACAGCATTCTCTTGCAGAACAGGATGACATGGCAGCTCGAAAGACAATAGTGGCGCCGGTGGCGTCGGATGTGACGCTGGTGGTAGCGAAGGCGGAGGCGGGCGTAAGGGATCCGGTGATGGCGCTCAAGATGATCAGGGAAGACATCGGCGATTGCACGCGCTGCAAGCTGCACCAGCAAGGGCGCAAGCAGATTGTATTTGGCGTGGGCAATCCGCGGGCGGAACTGATGTTTGTTGGAGAAGCCCCGGGCGCAGACGAAGATCAGCAGGGCGAGCCCTTCGTGGGACGTGCTGGGCAACTGCTGAATAACATGATCAAAGCGATGGGGGTGGCACGCGAGCAGGTGTACATCGCAAATGTGGTGAAATGCCGTCCGCCGGGAAACCGCACGCCGGAGCGCGACGAGTGCGATACGTGCTCTCCATTTTTGATGCGGCAGATTGCGGTGGTGAAGCCGAAGGTAATTGTTGCGCTGGGCGCGGTGGCGGCGAAGAATCTGTTGGCGGTGCAGTCGTCGTTGGGAGATTTGCGTGGGCGCTGGTTCGAGTATCGAGGGTGCAAGCTGGCGGTGACCTACCATCCGGCGTACCTGTTGCGCGATCCGCGGCAAAAAGCGGAGACGTGGAAGGATTTGCAGATGGTGATGAAGGAGCTGGGGTTGAAGTCGCCCGCAAAGAGCGATGAGTAGGCATTTGGCCGCACAGGCGAGGTTCTTAGCCTGCCCTGAGCGAAGCGAACGGGCCCATACCTCCATCGTTCTTGGCTCCATCTTGATTTATCCTTCCTAGACGTGCCTGAAGACACCCAAGAAAATCTGATGCTGACCACACCGGTGGACGACGCTGGTGCGAAGGTGTGTGCCTTCTGCGATGTTGCGTTGCCGGTGCCTTTGGATACGATGTTTACCTACCGCGTTGCCGACGGTTTGTTGCCTATTGTTGGAGGGCGCGTGCTGGTGCCGTTCCGGCAGCAGCGGCTCTCGGGTATCGTCGTGGAGCTGCATGACCGCGTGTCTTCCTCCGTGGCGGCCAAGAATGTCCTGAGTGTTCTCGATACCACTCCAGTGCTGGACGAAGCGCTGCTCAAGTTGGGGCGGTGGATTGCGGACTATTATCTGGCGCCGCCCGGAGAAGTATTGCGGACCATGCTGCCCCTGGGGGCGGAATTTCAGAAGACGATTGCGTACCGTATCACTGACGTTGGTCAGATGGCGCTACATTCGGCAGGGATGACAGGGTCGTCTAAGCGGGCGCAGCGGCCACCGGAAGAGCAGATGATAGAGTTTCGAATTTTGGACTACTTGGCGGCAAGGGATTGGGTGAAAGAGATTGCGCTGCGGAGTGCGACCGGCACATCGACCAGTCGTGCGACTCGTGACCTTCTGGCCGGGATGGCGCGGAAGAAATGGATTGAGCGGCGCGATTTTTCGGATGCGAAAGATGCGGCTCGAACGGTGCAGATTGCGGTTTTGAAGGGTGAAGAAGGAAGGCTGAATGCGAATCAGCGGACGTTGGTTACGGCGTTGGCGGAGACAGGCGGCCGATTGCCCGTGGAAACCTTACGGCGTCTCAGTGTTCCACGTTCCACTCTGGCAACGTTGATCAAACGCGGTCTGGTCGAGCTTGTGGAGGAGCCTGCGGAGTTCGCGGCTCCCAAGTTCAAGCCGCGGCAGTCTCCATTTGATTTTCAACTGACGACGCCACAGAAGACGGCTGTAGATACCATTCGCGCGGCGGTGGATTCACGCAAATTTAGCGGAGTACTGCTGCATGGCGTGACCGGTTCCGGCAAGACTGCCGTATATTTGACCGCCATGCATGCCGTCCTAGAGGCGGGACGGTCATCGATTCTGCTCGTGCCGGAGATTGGGTTGACTCCCGCTGTGGCAGCGGACTTGCATCAGATTTTCGGCGAAGAAGTCGCGATTCTGCATTCTGCGATGACGGGGAAAGAGCGGGCGGAGCAATGGCATCGCATCCGGAGCGGCGCTGCGCGGGTAGTGGTGGGAACGCGGTCGGCGGTGTTCGCGCCAGTGCCGGATTTGGCGCTGATTCTGGTGGACGAAGAGCAGGATTCGTCCTACAAGCAGGAAGACACGCCGCGCTACCACGCGCGTGATGTAGCCGTGATGCGGGCAAAGATGTCGGGAGCAACGGTCGTATTGGGATCGGCGACGCCGTCGCTCGAGTCGTACTTTAACGCTTTGCCAAAAAAAGGCACACCCAGCAAATACGCTCTCATCGAACTGCCGGACCGGGTGGAGTCTCGTCCGCTTCCGGAAGTGGAAATTCTGGACATGCGGCAGGAATTCCAGGAAACCGGACAGGAACAGGTGATCTCTCGCAAGCTACGATCCGAAATTGCCGAATGCCTCGAGCGCAACGAGCAAGTCATGGTGTTGCTGAACCGGCGCGGATATTCCCCGGTTGTGCTCTGCCGCGCGTGCGGGAAGACGCTCGAATGCGTGAACTGCGCTATTGCCATGACCCATCACAAGCGGACGCACCGGATGGAATGCCATTACTGCGGATATACGGCGAAAGTTCCGCAGGGGTGCGCGCACTGCGGCAGCGAGTACGTGTATTTCCTGGGCACGGGATCGGAAAAGCTGGAAGAACTCTTGCACGGGTTGTTTCCGCAGGCACGCATCGGCCGCCTGGATCGGGATACAGTACGCGGGCGTTACGACTTCGAGCGCGTACTCGGCGCGTTGAATGCGGGGGAACTGGATATCCTGGTGGGCACGCAGATGATCGCCAAGGGGCACGACATTCACGGTGTGACACTGGTGGGCGTAGTCGGGGCGGACACGGCGTTGGGGTTGCCGGACTTTCGAGCCGCGGAACGCACGTTTCAATTGCTGACGCAAGTCGCGGGGCGCGCGGGGCGGGGAGGCAGTCCAGGAAAGGTCGTGCTGCAAACCTTTTTCCCAGACCACTACGCGGTGCAATACGCGGCGCGCCACGACTACAGCGGATTCTACGAGAAAGAACTACGCTTCCGAAGTTGGATGCACTATCCGCCTTATAGTGCCCTGACGAATGTACTGGTGCGCGCGGCTAAACTAGATGACGCATTGCGGTGGTCGGGAACATTAGGGAAGTGGTTCGAGAAGACGCGGCATGAGGGGGTTCGAGTGCTGGGGCCGGCCGCGGCTCCCATCGTGCGGCTGAAGCAGGATTTCCGCTACCACTTTGTGCTGAAATCGGAAAGCCGGGAGAAGATGCATCGCCTGCTGCGCTCGATGCTGGCGCATGCTGTGGCGGAGAAGATTCCTCGCACGAACCTGGTGGTGGATGTGGATGCGCTGTGGTTGATGTAAGGGAGAATCTTGCAGCAGGTCGGGCTTGAGCCAACATGCTGTCAGTACGTAACGAAAGTCACGGGCACGGCCTGAACAGGTATATCTCCCGGTAGAATTATAGAGACGCCTCATTTTCGAGCACGCTGTCTGTCGTCGACTTACCAACAGGGAGATGGATGAAACCGAAGCAAAACATTCCGGTGATTGCGTATTTCTCAATGGAGATTGCGCTAGATCCGAATATACCGACGTATAGCGGCGGGTTGGGAATGCTGGCGGGCGATACGCTGCGCTCGGTGGCGGACTTGGCGGTGCCGCTGGTCGCGGTGTCCCTGGTCTATCGGCGCGGCTATTTTCGGCAATATCTGGATGGGAATGGGCAGCAGACCGAGCAGCCGCAACCGTGGGATCCGGATCACACGTTGGAAGCCGTGGACGCACGCGCGACAGTAGAGATTGAAGGACGCCAGGTTGCCGTGCGGGCGTGGAAATATACGGTACAGGGCGTGACAGGCGCGACCGTGCCTGTTTACTTGCTGGATACGGATTTGCCCGAGAACGCGCCCGCTGATCGCGAGCTGACGAATTCTCTGTATGGCGGGGATCCGCATTACCGTCTGTGCCAGGAGGTGGTGCTGGGATTGGGTGGGCTACAAATCCTGCAACAGCTGGCTTACAACATCCAGCGCTATCACATGAATGAGGGGCACGCGGCTCTCCTGGCTCTTGGTTTGTTGGAAAGACGCCTGAGCCAGAGTTTTGCGGGGCGAGTGAAACAACTGGACGTGGACAGTGTGCGGAGCCTGTGCATTTTTACGACGCACACGCCGGTGCCGGCCGGCCACGACGAATTCACGCGTGAGCTGGCGAAGTACGTTCTTGGAGCAGAACGAACTGCTCTTCTTGACGAGGCCAAGGTGTGGAAGGGCGAAGTGCTGAACATGACCTACCTAGCGTTGCAGTTCTCCGGTTACGTGAACGGAGTTGCCATGCGCCACGGGGAAGTTTCGCGGGACATGTTCCCGTCCTACGTGATCAGCGCCATCACCAACGGAGTTCATGCGCTGACCTGGGCGGCGCCGTCGTTCAAGGAATTGTTTGACCGCTACATTCCGGCGTGGCGCACGGACAACAACTATCTGCGGTATGCCATCAGCATTCCTCTGGATGACATCAAGGAAGCGCACGTCCGGGCAAAGAAGCGGCTGTTCGGCGAGATCAAGAACCGGATGGGCGTGGACCTCGATCCCAATGTCTTCACCATCGGTTTTGCCAGGCGGGCAAGCACATATAAACGCGCGGCGCTACTGTTTCAGGATCCCGACCGCCTGCGAAGGATCGCGCAGGACGTTGGCCCCATTCAACTGGTATATGGCGGCAAGGCCCACCCCCGCGACGAGGGTGGAAAGAAATTGATTCGCGATGTATTTGGCGGGGCATCGTCGGTGCGGGATGTGATCCGCACGGTCTACGTGGAGAACTACGACATGCACTGGGGCGGGCTGATCACTGCCGGTGTTGATGTCTGGCTGAACAATCCCATGCGCCCGCAGGAAGCCTCCGGCACCAGCGGTATGAAATCGGCGCTGAACGGCGTGCCCAGCTTTAGCGTGCGCGATGGTTGGTGGATCGAAGGGCACATCGAAGGCGTCACGGGCTGGTCTGTCGGGAACGAAGAGGACGAAGAAGACCACGAGTCGGAAGTCAACTCTCTTTACACCAAACTCGCGACCGACATTGTTCCCATGTACTACCGGCAGCCGGAACGCTACACCAACGTGATGCGCATGTCGATTGCGCTGAATGCGTCGTTTTTCAACACGCAACGCATGGTGCAGCAGTATGTGGCGAATGCGTATAAGCTGCGTGGAGATGTTCGGCCAGCGGCGACGCGGGTGGGCAAGGGCGACTCCGAGTAAGAGCAGTCTTAGTCGGGTTTCATCCGATGGAGGCACGGGCGTCCCCGCCCGTGCGAGATCGCCCCGACGGGATCGCCTGCAGAGGATCGAAGAATCGCTGCTTCCAGTTGTCCTCTATAGCAGCCTCCAACTGCACGGGCGAGACGCCCGCGCCTCCATCATCTTGAGGCGCAGGGTCAGTTGGAGTCCCTGGTAAATATGCTGCGGTACACGTCCGAGGCGCTGAATCCTGCGATCGGTACGGGCGTTATGCTCAACACAAAAAGTACGAGCGCCAGCAGCCCCAGCATCTTGCGTTTGACATCAAGAGGAGGCCGCCGGGGCACAGGAGGGTGCTGCCATCCTGTGGCGAGTATGACTGCCGCCCAAACCCACCAGCCAACCGACTGACGTCCCAGCGGAATCAAAATGCCCACGGTGAGTACCGTAATGAACCGATGGGCGCGGGGGAAGACGGCGTAAATAATGTGGCCTCCGTCGAGTTGGCCGCCCGGCAGGAGATTCAATGAGGTCGCGAACATTCCAACCCAGGCAGCTAAGGCTATGGGGTGGAGGTCAACGTGTTCCAGGGGCAAGAGGTGTACGGGAGCATGGGTAAGTGCGGCGAGAAAGTGCTGCGCGGCGCGGAAGATAAGGGGATGGCCGAATTCGAGATGCGGTGTGATCAGAAAACTTGGAGGCGCGGGCTTGGACAGCGCTAATCCCAGCAAAAGCGCGGCCAGAGCGGGAACAAATCCGGCAATGGGACCGGCAATTCCAATATCGAAAAGAGCGGCGCGTGAACGAATAGCGCTGCGGATGCGAATGAACGCACCCATGGTCCCAGCCAACGTCGGGAACGGGATGAAGTAGGGCAGCGTGGCCCAAACGCGATAGCGACGGCAGTAGAGGTAGTGTCCCATTTCGTGGCTGAGCAGGATCAACAGCAACGTCGCGGAGAAGGGAATTCCGAGCAAGAGGCGCGCGGGTTGCTGGAGAACCCATGCTAAGGGAAAGATCGGAGGAACAGCGTCATCTGCCGTAGGATAGAGGGCCAAATCATTCTGGAAACTGAACTGCAAGCCCGCGCCCACGACCAGCGTGGTGAAGATCGTGGCCAACAAGAGCAGCGCATGGAGCCAGTAGCGATCTCGCGGCGGCTGTACAACGATCACTTCAATGGCAGGCATTGTGAAATCAGACACTGAGCCTGACACCGGATCGGGCAGGGAATTGGAGGCTGGATCAGGCGTTGGATAAGACGTTGGATCAGACATTTCGTTCGGGCTCAGGTCGCGTAGTTCGTTGATGGGAGTCCGCGTCGTCCGGCGCCCCTAGGAACACTTTAACGGAGAGCTGGAGGAATGCGCCAGCCGCCTGGTCACCGAACGCCCGATGCCTGAACGCTAGATCGCCGAACGTTAGATGACAGAATGATAGATCCCCGGAAGCTGGAGACGATCACGGACCACGGCAAGAATCTTTCCGTGAGTTTCGACCGGAGTCCCGCGAGCGTCGATGACAGCGACGCGCTTAGGTTCACGCTGGGCAATTGCCAGGAAGGCGTCGTGGACACGGCCAAAGAACGCGCGGCCCTCCTGCTCGAAGCGGTTTTCATCGGCGTGTCCTCCGGCGCTCGTGACCAGATTGCGGTGTTTGGCGCGGGCCAGGCTGACGGCGAGGTCGCAATCCAGCACGAGTGTCAGGTCCGGCTGGATATCATCGCACAGCACGCGGTGCAAGGTGAGTACGGGTTCGCTGCCGAGCTCACGGCCTCCACCCTGGTAGGCTTCCGTCGAATCCGTAAAGCGGTCGCAGAGAACGTATTCGCCGGCAGCGAGCGCGGGCAGAATGACTTCGCGCAGATGCTGAACGCGAGCGGCGAACATCAGCGCCAACTCCGTGTGCGGGCATAGACCCTGCGTGGAGGAGTCGAGCAGCATGTGACGAATGGATTCCCCAATCGGAGTACCACCCGGTTCGCGAGTGAGAAGAACCTTCAAATGCAGCGAGCGCAGCGTGTCTGCGAGTTTTTCAATCTGCGTGCTCTTGCCGGAGCCGTCGGTGCCTTCGAAAGTAATAAATCGTCCGCGTGCAGCCACGGCGTCATGGTAGCAGGGGCGGGGGCAGGGGCGCGAGCTTGGACCTGCCCAATTCGCTCAGCGGCTTGGAAGACTGATATATTCATCAGTTCGTGAATACGGTGAATGTTGTCCTCTAAGGAGATTGCCTGGTGAAATTATTTCGATTGTGTGCCATCAGTTGTTGTCTGGCACTTTCGGTTTTAGCCGTCGCTCAGACGAAAGTTGCTCCCACAGTAACGATTGTGCTGTATGCGACCGAAGCACCGCGCAAAATTCTTCATGCCAAGCTAACGATCCCTGCCAAGGCAGGTTCACTGACGCTCTACTACCCGAAGTGGATTCCGGGCGAGCATGAGCCGTCCGGGCCGATCCAAAACTTGACCGGGTTGCACTTCAAGGCCAATGGCCAGGAGCTGACGTGGCGGCGCGATTTGCTCGACGCTTGGACTTTCCACGTGGACGTTCCCGCAGGTGCAAGCAGTGTGGATGCCGCGCTCGATTTCCTCTACGCGTCGGAGTTGGAAGGCCAGTTCAGCTCAGGCTCTTCGGCAACGGAAAAGATGGCAGTGATCAGTTGGAACCAGGTGCTGCTGTATCCGGCGGGATGGACATCCGATGAGCTGAAGTATGAGGCCTCGATGAGCTTGCCCGCGGGCTGGAAGTTTGCATCTCCGCTACCCGTGGCTTGGCAGGGGAGAGGTGTGGTTCGGTTCGCTCCGTCGTCGTTGACCACCCTCGTGGATTCTCCCGTGCTCACCGGAGAGTTTATGCGGATGGAACCTACCGGGGAGAATCCGCACCACGAACTCGATCTCGCGGCAGATAGTGCGGCCGCACTCGATGGACCAGCGGATTTTTTTGAGCATCAGCGAAACCTGGTAGTCCAGGCGCAGAAGCTGTTTGGAGCGTACCACTACACCAACTATCACTTCCTGTATAGCTTGAGCGATCACGTGGCGCACTTTGGGCTCGAGCATCACGCGTCCGACGACAGTCGTGTCAATGAGCGGGGTATTGTCGACAGCAACCTCCGCAAGCTGGAGGCCGGGCTGCTGCCGCACGAGTTTGTCCATTCTTGGAATGGAAAATATAGGCGTCCAGCAGATTTGGCGACGCCCGATTACCAGAAACCGATGCAGACGGATTTGCTATGGGTGTACGAAGGGCTGACCTCCTATCTCGGAGATTTGTTGAGTGCTCGCAGCGCGATTCGTACGCCAGAAGAGGCGCGCGACAATCTGGCAGCCATTGCTGCCGAACTGGAGTACCGCCCGGGCCGCTCCTGGCGCAATCTGCAAGATACGGCGGATGCCGTGCCAGTGATGGAGGATTTTACCCCGACGTGGCGGTCGTGGCGCCGCGGACTCGACTATTACGATGAAGATGTTTTGAACTGGCTCTGGGTGGACGTGCTGCTGCGGCAGCAGAGCGGCGGCAAGAAATCCATGGATGATTTCTGCCACGCATTTCACGGTGGTGCCAGCGGTACCGCCGAGGTGAAGACCTACACATTCGACGATGTCGTCAACACACTAAACAACATAGCTCCCTATGATTGGCGGAAGTTCTGGACGGAGCGGCTTACAAACCACGGGCCGGGCGCGCCGCTGACCGGCTTGAAGGGTAGCGGGTGGAAGCTCGTTTTCAACGAAACACCTTCGGAGTTGGCGCGAGCGCAGGAGGACGCTCGCGAAACGATTGACTCGAGATTCTCGCTAGGACTGCTGTTGCGCGGAGATGGCGGGATCGACGACACAATTGAGGGCCTACCCGCCGCGAAGGCTGGTATCGGACCTGGGATGAAAGTGCTCGCGGTCAACGGGCGCAAGTTCTCGAAAGTCGTGCTGCGCGATGCACTGGCAGCGGCCAAGAATACATCTGACCCGATTGAACTGCTCGTGGAGAATACGGAATACTTCCGCACCTTCAAGATTGACTATCACGGCGGCGAGCGTTTCCCGCATCTCGAACGGGATGCTTCGAAGCCGGATGTGCTGAGCGAGATTTACGCACCGAAGTAAGAGCGCGAACAAAGATGACGAAAGTTGTTCGGCTTTGAAGGGGCACGACTTCCAGTCGTGCCGTTCAGGGTCGCGAAAAACGCGGGCTTTAGCCACGGTGGACGGAGCGCCATTTCCCTCGGGGCAAAAGCCCCTGATTCTATTGGGTCTTACGGCACGACTGAAGCCGTGCCCCTTCAAGACTACTTCATGGAACACCAGTCTTAGACGCCAACTGCCTGATACTCCGCATAAACGCCCTTGAAATCCGTAATCTTGTGATCATTCTCGAAATGCCAAATGCGGGTTGCGACTTCGTCGATCAAGTCGTGATCGTGCGTGACGATCAGCACCGTTCCAGGGTAACGCTGTAACGCGATGTTCAACGCGTTGATGGCTTCAAGATCAAGGTGGTTGGTCGGTTCGTCGAGAACCAGGACATTCGGCTTTTGCAACATGAGCTTGCAAAAGAGCAGCCGCGCCGCTTCGCCTCCGGAGAGAGCTTCCGTCTTCTTGTTACCTTCTTCTTTTTGAAAGAGCATTTGGCCCAGCAGTCCGCGAATTTCTTCGGTAGAGGCTCCTGGCTCCCACTGATGGAGCCAATCGAAAACGTTGGAGCCTTTCTGGATCAACTGCTTGTGATCCTGAGCGAAGTAGCCTACGGAGGCCTCGTGTCCCCAAGTCACCTTGCCCGCAGTGAGGAAGGGACCGTCGTAGCCGCTGGTTTGGCGCAGCTCGGATTCAGGAATCGTCGGCGAATTCGCCAGCAGGGCATTAAGCAAAGTGGTTTTTCCAGCGCCGTTACGCCCGATGAGCGCGATCTTCTCCCCGCGTAGCGCGCTAGCCGTGAATCCCTTGAGCACTTCCTGATCGCCGTAGGATTTCGCCACGCCTACGAAATCAAGAACGTGTTTACCCGAGGGACGCTTTTGGTCGAACTTGATGTAAGGCCGTTGAATGTTGGAACGCGCTAAGTCGGTGACTTGCAGGCGCTCGACTTCTTTTCGGCGGGACTGCACTTGGCTCGACCGCGTTCCCGCGGAGAAGCGAGCAATGAATTCGTTAAGCTGGGAAATCTTCTTTTCGCGTTGTGCATTTTGCGATTCGATCTGCGACCGAATCTGCGTCTTCGCCACCACCATGTCATCGTAGGTGCCGGTGTAGGTGATGATGGTTTCGTAGTCGATGTCGGCAATGTGAGTGCAAACGCTGTTCAGGAAGTGGCGGTCATGCGAGATCACGAGCAGCACGCCTTCATAGTCGTTCAGGAAACTTTGCAACCAGTGGATGGAGTCGAGGTCCAAGTGGTTCGTCGGCTCATCGAGCAGTAGTGCCTGAGGATGCCCAAACAGCGCCTGCGCCAACAGCACACGAACTTTTTGCCCGCCTTGGATTTCGCCCATCTTGCGCTCGTGCAGCTCGTCGGGAATATCCAGACCTTGCAGCAGAATGGCGGCGTCGGCCTCGGCGGAGTAGCCGTCTTCTTCGCCGACCACACCCTCCAGTTCACCCACGCGCATACCGTCCTCGTCGGACATTTCCGGCTTGGAGTAAATCTTTTCGCGTTCTTCAAGCGCCGTCCACAGGCGCTTGTTGCCCATGATCACGGTATCGACCACGCGATACGCGTCAAAGGCGAACTGGTCTTGACTGAGCACGCCAAACTTACGCGGCCGCACCACGGTCCCCTTCTGCGGGTCGAGTTCCCCCGTCAACAGCTTCATGAACGTGGATTTGCCGGAGCCGTTGGGGCCGGTCAGGCCGTAGCGTTTTCCGGGCGTAAAGGCGGTGGAGACATCTTCGAACAAGACTTTAGCGCCGTAGCGCATGGAAACATTGCTGACAGAAATCATGAGGTTACAGGGAACTTCCAGGAAAAATTGCCGACTGCGAGGGATCGCAGCGATCATCATTAGAATACCACGGCAACCCGGATTTAACCGCAAATCCACACACATCAGGGCGCGAGCGTGGTAGCCTTTTTGTTCTGCATTGTTGCAACAGAATCACTTTCAGGAGCTTATGAGCCCGAATCCAACTCACGTCGATCTACAAGCCATGGCGCGGCAAGTGCTGCGGCAATACGGGTTTGATCCAGATTATCCCGCCGCCGCTAAGCAACAGGTGGCGCAGTTGCAGGCTCATCCTCCACAACTCGCTGCCGGAGGCACCACGCGTGACCTGCGTAACCTGCTTTGGTCGTCTATCGACAACGATACTTCCCGCGATCTCGACCAGATCGAGTATGCCGAACGCCTCCCTGACGGCGGTATCAAGGTGCTCGTCGGCATCGCGGATGTCGATGCCTATGTGCCGAAGAATTCTCCCATCGATCAATACGCGGCGCAGCAGACTTGCACGCTCTACACGGGCGTGCACAATTTCTCGATGTTGCCCGACGAGCTTTCCACTGGACTGACCTCGCTCCTCGAAGGCGCGGACAAGCTGTGCAGCGTGACCGAGTACGTGGTCGGAGCGGATGGCCACATCACATCGAGCGATTTCTATTCCGCGCTCGTTCGCAACAAGGCGCAGCTAGCTTACAACGCCGTCGGAGCCTGGCTGGAAGGCCGCGGCCCCGCACCGGAGAAAGTGGCCGCATCACCCGAGCTGCAAGCCCAGCTCAAGCTCCAGGACGAAGTGGCGCAGTCCCTGCGCGAACAGCGCTTTTCGCACGGCGCATTGAATCTCGACACCAACGAAGTGCATCCCGTCATCCTGAATGACGAAGTCGTCGACGTGCAGAAGCAAACCCGAAATCACGCCACCGATTTGATTGAAGACTTCATGATTGCCGCCAACGAGATGGTGGCGCGCAAACTGGAAACCGTTTCTTCTCTGCGCCGTATTGTGAAAACGCCCGAACGCTGGGATCGCATCGTGCAACTGGCGGCGACTCTTGGCGGACACTTGCCCGGAGAGCCGGATTCGAAGGCCCTCAACGATTTTCTGCTGCAGCGCAAGGCTGCCGATCCGGTTCACTTCGCCGACCTTTCGCTTGCCATGGTCAAATTGATCGGACCAGGCGAGTACGTTCTGGAGCGCCCCGGCGACACTGTCTCTGGCCACTTCGGCCTGGCGGTGCAGGACTACACGCACTCCACCGCGCCCAACCGGCGTTTTCCGGATTTAGTCACGCAGCGCATCCTCAAAGCAGTTCTGGCCAACCAGCCCCCCGCTTATTCCGACGCGGAACTCTCTGCGATTGCTGCCAACTGCACCGCCAAGGGCAACGCTGCGCGCAAAGTGGAGCGCGGTATGACTAAGCGAATGGCAGCCGTGGCCATGAGCAACCGCATTGGCCAGGTCTTCGACGCGATCGTCACCGGAGTGAATGAGAACGGAAGCTTCGTGCGAGTGATAACCCCGCACGTTGACGGAATGCTAGTGCGCGGAGAAGAAGGCTTGGATGTTGGCGACAAAGTGCGCGTGCGTTTGGTTCGCACCGATGTACACCAGGGCTACATCGATTTCGAGAAGGCGTAGTAGCTTACTTAAGTAGCGTATTTATATACTTGGCTCACATGCATAGTCTTGCTGACCGTGAGAGGGTTAGTGTTTTGGTTTGCGAGCGTCTTCTTCCATTTTTCGCTCCCGGTCAGCGAGTTCACAAGGAGGAAAATAGTCAATGTCGGGGTCCGGGCGTCGGAGCTTAGTCATAAAAGCTGGGCATTCTTCCTCGTTCCACAAGACGAATCTGCTATAGGGTGGTCCAAGATATGCGATGCTGAATTGACGGCAGGAATACTTGCCCAAGTTGTCGCAGTAATCGAGCAGCCCTGTCAATTGGAGAGGTGGGCTTGTTGCGCTAAGGATGCGGCCCATTTGCTCCTTGGGGAGTTCGAACATAGTGCCGCTATACAAAGAATCGCCTGCGATGGTAATAGTGCCACTGCCACCGACACCGCCAGTTTTACGAGTGACACCAGCCCACATTGGCGTGAAAGGGCGCTCCGATTTAATTTCAATTGAACCCGTTGGTTCTTTTGGGAGGAAAGCAAGTCCCCACCAAGGCCCCCACGTGCCCCAGTTAAATTTGGCTGGCAGGTGCCCGCTGTTCCGGAAGTAAGCGATTATCCCCGCCTTGGCTTTGGGGTCTTTCGGCCATACGACTTCAGCTACAGTCCCGTCCGGGCGGCCAATTGTCACATACGATTGTTGACCTATCTTGAGTGCCTGCTGCGTAAGCTTGTTGGATTCAACCATTTGTCCCAGTTGTCTGTGGCTAATACAAGCATAGGCAATCACACCCACGAGAGTGAGAAGTTGGATTGCAAGCCCATACCACTCTCGTTTTATTTTCTTTCTTTTCTTGGATGCACGCTCCTCTAGTGGAGTCTCGGGTGGTGGAAAGGACTCTACAGCAATCCGGATGGGGTATTCGGATACATTTTGGCCACCCTTGGGTTGATTGGTCGCAGTATTGCTTGGGCGGTCGGCTTTAATGGGTTTTTGTGATCGCCTGAAGAGGGAAAAATATGAAACCAGAATACCGAGAAGGGCCAGAGGCCACAGAGAGATTCGAGAAGGGGATGAAGCTACTTTTTCAGGTTCCAAAAGTCCCCTCCAAGAAGAAGTCAAAGAAACAGGTTCTTACTTTACGTAAGACGAAGCGTTCCGACAAGCCCGGTCCAAGCGAACCCGATCTACTTCAGCTTGCCTTCCAGCTCCGCCCAACGCGCATAGAGCGTATCCACAATCTCTTGCGCCGCATCCAGCTCGGCATGAGCCTGCAGCAGCTTTGGCGCATCGCTGACAATCGCAGGGTCTTCCAAAGCCTCCCGTTTGGCTTGCAACACGACTTCTGCATCTGCAACCCGATGTTCAATGGTGGCGTAATCGCGGGCATCCATGTAGGAGAGCTTCTTCGCGGCTCGAGATGCTTCCGGACTGGGGGTTGCGGTACCGTTTTTCTCCGCTGCCTTCTTGCCTTCCTGTTTCGATTCTCGTTGCCAGACGTCCCATTGCGAGTAATCGGCAAACCCCTCGGCACTGCCTTGACCATCCAACCCCAGAACAACGGTAGAGACGCGGTCGAGCAGATAACGGTCGTGCGTCACCAGCACTAGCGCGCCCCGGTATTCGAGCAGGCTCTCCTCGAGAATCTCCAGCGTGGGGATGTCAAGGTCATTGGTCGGCTCGTCCAGCAGCAGAAGATCAGCTGGTTGCAACATGAGCTGGGCGATCAGCACACGCGCCCGCTCGCCTCCGGAAAGCTGCGAAACGGGCTGGTTGAGTTGCTCGCTGGTGAAGAGAAATCGCGCAGCCCAGGAAGCGACGTGAATCACTCTGTCCTGATAAATGACGGAATCGCTGTCCGGAGCGAGTGCACGTCGAAGAGTGCCCTCGGAATCGAGTTGGCGAGTCTGGTCGAAGTAAACGATGCGCAGAACATTAGCGCGGTGAATGACGCCAGTGGCGGGTTGAATTTCGCCGAGTAGCAGCCGTAACAATGTCGTCTTGCCGCTCCCGTTCGGACCGACCAGACCCACACGCATCCCAGCCGTAATCGTAAAACTGAGATCGCGAAACAACGTCCGGTCCGGGATTTCATAACTCACATCTTCGAGTTCCACCAGGCGCTTGGTCTGCCGCCCGGTAGCGGAGAAATCAATTCCGGCGCTCGCCGTCTTGGTTCTCGCATTCAGGTTCGCGAGTTCACCGATCATTTCGTGAGCGCGGTCGATGCGGGCTTTGGATTTGGTGGTACGCGCTTTTGGACCACGACGCAGCCACTCAATCTCGGTATGGACGCGGTTCTCCAACGCTTCCTGGCGTTTCGATTGTGCGTGAAGAAATTCTTCTTTCTTGATTAGGAACGTGCTGTAGTTTCCGTGCACGCGCAGCATCCCGTCGGGATACGTGCGGTTCAATTCCGCCATCTCGGTGGCCACATTTTCCAGGAAGTAGCGGTCGTGGCTGACCGCCACACAGGCAAAAGCTGCATTTTCCAGCAGCGCTTCCAGCCACTGGATCCCGGCTAGGTCCAAGTGATTCGTGGGTTCATCCAGCAACAGGATATCGGGACGCTGTACCAGCGCTTCGACGAGGGCAAGGCGTTTCTGCCAGCCGCCCGAGAGAGTGGACGCCTTGGCGTCGAGGTCTTCAAAACCGGCTCGTCCCAGATTTTCCGCGAAGAGAGTGCCGCGCTCCCCGTCCGGTATGGCGGCGGCTTCCATCGCTTTTTGCACGACAGACCGCACCGTTGCCTCGGGCGGAAACTCGGAGTCCTGGGTCACGTAGCTCAAGCGGCTACGCTTGCGCCGGGCTACATCGCCGCTATCCGGGTCGACCTGACCCGCCAAAATCCTGAGCAAAGTGGACTTACCGGAGCCGTTCGGGCCAATCAATCCGACGCGGTCGCCCTCGGAAATGGTGAACGAAACATTCTGGAAAAGGGGGAGGGTTCCAAACCGCTTCGAAAGGTCTTGAGCATTGATGATGGGCGGCAACGGGCTATTGAATCTCCTGCGAGGGCATCGCTTTTCTGGGGTTGAGGACCAAGGTTTAAGGACAAAAATTGTGCAAACACGTGACAGTCCCTTGACAATCGGCGCCGTGCCCGCAGCCTACCATTTGGTGGCTGGAAGGTCGGAGAACTTCTCGTTCGCGCCGGTGCAGGGCACCGGGCCGTAACCCGCCTGACCTTAAGTATCTTAAAGGAGAATACCTATGCAACGCCGTACTTTCGCTCTCACGTTGAGTCTAGGGCTTGTACTGATGTTGGCTTCCACAGCAGCTCAGGCGCAGTATCAACTTACCAATCTCGCTTCAAACCAGATCGGATGGTCGCACCACCCGGATCCTATGCTAGTAAATGGCTGGGGACTGGCTCGCGCTGCGGGCAGTCCATTCTGGGTCAGTGACAATGGTTCAGGCTGGTCCACTCTCTACGACGCCAACGGAGTGAAGCAAGGATTGGAGGTGGAGGTTCCTTCCGTGAACGACGTAGGAACAGGATCGCCCACTGGGATCGTCTTCAACGGTTCTTCGGATTTCCAGGTACAGGGATGGACCGCGTTCTTCATCTTTGCCACGCTGGACGGGACCATCAGCGGGTGGGCGCCGCAGTCCGACCCTAACAACGCTCTTATTGCTGTCACGAACCCGGGTGCCGTCTACACAGGGTTGGCCATCACCAACAAGCCTTCGGGGAACTTTCTCTTCGCTGCGGACTCCGCAAACAACAAGGTGGATATTTATAACGGCACCTTCGCCTGGGTGAAATCGTTTACCGACACGACGCTTCCCGCGGGCTTCGCGCCGTTTGGCATCCAGGACATCAACGGCCAGGTCTACGTGGCGTTTGCCAGCAACTCCGGAGCCGCCGGTGGGTTCATTGACATTTTCGGCGAGGACGGTACGTTCGTGAAGCGGCTGGCCCAGGGTGCGCACCTGAACCAACCTTGGGGGATGACGGTCGCGCCCAGCAATTTCGGTCCGCTCAGCAACACCCTGCTGGTCTCGAACAACACCAACAACGGCAACATCAACGGCTTCAATGCCGTGACTGGCCAGTACGTCGGCACGGTTAAGGACACGACCGGCAAGGTCATCACGATCGACCAGCTTTGGGGAATTGAGTTCGGGGGCGGAACGCCCAAAAACGGCCGGACGAACCAGCTCTTCTTTACGGCCGGTCCGAAGGGCAATTTCGCCGGCACATTCGGCGTGATTTCGACCAAGTAGTCCGATTGATTCACCGCGAGAGCGCATAGGCCGCCTGTTCGAGGGCGGCCTTTGTGTTTGGAAAAATTGCTCCTGAGCGCATCAAGAAGCTTTGGGAATAGTTCCCACTGTGCTTATTAGAAACTCACGCAGTCAATTCGGACTCATCAGCGGCTTCCTCCGCGATGTCGTCGAAGTCATCCGGGAATTCGAACTCTTCCTGCGCACTGCGGACTGGAGCGAACGTCATCCGGTGGAGAGGCGTAGGGCCATGTTCGAGGAGCGCCGCGCGGTGTGCCGGCGTGCCATATCCCTTGTTCGAGGCCAGCGCGTACTGCGGGTAGGTGGCATCCAGTTCCCGCATCATGCGGTCGCGCTCGACCTTCGCGATGATGGAAGCGGCGGCAATGGAGACTGAAAGCGCATCCCCATGAATGATCGCGCGCTGCGCGCAGGCGTGGTCGAGGTGAATGGCATCGATCAGCAGAAAATCTGGCTCGGGCCTCAGTTGGAGGACTGCGTTTCGCATGGCCAAACGGGATGCCTGCAGGATATTGATGACGTCGATCTGTGCCGCATCCACCGAGGCAAACGCCCAGCAGATTGCGTGCTTTCGAATTTCCGCAGCCAGACGCTCGCGCGTTTCCTCAGGCAAGAGTTTCGAGTCGCGCAGGCCTCGAATGCGGCGTTCGGGATTCAAGATGACGGCCGCCGCCACAACCGGTCCGAAAAGACAACCGCGGCCAGCCTCGTCCACTCCGCCCACCAGATGGGCGCCATTTCGCCAAGCCTCCTTTTCATAGCGCAGGGTGCAGCGCAGGCTCTTCAGTAGCCTCAACTTGGCCGCCGACGGTGAAAGCCTGCCCTGACCATGCAGCGTCTGCAAATCGGATTGCGCGGTGCGGGTCACAAGTGGATGGCAGCCATCATCGCTTGCGGCGCAGTAGTTCGCAAGCTGTGGAAAACAATGGCTGTGTGGAAGAAAGGTACCTGAAGGTGCCTCCCACGCAGGTAACCACCCATCCGTTGTACAGCCGGTTACAGCGGTAAATTGCTGATAAGACATGGACTTGTTATCTTTTGGAGGTGGTGGTGAAAAAATGCAGTCCGTTAAACCGACAAAGCTTCCAGTAAAGCCGGAATCAGCAAAATCGGCCCATTCTCCCGAGCGATACGACAAAAGAGTCCAGTTGGCGATACCCTTGCGCGTGATCACGTGGGACGCCGAGAAGCGTCCCCTTCTCGACATGGCATGTACGCTCGATGTCTCGTTGCGCGGCGCACGCTTGTGTGGCCTGCGCCCGACATTGCGCGTCGGGGATATGGTCACGGTGGAACGCGGACGCAATAAGTTCTCTTGTAGCGTGATCTGGATCGGTGCTCCGGACAGTGCACAAAAAGGGCAAGTTGGCGTGCAGGCCGTGGAATCCGGTAAATCTCTGTGGGAGAACGAAATCCGGGAAGTGGCCGACCAGTTTGGACCTATCACTGCCGATCCGGCGATGCGCGCAGCGGTGGGGGACAAGAAGCGAAAATTCCAGCGTGTCGCGGCCGATGTCCAGGCACGGGTGCTCGAGCAACAAGGGGAACAGGACGGAATGCGGATTGAAGGCCGCATCAAGAACATCTCTGAGACCGGGTGCCTTCTCTCCGGTTCCGTACGTCTCGAAATTGGCGCAAAAGTCCAAGTCGTAGTTGATCTTCCAAATTCCGATGTGGCGCTCCGCGGGCGCGTACGGCATGCGAGTCCGGAGGGACTGGGAATCGAGTTTCGCGAGATTCGCCGGAGCGATCGGCAACTATTGCGATACTGGCTGCACCAGATGGCCGCGCCAGCCAAAGAAGCAGCCGCAGGAGCTTCCTAAATCTTCATCGTGCGGTGCCGGTCTTCCGGACGTCTGTCATGAAACCATGCGCAAAATGAGCAAGGGCATGGGATCGACCGTGTTTTTTGGTCATCGGGGAAAGCCTGTTGGGGAGATATTGGTCGCCACTTGCACAGTCTAGAAGTTGTTTGTCTCTAGTTGATTGTTAGGATGCCTAAAATAGCTGATGTAATCGCCTGATTGCGTCAACAATCCAGGGTTTGTGGTGGTACTTCACCTGATCTCGACTTGATTTTCCGGAACTTTCATTCGTCAATCCCCGTACAGAACTCCAGGTGGATGTGCGTATGAAGCGTTACGGTTTCTGGCTTGTCCTGCTAGTTCTAGTTCCTGGCTTGCTCCACGCCCAGCATGCTCTCGAGACCTCGGCCCAGCAGAAGTTCATTTCTGGAGGCACGATTCGCTTGCACCTTGAGGCTGGCGGGTACACTATCACTCGCGGGGATTCTGAGAACATCGTTGTGACCTGCCATGCTCATACGGAGCAAGAGCTCAAGCGCATCAAGATAGAAATCAAACCGACAGCCGCAAGCGCCAACGTTTACGTTTCCGAAACTCCGCACAACAACTTCCAGGCCACCATCGAGGTTCCTCGTCATTCCAATCTTTGGGTCAGACTGTCGGCTGGAGAACTGGATGTTGAAGATGTGGAGGGCGATAAGAATCTCGAAGTTCGTGCTGGACGCATTCAGATCGACATTCCTGACCCTGAGCGGTACGGTTACCGTGATGCTTCGGTCATGACTGGCAGTATCGAGTCCTCCGCGTTCCATGTCTCCAAAGGCGGTCTGTTCCGGTCATTCGAGCAGCGAGGTCCGGGGAAGTACCGCCTGCATGCGCACGTGATGGCGGGAGAGATCGACTTGCGCGGGAGCGACTAAACTCTGGGCACAGGACGACAGAAACTCAGAACACCGGGAAAACACGACAGTCGTTTGTCCCGCCTCGGACTATCTAAGAGAAAAGGCTCAAAGCATTCCAGCTATTGCGCGGGGCGACGAACTCCCACGTAGCGGCGAGAGTCATAACGGCCCAGAAGCTCAGAATTTAGCTGACCACAGGATGAGTGACGAAACACCGCCATTTCACCAGCAACGGTTGGACAGTGCATTCACGATCTCAGCAGACGAGCCCTAGGGACAAACCGGCCTGACGTTAAGCAGGAAAGGCGGCTGCGGTGTCTGGCTGAAGTCGAAGCTGTCCGTCATATTGTTCGCCGCAGCGTCCCGGGCGGTGAGAGCCTTCAGGCTAAAGCGGGTCTCCAAAAATGCCAGGAACGATGAGAATTCATACTGAGTGTGGCTGATCAGACCCTGTTTGGCGTATGGAGAGATGATGAGCAACGGTACCCTCGGCCCCAAGCCGAACTGGTCTAGGCCTGGAGGCGGGACATGATCGTAGAAACCGCCGAAGTCATCCCAGGTGACAAAGATCGCGGTCGAGTTCCAGTCAGGACCCTGCATAATAGCGTTGATCTGCTGTACCGTCCAATTCTCGCCGAGGCACGTGCTGTCCGGAGGGTGTTCGCTGGTCGGCCCTGAAATCAGCCAGCTCACGGAGGGTAAGTTGCCGCTCTGGGCGTCCGAGACAAATTGCGCGTCGGAGACGACGTTCGAGGACCAAAGCGAGCCGTTGCGGATGTGCCGGATGGCATCGAGCGCGGACCAATTGTATCCCGATTGGCCGAAGCCGGGAGCGTAGTATTTCCAACTGATCCCCGCGCTTTGCAGGCTGTCGGGAATCGTACGGAAATCGAAGCACGGGAACTGTGGGGTAACGTGGCCGGAGTTATCCATCACGTCGACAGTTGCGCCTGCATCGGAGTCGCATCCCCAGGCTCCATTCGTCACATTCAACAGATTTCCGATGGCTCCGCCCGACTGTGCACCCACGGTATAGAGGTGGTTGGGAAAGCTAGGGCCTTCCAGCGACGAAAACATGCGGTCGGCCAACACGAACTGATGCGCGTACGCAAAGTAATTCGGGATGTCAGCCTGCTGCATCTGCGTATAGCCCAGCAAGTCGGATCCCAGGGCGACGAGATCGAACTCATCCATTTTGCCGCCATCCACGGCGGTGTGGGCGTCCGACCAACCGTGGCCGAGGTCGTGGGGAGTCTTGTCGGGTGTGTGGCCTAGGGCGATCGTTTTACCGGTGGAAATTTTGCCGCTGGTGGCGCCGTCGGCCCCGGGAAAGGTTCCAAAATACTGGTCGAAGCTGCGGTTCTCTTTGATGATGAAAACAATATGCTTGATCTTGCCGATGCCAGGCGGGGGCGGTGGTGGCGGGGTCGTGCTGGAACTGGTACTGCAAGCGATCCATGTGCCCGCTACCGCCGTCAGAATCAGCAGGGTAGATAAAGAGAAAATCTTGGGGGAGATTTTCATCAAGATGCACGTCCTCATTGTGAAATCGAAGTTGTCAAACAAGATCGAGCGAATTCAGCCCGGAACTTACAAATACAGAGATGCAGGATAGCCAAATGAGGTTGGCGGGGCAAGAAATAGCGGAAATGAAAAGTACACAGGGAGGACAAAGAAAAAGCGAACAGGCCGCCAGCGCCAAAGCGCAAGCGGCCCATGTCCGGAAATTATTCGACTTCGCGCAGACGAGCCGCTTTGCCGCGCAACGCGCGTAAATAGTAGAGTTTGGCGCGCCGTACCTTAAAGGAGCGAACCACTTCCACCTTATCCACCACTTTGCAGCGGTAGGGGAAGATGCGCTCGACGCCCTGGCCGAAGCTCATCTTGCGGAC
>Ga0210384_10002385_pt1 | contig 22993 bp, 18 predicted proteins | sample IncBWH2MmetaG_FD_160574 | JGI IMG/M metagenome (GOLD analysis project Ga0210384, IMG submission 160574) | Forest soil microbial communities from Barre Woods Harvard Forest LTER site, Petersham, Massachusetts, United States - Inc-BW-H-2-M | ecosystem: Environmental > Terrestrial > Soil >...
ATCGGCGATCTGGCGCGCTTTATCCAGCGGACAGCCGACGAGCAGCATGCCGAACTCATCGCCACCCAGGCGCGCGACCGTATCGCTGTCGCGGACCGCGTCGCGCAGCAGCTTTGCGACCTCGCGTAGCATGCTGTCACCTGCGAGGTGGCCGCTGGTGTCGTTGACGATCTTGAAGCGATCCAGGTCGAGATAACACAACACATGCTGGCCATCACCGCGCTGGCCGCCCTCGATCGCCTCCTGCAGCCGGCGCTCGAAGTCACGGCGGTTGACGAGGCCGGTGAGCGCATCGTGCGTGGCCTGGTATGACAGGCGCGCCAGTCCGCGCAGTTCGGTCACGTCGTGCAGCATGATCACCGCTCCCGACAGCTCGTTGGGGCCGATGCGGATCGGCGAGGCCGACAGCTCGATGGAGCGTTCGGCGCCGTTGCTGCGCGACAAGAGCAGCGCGCGGCGACTCAAGTTCACCGCCGCGCCGCTGGTGAGCGCCTGGTGGACCGGATCCGAGAGCAGGCGCCGGTCAGTCTCATCCACCAGGCTGACGATGGCCTCCAGCGGCTTGCCCGCCGCCGCCGCCGCCGTGCTGCCGGTGAGCTGCTCGGCGGCCGGATTCATGAAGGTGATCTGGCCGTCCTTGTCGGTGGTGATCACCGCCTCGGCGAGCGAATTGAGTGCCTGCAGGTGCGGCAGGGCGGCGGTATCCCCGGGCAGGCGCAGCACCGGCGTGGTCTGCGTCGGGATGATCTCCACGCCCGTGATCAGCAAGGCATTGCCGTCCTCGTACTCGACCGGCGTCGAGCTGATCTCGAGGCGGCTCACCTGGCCCTGCAGGCCGACCATGTCGATCTCGTAGCGCTCGGCGCTCTGCTCGCCGGCCAGGCGTCGCCGGACGTTTTCGCTCACGAGCTCCGCGTACTCCGGCGGCACGAGGTCGGCAAGACGCCGGCCGATGAGTTCGACCCGGTCCACGCCCACCAGGCTTGCGAACTGGCGATTGGCGTACAGGATCGCTTCGCGGTGCAGCAGCACCGCCTCGTGAATGCGGTCGCCGAGGTCTGCGAACAGCTTCGGTGCCTGCACCGAATCGCCCGGCCCGGCGCGCGTCAGGAGATGGTTGACGGCCGTGACCAGCACGGCGACTTCGGGTTGGTGGGTCGGCAGATCCAGCCGCCCGGGAGGACGCCCGCCAATGGCGATGCGCTGCAGCTGCTGGGAAAGTTGCGCGACGCTCTTAAGGTCGCGGCGCTGCAACCCGAATAGGACCAGGAGCACGACGACGATGAGCGCGAGCAGCAGGCACAACAGCCCAAGGATCCACATCTAGTTTCTTTTCAAGCCCTTCCGCTTGGGTGGCGTCGGCTCCCCGGGCACTCTATTTTGAATTTTCGTGCCAGTCGGGTGGACTCAAGCTAAGCATAGCGCAGGCGCACCAACGCCCCGTCGGTATTTCACCATATCTCGTCGCACAGACGCTTGGCAGGCGTCCGGAAAACCCTTAACTTCTCCCGCCCCCTCACGCCACTGCAATAAGTCCAATCGGAGTGCTTAACTTGCGCGCCACGAGTGTCCGCGAACAGATGGTCGAGCAGCAGGTGCGCGCCTGGGACGTGTTGGATAAACGCGTACTCGACGCCTTGCGCGAGGTGCCGCGCGAGCTGTTTGTTCCGGAAGGGCAGCGCTTCCGCGCCTACGCCGACGCCGAGGTGCCCCTCGCCCACGGCCAGCACATGCTGCGTCCGAGCGTCGCGGGCCGGATCCTGCAGGCGCTGCTGCCGCAGCCCGGGGAATCGGCGCTTGAAATCGGCACCGGCTCCGGGTTCCTCACCGCCGCGTTGCGCCGCCTGGCCGGTCACGTGACGTCGCTGGAGATCTTCCCGGCGCTGGCCGCGGCCGCGCGCGCGAACCTCGCGGCGCTGCGCGTCGGGCAGGTGGAAATTCTCGAGGCCGATGCGCTGCAGGCGGCGCAGCTGCGCGCCGCGGTCACGGGGCGCTATCAGGTCATCGCCATCACCGCATCGCTGCCTGTTTATGATGAGCGCTTCGAGCAGCTTCTCGCCATCGGCGGGCGCCTCCTGGCGGTGGTCGGCGAGTGGCCGGTGATGGAGGCGCGCCTCGTACGCCGCACCGCGCAGGACCGCTTCACTTCGGTGGGCCTGTTCGAGACCGTGATCGACCCCCTGATCCACGCGGCGCGGCCGCCGCAATTCACTTTCTGACGAGTACTGCTAAAAGGACTGCCATGAACCGTGCTGCGACGCTGCTTCTCGGCCTGCTCTTCTACTGCGCGGCGGCGCAGCCGAAGGACCTGGTGGGCGTGTTCGAGGACGCGCTGCACAACGACCCGGTCATCCGCCAGGCGGATGCCAACCGGCTCGCCGCGCGCGAGGCGCGGCCGCAGGCCTGGTCCGCCGTATTGCCGCAGCTGAACGCCACCGCCGGCCTCACGCGCGACCACAACGCCGGCTTCCAGGACCAGATCAACGAGGTCGTGAACCCGGCCAATCCGGGCGGCCCGCCGCAGCTTGTGGTGCTGCCGGAGTCGGTGGTATCGGCCACCAGCACCAGGCAGTGGGCGCTGAACCTCAGGCAGAACATTTTTTCGTGGCCGAACTGGATGGCGCTCAAGGAGGCCGGCCGCGAAGTCGCGCAGGCCGAAGCCACCTACCAGGCCGCCCAGCAGCAGCTGATCCTGCGGGTGGCCCAGGCCTACTTCAACGTGCTGGCGGCCGAGGACACCCTGGAAGCGAACCAGACCTCCCTCGAGGCCATCTCGCGCCAGCACGACCAGGCGGACAAACGCTTCGAGGTCGGACTGATCGCGATCACCGACGTGCAGGAAGCCAAGGCGGCGCGCGATACCGCGGCCGCGGCGGTGATCGCCGCCAAGCGCGCGCTGGCGCTCTCGGAAGATCAGCTGCAGGAGATCACCGGGCAGAAATACGACCGGCTGGCGAAGCCCGGCACTGACATGCCGCTCACGAACCCCGCGCCGGCGGACGAGAGCCGCTGGGTGCAGGTGTCGCTCGATCAGAACCTGTCGCTCATCTCCAGCCGGCTGGCGGCCGAGATCGCGCGCGACAACGTGCGCATCGCGATAGGCGGCCACCTGCCGTCGCTCGATCTGGTGGCGGGACGCTCCTACCAGCGCCAGAACGCCGACGACGTGTTCGCGGGCTTCCCGTTCTCCAACGTCGACAGCAAGTTCAACGACCGGCAGATCGGCCTGCAGCTCAGCGTGCCGCTATTCAGCGGCGGCTTCACGCAGTCGAAAGTGCGCGAGACCCAGTACCGCTGGATCGCGGCGAAAGAAGCGGTGGTGCAAAGCTCGCGGGCCACCGAGCGCCAGGCACGCGATGCGTATCTTGGCGTGATCAGCGGCATCGCCCGCGTCAACGCACTGCGCCAGGCGCTCGAGTCGGGTGCCACGGCCCTCAAGGCGACCGAAGCCGGCTATGAGGTCGGCACGCGCACCGCGGTCGACGTGCTGAACTCGCGCAAGACGCTGGTGCAGGCGCAGACCGACTATGCGGGCAGCCGTTACGACTACATTGTCAGCGTGCTGCAGCTGCGCCTCGCGGCCGGCAATCTCGACCGCCCGCAACTCGAGGAGATCAACAACTGGCTCACCGTCGTCGCGCCCACCTCCCCGGCGGTCGCGACTCCCGAGACCCTGGCGCCGACGATTCCCGCGGGCGAACCGGCGCGCTAGGGGTTACTCCGGCGCGGCGAGCAACGGCTCGATAAGCCCCAACAGGTTCGACAGCGCGCCGCGGTTGCCGTCCACCGCGGCGCTGGCCGCCGCGCCCATGCGCGCGCGTGCACCAGGGTCCGCAAGCAGCGCACTCACGCGCGCGCCGAGTTGCGCCGCGTCGTGCACCACCTCGGCTGCCCCGCGTTCGAGCAGCAGCTGCGCGATCTCCGCGCTGTTGAAATTGTTGGGACCGGTGAGGATGGCTAAGCCGAGCGCCGCGGGCTCCAGCAGGTTGTGACCCCCCACGGGCACCAGGCTCCCGCCGACGAAGGCGAGGTCCGCGGCCGCGTAGAAATCCAGCAGCTCCCCGAGCGAGTCGAGCAGCAGGACCTCGCAGGCGTGCCCGGCGTCCTCGGCCTCCCCGGCCTGCGAGCGGCGCACAAAGCTCACCCCCGCCTGCGCGAGCGACTTCGCCACCTCCTCGAAGCGGCGCGGGTGGCGCGGCGCGAGCACCAGCAGCGCGCCCGGATGCGCGGCCCGGACAAGCTGGTGCGCCTCGAGCAGCGCCTGCTCCTCGCCGCCGCCGTGGGTACTGCCGGCCACCCACAGCGCCCGCTCGGGCGCGTACTGTGCGCGCAGCCGCGCGCCGCGCGGCGCGACATCCGGCGGCACCTCGAAGTCGAACTTAAGATTCCCGGTGACGTGGGTAGTGGTGGCAGCCGCGCCCAGGGCGCGAAAGCGCGCGGCATCGCCCTCGGCCTGCGCGCCGATCACCACCGCCTGCGCGAGGGTGTCGCGGAACAGCGCCCCCAGGCGCTGATAGCGGCCGGCCGAGCGCGCCGAGATGCGCGCGCTCGCCAGCACCAGCGGCACGCGCCGCCGGCCACATTCGCGGTACAGGTTGGGCCACAGTTCAGTCTCGAAAATCACCGCGAGCCGCGGCTGCACCCGCGTGAGGAAGCGCCGCGCCGCGCCCGGCAGGTCGAAGGGAATGTAGCGCACCTGCGCCAGGTTCCCGAACAGCGCCCGCGCCCGGGCAGCTCCGGTCGGTGTGAACGTGGTCACCGTGAGCGGCAGGCCCGGATGGCGCTGATACAGGGCGCTCACGAGCGGGGCGCAGGCCTGCACCTCCCCGACCGACACCGCGTGCAGCCACACCCCGTGCGGCGATGATCGCGCGCCGAACCCAAAGCGCTCGGAAAAATTCTGCCAGTAGCTGCGATCGCGCAGGCCGCGCCACAGCAACATGACGGAGATGATCGGAGCGGCGAGATAAACGGCGAGGAGGTAGAGGAGTCGCAAGCTGACGCGCCGGGCCTTACGCGCGCTGCAACTCGCTGCCGCCGGAAGCCTCGCGGTAGCCGTCGAGCAGTGCGTGCCAGTCGGACTCGCCGAAGCGCTCCGCGGGCAATTCCCAGGTGATCTTGTCCAGCGAGCGTCGCAGGCGCACCAGGTTGCCGTCGCGCCACAGGCCGGGGGCGCGCAGCTGGCCGCGATCGAAATCAATGAGGTAAACGCCCTCCTCGCTCAAGAGCACATTGTGCGCATTCAGGTCGGCGTGGCACAGGCCGACGTCGTGGAACCTGCGGATGCAGCGGCCGATGGAAATCCAGGTGACGACCGACAGCGCCCCGGTGCGCAGGCACTCCGCGAGCGAGCCCACCGTCGGCAGCCGCTCGGTGATGAGATCGCCGGTGTAGGTGGAGCCGCCGCGCAGGTAGCGCGCGCCGATTGGCGCCGGCACCGGCAGTCCGGCGCGATGCAGGCGGTAAGTCAGCAGCCACTCCGCGAACGGCCGGGTGCTCTCCTCGTTGTGCCAGCCGTAGCGATCGCCGCTGATGCGCGCCATCAGCCCGCCGCGGTGGTAGTGCCGCAGCACGTAGCGCTTGCCGAGGGAGTTGATGAAGTGCGCCGGTGCGCGGCCCTGCGCGGCGCCGTCGAGTTCCCCGCGCGTGCGCCAGTACTCCGGGTCGAACCACTGCGCCGCCAAATTGCCCGCACGGGAGCTGTCATATAGCATGGCGCCGGCCGCGAGGGCGCCACGTTTCACCTCGGGGCCGAGCGCCCAGCGCCCACTCAAAGACCTGACTCCATAATGCTGTCTCTGTCTGAACCGCCGCGCAGTGTCTGCATCCTCAGGCTGTCGGCGATCGGCGATGCCTGCCACGTCGTGCCGGTGCTGCGCACCCTGCAGCAGGCGTGGCCGGCAACGCAGCTGACCTGGATCATCGGCAAGACCGAAGCGCGGCTGATGAATCTCATCGACGGCGTCGAGTTTATCACCGTGGACAAGCGCTCGGTCCTCGACAGCCGTCGTGCGCTGCGCGCGCAGCTGCGCGGCCGGCGCTTCGGGGTGCTGCTGCACATGCAACTGGCCTTGCGGGCGAGCCTGCTGGCGCAGTGCGTGGCGGCGGACGTGAAGCTCGGCTTTGATCGCGCCCGCGCCCGCGAATTGCAATGGCTGTTCACCGACGCGCGTATCCCGGCGCGCACGCGCGAGCACGTACTCGACAGCTTTTTTGGCTTCCCCGTGGCGCTCGGGATCCAGGAGCGCCTGCTGCGCTGGGACCTGCCGCTGCCGGCCACCGCGAGCGCCTACGCGCGCCAGCTCATTCCCGACGGTGAGCCCACCCTCGTCATCAGTCCCTGTTCGCGGCACCCGTTGCGCAACTGGCGCCCCGAACGCTACGCCGCGCTCGCCGGGCACGCCGCGCGCCACCACGGCATGCGCGTGATCCTCGCCGGCGGTCCCGCTGAGCTCGAACGCCGGCTGGGAGCGCAGATCGAGGCCGCGGCCGTGGTGCCGCTCATCAACCAGATCGGCAAGGACACCCTGCCGCAGTTGCTGGCGCTCCTGGCGCGCGCGACCGTGCTCGTGAGTCCGGACTCGGGTCCCGTGCACATGGCGACCATGGTGGGCACGCCGGTCGTGGGCCTGTACGCGGCCACCAATCCCGCGCGCAGCGGCCCCTATCTTTCCGGCCGCTGGTGCATCGACGCGTATCCGCGCGCGGCGCGCGCTTTTCGCGGCTGTGCGCCCGAGGATCTGCCGTGGACCCACAAGATCGAGGAGCCGGGCGTCATGGACCTCATCAGTGTTGCCGAGGTCACCGCGAAGCTCGATGAGTTGCTAGGATCACGCCCATGAAAGACCTCCTCGTGCCCGTCTCCCCGGGTGAACTGCTGGACAAGATCACGATCCTGCGGATCAAGGTGGCGCGCATCCAGGATGCCGGCAAGCTCGCCAACGTGAAGCTCGAACTCGCGCTCCTCGAGCAGACCTGGCGGGACGCGGGCTGTGCCACGCCAGCGGTGACGCAGGACGAGCACGCGCTGCAGGACGTCAACGAGCGGCTGTGGGATATTGAGGACCGCATCCGCGACAAGGAAGCGAAGCAGACTTTTGATCGCGACTTCATCGAACTCGCGCGCGCGGTGTACGTGTGCAACGACGAGCGCGCGGCGGCTAAGAAAAGGATCAACGTAAGCCTCGGATCGCGCCTGGTCGAAGAGAAATCCTACAAGCAGTACCGTTAGGCAGGAGCACCATTCGATGCGCGCGTTAAGGCACCTGTTCGTCCTGTCGCTGGCTTGCAGCTGTTGGGGATTTGGCGGCCGCGCGCTCGCCCAGCACGCGCCGGCCGCCGCCTATGAGGAGCTCACGTGGCGCATGATCGGACCGTTTCGCGGCGGACGGACCCGGGCGGTCGCCGGTGTGCCCTCGCAGCCGGCGGTCTTTTACGTCGGTGCGGTGAACGGCGGGGTGTGGAAGACGGACGACGCCGGCCGCACCTGGCGGCCGATTTTCGACGCGCAGGCGACGCAGTCGATCGGCGCGATCGCGGTGGCGCCGGCGGATCCCAACATCATCTACGTGGGCAGCGGCGAGGGCCTGTTGCGGCCGGACCTTTCGGTCGGCGACGGCATCTATCGTTCCAGCGATGGCGGGCAGACCTGGACGCATTTCGGCCTCCGCGACGGCCAGCAGATCGCAGCCCTGGCGGTGGATCCGCACGACTCCGGCCGGGTGTTCGCCGCGGTTCTCGGTCACCCCTACGGCCCGAATGCCGAGCGCGGCATCTATCGCTCGCTCGACGCCGGGGTCAGCTGGCAACAGGTTCTCTACAAGGACCAGGACACCGGCGGCTCCGCCGTCGAGATCGATCCTGTCCACCCGCAGATCGTGTATGCGGCGTTGTGGCAGTCCCGCCTTGGTCCCTGGGAGGACAAGAACGAGTTCAACGGCACCGGCGGTGGACTTTTCAAGTCGACCGATGGCGGCACGACGTGGAAGAAACTCAGCGCCGGTCTGCCGGCGGACCTGACACAGATCAACATTGCCATCGCCCCGAGTGCCCCGAACCGCATTTACGCCGTCGCGGGCACGACCGATCCGGGTGACTACTCCTCGGCAGCCGGGCTGGGCGTGTTTCGCTCCGAGGATTCCGGCGAGACCTGGACGCGGATCACCTCCGACCCGCGCCCGGCACTGCGCATCGGCGGCGGCGATCTGCCCGTCCTGCGCGTGGATCCCACCAACCCCGAGGTGTTGTACAGCACCGGCATCGTGACCACGAAGTCGAGCGACGGTGGCCGGACCTGGCGGTCGCTGCGCGGCGCACCCGGGGGCGATGACTACCAGAACCTGTGGATCAGCCCGCGCGATCCGCGGATCATCGCCCTGGTCGGTGACCAGGGCGCGCTCATTACGCACAACGGCGGTGAGACCTGGAGCAGCTGGTACAACCAGCCTACCGCGCAGCTCTATCACATCGGCATCACCCCGACCTTCCCCTACCGCGTTTGCGCCGGGCAACAGGAAAGCGGCTCGGTGTGCATCGCCAGCCGCGGCAACGACGGCGAGATCACCGACCGCGAGTGGCATCCGGTCGGCGCCATCGAGTACGGCTACGTAGCCCCGGACCCGCTCGACCCCGACGTGATCTACGGTGCCGGGCGCAACGAAGTCTCCCGCTTCCACTCCTCAACCGGCCAGGTGCAGAACGTCACGCCGATTCCGGTGCGTGGGCCCGACGTGCGCGTCGATCGCACGCTGCCGCTCATGTTTTCACCGCTCGACCCGCACACCCTCTACTACGCCGCCAACCGGCTCTACCGCACGGCTGACGGCGGCGCGAGCTGGCAGGCGATCAGTCCGGACCTGGCGCGCGAGGCGGGCGCGGTTCCGGCCAGCGTCGGCACCTTGCATCCGAAGGGCGCTGAAGCACAGCGCGGTGTCATCTATGCCCTGGGCCTGTCACCGCTTGATCGCGGCACACTGTGGGCCGGTACCGATGACGGCTTTGTGTGGGTGACCAGGGACGGCGGCGGACAGTGGGCGAACGTCACGCCGGCCGCGCTCATTCCCTGGAGCAAGGTCACCCAGATCGAGGCCTCGCATTTCGATGCGGACAGCGCTTACGTCTCGGTGAGCCGCATGCGCATCGACGATCTGCACCCGTACCTGTATCGAACCCGCGACCGCGGCAGGACCTGGCAGTCGATCGCCGCCGGGCTGCCGCAGGACGCGCCGGTGAATGCGGTGCGCGAGGATCCGCAGCGCCGCGGGCTGCTGTTCGCCGCCACGGAAAGCGCGGTGTGGATCTCACTCGACGACGGCGAGCACTGGGATTCGCTGCAGTTAAACCTCCCGCACACCTCGATGCGGGATCTCGCGATCCACGATGACGACCTCATCGTGGCGACCCACGGGCGTTCGATCTGGATCCTCGACGACATCTCGCGCTTGCGGCAGCTCAGCGGCGCCGCGCTGCGCGAGGTGGTGCTGTTTCACCCGGCGAGCGCCTGGCGCGTGTACCGCAGCACCTGGAGCGATACACCGCTGCCGCCGGACGAACCACTCGCCTCCAACCCGCCGGCGGGCGCGGTCATCGAGTTCTTCCTGCCGCGCGCTGCGAAGCGCCCCGTGAGCCTCGAGATACTCGACAGCCAGGGAGCCCTGGTGCGGCGCTTCCGCAGCGATGATGCGCCCGAGCCGACTGCCGCGGAACTCACGCGTGAACTCATACCGCAGTACTGGATCAAGCCGCCACGAGTGCTCCCGAGCCAGGCCGGTCTGCACCGCTGGGTGTGGGATCTGCACTACGCCGCGCCCGCGAGCACGACTCGCGGCTATCCGATCTCCGCGGTCCCGATGGCAACACCGCGGGGACCCGAAGGGCCGCTGGCGCTGCCGGGGAACTATGTCGTGCGCCTCGAGGTCGACGGGCGGCACCTTGAGGCGCCGCTCATCCTCAGGCAGGACCCGCGCCAACAGCTGCCCCCGCAAGCACTCACGGACCAACTGCACCTGGCCCGCGAACTTTCCGGCCTCCTCACCGACAGTTCGCGGGCGCTCCTCGCGGCAACCTCCGTGCAGGCCCAGCTCAAAGCGCTGCAAGCCAGCGCCGCGGTAGCGGCGGCGGTTAAGACCCACACGGGCCGGCTGGAGGAGCTCCTGGGGACGGCCGACAAGAAAGCCGACGAGGCCGGCAAACCCGCCCGGGAGCCCAAGCCGTCACTGACCGACCTGCACGACCACATTGCCACGCTTTACACGGACGTGACCCGCGGTGACGGCGCCCCGACGGCGGCGCAGATCAGCGCCACCAACAGCGCCCAGCGCGCGCTGGTGCCCCTCCTCGCTGACTGGCGCAAACTTGAGAGTGAACTTCCGGAGCTGAACAAGCGGCTGCGGGCCGCCGGGCTCGCCCCGATCCGCGCCGACCTCCCACCACCCAGGGACCTGAATGTCGCGGACCAGGACTAAGGTAGAACTAGCGCCGCAGCGTGTACTCGGCGCTGCAGTACGGGCACTTCGCCCAGCCGGTGTCTTCGATCGGCAGGTACACGCGCGGATGTGAGTTCCACAGGTACATCTGCGGCATCGGGCAGCACAGCGGCAGGTCCTCGGCGCTGACCTCGTACTGGTTCTGCGCGTTGGGCGCTATCAGCGGCCTGACCGTGGCAACCATGTGGACTCGCTTCGGAGCGTTGCAGGAGCGCGGATTATACCTGTGCGCGCTTAAGCTTCATCCGCGAGGGTAGCGTCCCAGATGCGCAGCACCGCGGCGCGCGTCTCACTGAAGTCGGTGGCCGGCACGAGCGCCGCCGCGTCATCGAGTGACAGCCGGTGCGCGGTCGCGCGATATGCCCGATAGGCCTGGGTGAGCACGTCCACGGTCCCCTGGGGCACGAGGTCCGCGGAGGCCACCGATTCGAGCTGGCGGATGGTGTCGGAAAACATCGCCACCGGCGGGTATTGCCGCGCCCATTTCAGCGCCCAGTACTGGGCCAGAAACTCAATGTCGGCGACGCCGCCCGGATCCTGCTTGATGTCGAAGCGCGAGGCATCGCCGCGCGCGAGCTCCTTGCGCATGCGCGCGCGCATGCTGCGCACTTCGCGGCTCAGGGTATCGCGCCGCACGTGGTTGCACAGCACCTCGAGCCGCACCGCTTCGAAGCGCGCCCGCAATGCCGCTGAGCCGGCCACCGCGCGCGCGTGCAGCAGCGCCTGGTGTTCCCAGGTCCACGCGTCCTGGCGCTGGTAGTCGGCAAAAGCTTCGATGTTGGTCACCAGCAGCCCGCCCTTGCCGCTCGGACGCAGGCGTACGTCGACCTGGTAGAGGCGGCCGGCGGCGGAGGTCATGGTGAGCAGGTGCACGATGCGCTGCGTGAGCCGCGCGAAGAACACCTGGTTGTCGATCGGATGCGCGCCGCTGGTCTCCTGGCGCTCACCGTGCGAGTCGTGCAGGAACACCAGGTCCAGGTCCGAGGAGTAGCCGAGTTCCATGCCGCCGAGCTTGCCGTAGCCCGCGGCGCAGATGTTCACCGGGCGCGCTGCTGCCCCGTCGCCGCAGGTGGGGACGCCAAACTGAGCCGTGATCTGCCGCCAGCCCAGCTGCATCGCGCGCTCCACGATCAGCTCGGCGATGTCGGTGAGCCGGTCACTCACCTGCATCAGGGGCAGCGCGCCGGTGAGATCCGCGACCGCCACGCGAAACAGCGCGGCGCACTGAAACTCCCGCAACGCCTCCACCTGCTGTTCCGGATCATCCTCCTGCACCTGCTCGAGCCGGGACTCAAGTTCGCGTGCGGCATCCGCGCGTGTCGGCACCAGCGACAGCAGCCGCTCATCAATGAGCTCGTCGAGCAGCAGCGGATGCGCCGCGATCTGCGTGGCGAGGAACTCCCCGTGCCGGCATAACTCGATGAGGCGCGCGCGCGCCGCGCCATTCTCCTGCAGGAGCGCGAAGTACGCCGAGCGCTTACCGGTCGCCTCGATGATCCGTAACACCCGCCGCAGCACCGACAGCTGCGCAGGCCCCTGCGCCACGTCGGCGAGCAGTGCCGGCAGCAGCGCCTGCAGACGCCGGCGTCCGGGCTCATCGAGCCTGCGCACCAGTGCCGATGAGCGTAGCTCCAGGAGCAGCCGTGCCGCCTCACCGCTGTCGGTGAAGCCTGCGCGCGCCAGTGCTGCGCCGAGCGCCGCGGCCTCCGCCTGGGTGTCCCAGAAGCGCCCGAGATCCACGCGCACCGCGGCGTTGTCGGGCTCACCGCCGCCGAAAGTGAGGCGGAAATGTCGACTGACCCGTTCGCGCTGCCGCTCGAGCTCGAGGCTGAGCGCCGGCCAGTCGCTCGCACCCATGGCGAGCGCCAGGCGCTCGCGTGACAGCGCGTCAGGGGGCAGCTGGTGCACCTGCGCGTCGGCGAGCATCTGCAGGCGATTCTCGAGCCGGCGCAGGAACACGTACGCTTCGCGCAGCTCCTGCGCCGCTGCGGCCGGGAGCAGCTGGGTAGCCGCGAGACGCGCCAGCGCTGCGAACAGCGACGGCGTCTGCAGGCGCCGATCGCGTCCGCCGCGCGTGAGCTGCAGCGCCTGGACGATGAACTCGATCTCGCGAATGCCGCCGGGACCTGACTTGACGTGATCGGCGAGCTCGCGCCGCGCAACCTCGCGCTGAATGAGGGCCTTCATCTCCCGCAGGCTCTCGAACACCCCGTAATCAAGATAACGCCGGTACACGAACGGCCGCAGGGCGCTCGCTTCGATCTCCCCGAAGCGCTCCACGGCGGTGATCGGCCGGGCCTTCACATAGGCGTAGCGCTCCCAGTCACGCCCGTGTCGGGGCAGGTAGTCCTCGAAGGCTGCGAAGCTCGAGACCAGCGGACCCGAATCTCCGAATGGCCGCAACCGCAGGTCGACACGCACCACGAACCCTTCCGCGGTCGGCGCCTCGAGCAACCGCACCAGCCCCTGTCCCAGGCGGGTGAAAAACTCCTCGTTGGCAATGCCGTGCTCACCGTCGGTCTCGCCGTGCTCCGGAAACAGCAGCACCAGATCAACGTCGGAGGAGAAGTTCAGCTCGCCGCCGCCGAGCTTGCCCATGCCAATGACGAGCAGCGGCTGCACCTCGCCGCCCGCCGAGCGCGGCTCCCCGTAGCGCGCCACCAGCGTGCGGCGCGCGTGCGCGAGGGCTGCGGGGATCGCCGCATCGGCAAAGGCGGTGAGCTCGGCCAGCGTCTCGCTCAAGGGGGCCCAGCCGGCAAGATCCCGCCAGGCGATGCGCACCAGTTCATGGCGCCGCCAGCGGCGCAGCGCCGACTGCACCTGCGCATCCGGCGGTAAGTCCGCCGGCGGCGCCGGCGCGCGGCGGCCAAATTCCTCGCAGCTTATGGGCCGTTCCAGGTCGCCGCTCGTGATCAGTGACTCAAGCAGCTGCGCATCACGCGCGCAGGATCGGGCCACGAAGTCACTGCCGGCGAACACGCCGCGCATCGAATCGCGCACCCTCGACGGTGCCTGTGCCAGCGCCGCGCGCGCGGCCGGGTTGGCGTTGAGCGCTTCGAGCGAGCGCTCGATGAGACCGGCAAGCTCCGCGCTAAGCGGTGCACCGCCGCAGCCGGCCAATCGACTAGCTCAGTTCCAGACGTTGCCCCCAAGATCGTGGAACGCCGCGGAGTCCAGGCGGCGGCTCATGCCGTGGAACCGCGACGACGCGGCATAAACCTGCGCCCCCTGCGAGGCATCGATCGAGGCGGCGCCGCCTTCGATCTGGCTGTTGTCGATGTGCACGCTGGCCGCGCGCGCGGAAACGCCGACGCCGCTGGCGCTGATGTGGCTGTTGGTAATGTGAATCTCGCAGCCGTCCTCGGCGCTGACCGCATCGCCGTCGAACACGAGGTTGCGGTTGTCGATATGCAGCATGCGCGAGCCCTGGCAGATGATCGGCTCATGGCGCCGCTCCACCGCGGCGCTGGTGACGCTCGCGTCGCGCGAGCGTGTGCCGCCCGCGGCAACCCCAACAGCCGGCGCGGCAGTGGCGGCCTGGATGCTGTAGCCCGGTCCGGCTTCCAGCACTCGGCCACCGGATTTCTCGCCAGCCTGCGCGTCCTGGTGCACAGGCTCGGCCTGCGCCGGCGCCGCCGGCGCTGTTGCCGACACCCACGCGGCTCCGCCGGCAGCGGTGGACGCCGGGGACTCATCCTTCGCGGTGGTCGCGGCGCTCGTTGCCGCGCCGGGCGCGGGCGCGCTGCCGGCCGGGGTTGCTGCGCCCGTCGCGCCGGGCGCGGCTGCTACTGCGGCGCCGACCAGCTCATCGGCGTGCACCATGCGCAGCTGCCCGGTGTCCTTGTCACGAACCGTGAACGAGCGGCTTTGCGGATCGGTCGCGACGATTTCTATTTTGTTGTTGCGCTCCAGGGCCGAACGGGCCCAGCTCATCTCATCCGGTGCGGATCGGGCACAGGCGGCGAGCGCGAGGAGCACGGTGCAGGTGGTCGCGGCGCGGCCGGGGTAGCGGATAAAGCCCATGGTGAGCCTCCTTGAGCCGACGATAGCGCTTCGGCGGGGATGCGGGGAAGTAGTTGCGATGCAACATCGCAATGCGGCGACAAAAAAACAGGCCCCGGTGAAGGGGCCTGTAAGTAATGCGCGGAATAGGGGGTCTCGTCCCGCGGCTTTGGGGGTGGCGCCCGGCTTGGAGCCGGGCGCGAACCCTTAACTGTTATGTAAAGACTATCGGCAGTTGCTTGCGGAATCGATACCTCTTTAGAGAGGTTCCTACATGTCCATTCCGCCCATACCACCCATGCCGCCCGGACCGCCGCCGTGGCTGTGCTCTTCATCCTTCGGGGCCTCGGCCACCATGACCTCGGTCGTGAGCAACAGACCCGCCACCGAGGCGGCGTTCTGCAGCGCAAGACGGGTCACCTTGGTCGGGTCCAGGATGCCCCCTTCGAGCATGTCGCCGAACTCGCCCGTGGCGGCGTTGTAGCCGAAGGGGCCCTTGCCTTCCTTCACACGGTTGAGAATCACCGCGGCGTCCTCGCCGGCGTTCTCGACGATCTGGCGCAGCGGCTCCTCGATCGAGCGCGACAGAATGCGGATGCCGACCGACTGGTCCTCGTTCGCACCTTCCAGCTTCTCGAGTGCCCGTTGCGCGCGGATCAGTGCCACGCCGCCACCGGGAACCACGCCCTCTTCAACGGCCGCGCGGGTCGCGTGCAGCGCGTCCTCGACACGGGCCTTCTTTTCTTTCATCTCGATCTCGGTGGCAGCTCCCACCTTGATCACGGCGACACCGCCGGAGAGCTTGGCGACCCGCTCCTGCAGCTTCTCCTTGTCGTAGTCGGAAGTGGCCTCTTCGGCCTGCTGCCGGATCGACTCGATGCGCGCCTTGATATCGGCAGCCTTGCCGTGACCGTCGATGATCGTGGTGTTTTCCTTCTCCACGATGACTTTCTTCGCCTCTCCCAGATCGTTCAGAGTCGCCTTCTCGAGCGACAGGCCAACCTCGTCGGAAATGACCGTGCCGCCGGTGAGCGTCGCGATGTCCTGCAGCATCGCCTTGCGACGATCGCCGAAGCCCGGGGCTTTGACGGAGGCCACCTTGAGGATGCCGCGGATGTTGTTGACGACCAGCGTCGCCAGCGCCTCACCCTCGAGGTCCTCGGCGATGACGAGCAGGGGCCGCCCGGCCTTCGCCACGCCCTCGAGCAGCGGCAGCAGCTCACGGATGTTGGAAATCTTCTTGTCGACCAGCAGGATTACCGGCTTGTCGAGCTCGGCGGTCTGGTTCTGCTGATTATTGATGAAGTACGGGGAGAGGTAGCCGCGGTCGAACTGCATGCCCTCGACCACTTCCAGCTCGTTCGCCAGACTCTGGCCTTCCTCGACCGTAATCACGCCTTCCTTGCCGACCTTCTCCATCGCCTCGGCAATGGTCTTGCCGATCGAATCGTCGGAGTTCGCCGAGATCGTGCCGACCTGGGCGATCGCCTTGGAGTCCTTGCAGGGCTTGGAGAGCTTCTTCAGCTCCTCAACGGCGGCGATGACCCCCTTGTCGATACCCCGCTTGATATCCATCGGGTTGCGGCCCGAGGCGACGGCCTTCAGGCCCTCGCGGATGATCGCCTGGGCGAGCACCGTGGCGGTGGTGGTGCCATCACCGGCCTCGTCAGAGGTGTTGGAAGCGACTTCCTTCACCATCTGCGCGCCCATGTTTTCAAACTTGTCTTTGAGCTCGATTTCCTTCGCGACCGACACGCCATCCTTGGTGATGGTGGGGGCGCCGAAGCTCTTCTCGAGCACAGCATTACGGCCCTTGGGGCCTAGGGTCGCCTTGACGGCGTTGGCGAGGACATTGACGCCCCGGAACATGCGGGCGCGCGCGTCGTCGCTGAAACGAACTTCTTTAGCAGCCATTGTCGTGATCCTCGCTTACTTGCCTTCAATCACGGCCATGACGTCTTCTTCGCGCATGACCACAAGATCTTCACCGTCGACTTTGACCTCGGTTCCGCTGTACTTGCCGAACAGGATCTTGTCGCCGACCTTCACATCGACCGGACGGACTTTGCCGTCCTCGAGAATCTTTCCCTTGCCGACTGCGACGATCTTTCCCTGCACCGGCTTCTCGGCCGCGGTATCGGGAATCACGATGCCACCCGGGGAGAGACGCTCCTCCTCCAGGCGCTTCACGATGACGCGGTCATGAAGAGGACGGATCTTCATGGTGAAACGCTCCTTCTTTAAACTTTCTGATGGTTGTTGATTGCGCGGCAGGGAGCACCTATTAGCACTCCCCCGTCGCGGCTGCTAATGATAGGGGCGCGGCTGCCGAATTCAAGCGCCTTAAGGGCCTTTCTTGCCCGGATTGGCCCTTTGGGGGGCCTGGCGGAACACCTCAGGCCCTGTGGCGCCGCGATCGGACTGAACCGCAGTTCCTGCCATCCATCCAAGCGGTGAGCTATAACCTCACCCAGCCATGCGCCTGTTCATGAGACATATTCCCCTCATCGCCCTCCTGGGGTTCGCCAGTGCCGGGGTCTGGGCACAATCGGCGCCCGAGGCGCCCGGTAAGCCCACGGGCATCGACGCCGTACTGCACGCCGCGAAGGCCGGAGGCGATCAGTTCCTGCAGCCCGACGAGGCGTTCCGGTTCGACGCAAGACCCGACGGCACCGATCGGGTGCGCCTGAACTGGGACATCGCCGACGGGTACTACCTCTATCGCGCCCGGATCAAGGTGGTCACGCCCTCCTCCGCAGCGCAGCTTGGCGCGGTGCAGATGCCTGCCGGGCAGATCAAGAACGACGAGTACTTCGGCAGGCAGGAGATCTATCACCACGAACTCAGCGCCCTGGTCCCGGTCGCGCGCGCCGGCGCAGATTCGTTCGACCTGCCGCTGCAGGTGACTTACCAGGGGTGCGCAGAAGCCGGCCTGTGTTATCCGCCGATTACCAAGAGCATGACCGTGCATCTGGCGGCGCGCACCGCGGGTGCCGCCGGCACCAGCGGCGGGAGCGCTGCCGCCGGCAGTGCCGGTGGACCTGCCGAGCAGGACTGGTTTGCAGGACTCATACGCGGCGGCAACCCGCTCGTCATGCTGGGCTGGTTCTATCTGGCGGGCCTGCTGCTCGCCTTCACGCCGTGTGTGCTGCCCATGGTACCGATCCTCGCCGGCATCATCGCCGGCGACGGCAGTCGTATCACCACCGCTCGCGCGTTCGCGCTGTCGCTGACCTACGTACTCGGCATGGCGCTCACCTACACCCTCGCAGGCGTCGCCGGTGCCGCCGCCGGCAGCCAGATCCAGACTCTCTTCCAGCAATGGTGGGTGCTGACGCTGTTCGCGGCGCTGTTCGTCGTGCTGGCCCTGTCGATGTTCGGCGCCTTCACGCTGCAAATGCCGACGGCAATCCAGTCGCGCATCGCGCAGCTGAGCAACCGGCAATCCGCCGGCACCTTCGGCGGCGTGGCCATCATGGGCGCCCTGTCGGCGCTGATAGTGACCACCTGCGTGGGCCCGGCGCTGGTTGGAGCGCTGCTGGTGATCAGCCAGACCGGGCAGATCGCGCGCGGCGGCGGGGCGCTCTTCGCGATGAGCATCGGCATGGGGACACCACTTCTGATCGTGGGCGCCTCCGCCGGAAGACTCCTGCCGAAGGCCGGACCGTGGATGGACACCGTGAAGAAGCTCTTCGGCGTCGTGATGCTCGGCGTCGCCGTGTGGATGCTCGCGCGCGTGGTCCCGGAGCGCGTGGCGCTGGTGCTGTGGGCGGTGCCGGCGCTGGTGCTGGGCTGGCTCTTGTGGCGCGAGGCGCGCGGCCGCGTGGCATCCGTGTGGGCAGTGCGCGGCGCGGGCGTGGTCGCAGGCCTGTACGCCATGGTGCTCGCTACGGGCGCAGCGCTCGGCGGCACGGATCCGCTCGCGCCGATCCCGGCGCTCGCGTCGCATGCGCGCACTTTGCCGTTCCTGCCGGTCAGATCCGTCGCGGAGCTCACGCGCGTGGTGGCTGGGGCCAGGGCCCGGGGCCAGGGCGTGCTGGTGGATTTCTCCGCCGACTGGTGCACCTCGTGCAAAGAGATGGAGCGCTACACATTCACCGACCCGCGCGTGCAGGCAGCGCTGAGCGGCGCGGTGCTGTTACGCGCCGACGTGACCGCCAATAACGCCGACGACAAGGCGCTGCTGCAGCACTTCAACATCATCGGGCCGCCCACGATCGCGTTCTACAACCAGGACGGGGTGGAGCGGCCCCAGTACCGGGTTGTCGGCTACATGAAGGCGGAGGCCTTCGCTGCGGCGTCGCGCGCCGCACTACAAACGCAGTGACCGGATCCTCGCCCGGTGCGACGCGTCCTGCGAGCCCCAGGGGCGTGACGCTGAGCATCGTGGTGCTCCTCGCCGCGCTCGCCTGCGGATACGGCTACTACCGATTCTCGCAGCCCCATCATCCGACCCTCTACGTGGCGCCAGCGGCGGGGGTGGCCCGGACCGCGCCGGTCGCAGCGCAGACCCCGGTGGTGCGGACCATCCCCGAGCGGATCCCGGATCTGAGCCTTCCGGGTCTGGACGGCGCCTCCCACAGCCTCTCCGAGTGGAGCGGTCGCCCGCTGCTGGTCAATTTCTGGGCGACCTGGTGCGAGCCATGTCGCAGGGAGATCCCGCTTCTGAAGAGCCTTCGTAGTGAACGTGTCGCTAAAAGACTTGAAATTGTTGGTATCGCCATCGATTACGGTGATCCGGTGCGAAAATACGTGATCGACAACCGGATGAGCTACTCTGTCCTTCTCGGCGAGCGAGGAGGCCTTGAGGCCGCCGCGGCCTTCGGAATGGACACGATCCTGCCCTTCAGTGCGTTCGCGGATGCCGGGGGACGGATCGTGGCGCTCAAGGTCGGGGAGCTGCATCGGGACGAGGCGGAACTGATCCTGGATCGGATCGACAAGCTCGACTCGGGGAGCCTGTCGCTGCAGGCCGCCCGGCACGAGATCAGCACCGCCATCGGCGCCAGTGCGGCCGTGCCGCCGGCTTCCGGGCCTGGCGCGGCGCAATAGACCCAGTCTCACCAGATCCTCGCAGTTACCCCCCGAAAGTACCCAGATCGGGGTGAATTAGGTTACATTCGCGACGCTTCGCTTGTCGCAAGGCTCATCAGAAGTCGCGTATCCCATGGCCCGAGTGCTGTTGTTGAACGGCCCGAACCTCAATCTGCTTGGCACCCGGGAACCGGCTGTCTACGGCACGGACACGCTCGCTGCCATTGAAAAGCGCGTGGCGGAACTGGCGCGGGAGGCCGGGCATGAGCTCCTCGCGTTTCAAAGCAACGCCGAGCACGAGCTGATCGAGCGGGTGCAGCGCGCCGCCCCGGAGGGCGTCGGCTTCATGTTGCTCAATCCCGGCGGATTTACCCACACGAGCGTGGCGCTGCGCGACGCCATCCTGGGGGTCGGCCTGCCGTTCATTGAAGTCCACCTTTCCAACGTTCACGCGCGCGAGAGCTTTCGGCGGCATTCGTACTTCTCGGACATTGCAGTGGGCGTCATCAGCGGCTGCGGAGCGCTCGGCTACGAGCTGGCCCTGCGCGCGGCGCTCGAGCGCCTCGCCCGCGTCGCCTGAAGACGCCCGACCAAGCACTTCCAACCCCTGGGGGCATTCCCGGCATGGATATTCGAAAAATCAAAAAACTCATCGAGCTGCTGGAGGAATCCGGTATAGCCGAGATCGAGATCAAAGAGGGCGAGGAGGCGGTGCGCATCAGCCGCATGCCGGTAGCCAGCGCACACCCCCACGCCATGCCGCAGCACTTCATGCACATGCCCGCGCCGGCCGCGGCGGCGCCGCTGGCGGCCGGGTCCGCAGTCGTAGCCCTGCCCGCAGCTACCAGCGAGCCGCCAAAGCCGAAGCCCAACGAGCACGTCATTACCGCGCCGATGGTGGGCACTTTTTACGCCTCGCCGTCGCCGGCGGCGAAGGCGTTCGTGGAGATCGGCGATGAAATCAAGGTCGGCCAGGTGCTGTGCATCATCGAGGCCATGAAGATGATGAATCAGATCGAGGCCGACCGGGCCGGCAAGATCGCCTCGATCATGGCCAGGAACGGCGACCCGGTCGAGTTTGGCCAACCGTTGTTCGTAATCGAATAGCCCCGCCATGATCGAGAAGGTCGTCATCGCCAACCGCGGCGAGATCGCGTTGCGGATCCTGCGCGCCTGCCGGGAGCTCGGCATCAAGACGGTGGCGGTGCATTCGACGGCCGACTACAGCCTGAAGCACGTGCTGCTCGCGGATGAATCGGTGTGCATCGGTCCGCCGCCCTCGGCGGGCAGCTATCTGAACATGCCGGCCATCATCAGCGCTGCGGAAGTCACCGACTCGGTGGCGATCCATCCCGGCTACGGCTTCCTGTCCGAGAACGCGGATTTTGCCGAACGGGTCGAGAAGAGCGGCTTTGTATTTGTGGGGCCCAAGGCGGAGACCATTCGCACCATGGGCGACAAGGTCTCGGCGATCCGCGTCATGAAATCCCACGGCGTCCCCTGCGTACCCGGTTCCGATGGCCCGCTCGGCGATGACGGTGATGAGAACCTGCGCCTCGCCCGTGACATCACATACCCGGTCATTATCAAGGCCTCCGGCGGCGGCGGCGGGCGCGGCATGCGCGTGGTGCACACCGACGCGTCGCTCCTGAACGCAATCAGCATCACCCGTTCCGAGGCACACGCGGCCTTCGGCAACGACCAGGTGTACATGGAGAAGTACCTGGAGCGGCCGCGGCACATCGAATTTCAGGTGCTGGCGGACGCGCACGGCAACATCATCCACCTCGGCGAGCGCGATTGCTCGATGCAGCGCCGGCACCAGAAGGTCATCGAGGAAGCCCCCGCTCCCGGCATCACCGCGCGGCAGCGCAAGTTCATGGGCGACCGCTGCGTCGAGGCGTGCCGCGCCGTCGGCTACCGCAGCGCCGGCACGCTCGAGTTCCTGTTCCAGGACGGGGAGTTCTACTTTATCGAGATGAACACCCGCATCCAGGTAGAGCATCCGGTGACCGAACTCATCACCGGCATCGATCTGGTCAAGGCGCAACTGCTGATCGCCGCCGGCGAGCGGCTGCCGTACACGCAAAGCGACGTGCAGATCCGCGGTCACGCCATGGAATGCCGCATCAACGCGGAAGACCCCAAGACCTTCGTGCCCTCACCGGGTCCGATCCGCCTGTGGCACGCGCCCGGGGGTCCCGGCGTGCGGGTCGACAGCCATATCTACTCCGGCTACAACGTGCCGCCCTATTACGATTCGCTCATCGCCAAAATCGTCACCCACGGCGACACGCGCGAGACCGCCATCGCGCGCATGAAGAACGCGCTCGCCGAAATGGTCATCGAGGGCATCAAGACCAACGTGGCGCTGCACCAGGAAATCTGCAACCACGCCGCGTTCCAGAAAGGCGGCACCGACATTCACTACCTGGAGCGTCGGCTCGGACTTCGTTAATTGGCCGCAAGCGCCTGCGGCGCCTGCGGCAGGCCAACTCTCTGACTGGGTCGACCACGCCGGCAAAAGGCGTGGCTTTTGCCGGCGCATAATTGGCCCATGTATCTGGAGCTGTCCTTCGACCTCGGAGCGCTGGATCCCGAGGCGGTGGAAGCGGCGTGCTTCGAGCGCGGCGCGCTCGCGGTGACGTTTGCGGACGCGCGGGATGATCCGGTGCTCGAGCCGCAACCCGGGGAATTTCGCCTCTGGCCGGCGACGCGCCTGGTGGTGCTGTTCACCGCCCTGGAGGACACCCAGGCGCTGACCCAGGCCCTCGCTTCGGGCCTCGGCCTTGCACCTGATCTGATAGGCGCGCGGGCGGTGGCGGACCGGGCCTGGGAGCGCGAATGGCTGAAGGATTTTCACGCCATGCGCTTCGGCGAGCGGCTGTGGATCTGTCCCCATCACGAGCAGGTCGCCGATCCGGGCGCGATCGTCGTGAACCTCGACCCCGGACTCGCCTTCGGCACCGGCACTCATGCCAGCACAGCGCTGTGCCTCCGCTGGCTCGACGCGCACCTCGCGCCCGGTGCTCGCGTCATTGACTACGGGTGCGGCTCGGGCGTGCTGGCGCTCGCGGCTGCCAAACTCGGGGCGCGAGCGGTGCATTGTTTCGATATCGACCCCCAGGCACTCATGGCCACACGCGCTAACGCACTCGCCAATGCGGTCGCCGAGCGCGTCCACGTGCATGAGCACGCCGACACGCTGCCGCGCGGGGTCGATGTGCTGCTCGCGAATATCCTGTCCGAACCGCTGCGCGGGCTGGCTCCGGTGTTCGCAGCCCTCGTCCGCGGCGGCGGACAGATCGTGCTGGCCGGTCTCCTGGATCGGGAAGCAGCGGACGTGACAGCCGCTTACGCCCCATGCTTTCATGTCTACCGTTTCGGCGACCGCGATGGTTGGGCGTGCCTTGCGGGCCGGCGTAGCTGACGGACCGCGGGCGCCAGGTTTCATGTTCACGATCTGCCCCAAG
>Ga0210384_10002386_pt1 | contig 22992 bp, 18 predicted proteins | sample IncBWH2MmetaG_FD_160574 | JGI IMG/M metagenome (GOLD analysis project Ga0210384, IMG submission 160574) | Forest soil microbial communities from Barre Woods Harvard Forest LTER site, Petersham, Massachusetts, United States - Inc-BW-H-2-M | ecosystem: Environmental > Terrestrial > Soil >...
AAGGAGGTGCAGCAGAACTTTCCGATCCGCACCGGCGAGACCGCCTTCCTCTTCCTCCAGCACTTCATCAAGATGCTCAGGGCCGGAGGGCGCGGCGGCGTAGTCATCAAGAACACCTTCCTGTCGAACACCGACAACGCCTCCGTGAGCCTGCGCAAGCTGCTGCTCGAAAGCTGCAATCTCCACACCGTGCTTGACTGCCCAGGCGGAACATTCCAGGGTGCGGGCGTGAAGACCGTGGTGCTTTTCTTCGAGAAAGGCGCGCCCACGCGGAAGATCTGGTATTACCAACTCGACCCCGGCCGGAACTTAGGAAAAACCAACCCGCTCAATGACGATGACTTGGCAGAGTTCGTAAAGCTGCAAAAGACATTCGCTGACTCGCCCAAGACCTGGAGCGTGGATGCCAAGAGTATCGACAAAGAGACCTTCGACCTCTCTGTGAAGAACCCGAACGGCGGCGAGGAAATTGCGCACCAGACCCCGAAGGCAATCATGGACGAAATCGCCGCGCTGGACGCCGAGAGCGCGGAGGTGCTGGAGAACATAAAGGCGCTGTTATGAAGAACGGATGGCAAATAAAGACGCTCGGCGAAGTCCTGCAAAAGACCGAAACAATTAATCCGCTTCAATCTCCAGAAGCGGAGTTTGACTATATCGACGTGTCGAGCGTCTCGAACACGACATTTCAGATTGAGGAAACTCAGCGTTTAAAAGGAAAGGACGCGCCAAGTCGTGCCCGGCGGCTCGTGAAAGCCAACGACGTGTTATTCGCAACGGTACGGCCAACATTGCAGCGAATCGCTGTTGTGCCAAAGCATCTCGACAATCAAGTTTGCAGTACCGGTTACTTCGTTCTCCGACCGAAGGCAGAAATAGACCATCGCTTTGTGTTCTATTCGCTGTTCACCGAAAAGTTCATGGAGCAGATGGAAAGCCTTCAGAAAGGCGCTAGCTATCCAGCTGTGACTGACGGCGAGGTAAGAGAACAGGTGATTCTAGTTCCTCCGCTCGCCGAACAGAGACGGATCATCAGCATCCTCGACGAAGCGTTTGAGGACATCGCCACCGCCAAAATCAACACCGAAAAGAATCTCAAGAATGCCCACGCCCTCTTCGAGAGTCACCTCCAATCCGTCTTCACCCAGCGCGGTAAGGGATGGATGGAGAAAACTCTGGGAGATGTTTGTGAGTTTGTCGGTGGCTCACAGCCGCCAAAGTCCGTCTTCTCGAAGACAAAGACGGCCGACAACATACGTCTCATCCAGATTCGTGATTACAAGAGCGATAACCACATCGTTTACATTCCGCGTGCTCAGGCCAGACGATTCTGCAAGGCCGATGACGTGATGATCGGGCGCTACGGCCCGCCACTTTTCCAGATCCTGCGTGGATTGGAAGGGGCGTACAACGTCGCGTTGATGAAGGCAGTGCCGGACGAATCAATACTCTCCCGCGACTTCCTGTTCTATTTCCTGAAGCACTCCACGATACTCGAATACATCATCTACCATTCGGAACGTGCAGCGGGCCAGATCGGACTGACCAAAGAAACGCTCGAGCCTTACCCAATTGCTCTGCCCTCTCTAGCTAACCAAAACAAAGTCGTTGAGACCATCAGGGAACTCGAAACCGAAACCCAGCGCCTCGCGTCTGTCTACAAGCGCAAGCTCGCCGCGCTGGAGGCGTTGAAAAAGTCGCTGTTGAACCAAGCCTTTACCGGAAAACTTTAGAACTCACCTATGTGCGAACACTGCCATTCGGAAGACGACACAAGAGCTCAGCACATTGATCCCGCGCTCCAGAAGGCGGGATGGGGTGTGGTTGAAGGCAGTCGTAGTGCGCGCAATCATCCAATCACGATGGGCCGACTTGAGGGCTTTGGCCGACGAGCCCAACCGCTGAAAGCAGATTACGTTCTCATCTATCGCAACACCAAGATTGGCATCATCGAAGCGAAAGAATGGCACCTGGAACTGACCGAAGGAGTGGCTCAAGCGAAGAACTACGCCGAGAAGATGGCGATTCGCTACACGTACTCCAGCAATGGCCAGGGCGTCTACGGCATTGACATGGCGACCGGCAAGGAAGGTGAAAAGCCAGGCTTTCCGACTCCGGATGAACTATGGGAGATGACGTTCGCCAAAGCGAATGCCTGGCGCGACCGTTTCGCTAAGATTGCGACGCCGGATAAGAGCGGTAGCTGGATCATCCGCTTCTACCAAGACATTTCCGTTACTCGTGTACTAGATGCCATAGCCACTGGCAAGGATCGTGTACTCCTGACCTTGGCGACGGGCACTGGAAAGACATCCATCGCTTTTCAGATCGCGTGGAAGCTCTTCAACGCACGTTGGAATCTGAAAGAATGGAAGAGCGGAGCAGATCCCACCCGCCGACCACGCGTCCTGTTCCTCGCTGACCGGAATAACCTCGCCGACCAAGCCTTCAACGATTTCACGTCATTTGCGGCGTTTTCGGACGATGCCCTCGTGCGCATCAAGCCCGAGGACATTCGCAAGAAAGGCAAGGTGCCGAAGAATGCGAGCCTGTTTTTCACCATCTTCCAGACCTTCATGAGCGGGCCACCGAAGGACGGCAAGCCCTCGCCGTATTTCGGCGAGTATCCGCCCGATTTCTTCGACTTCATCGTAATCGACGAGTGCCATCGTGGCGGAGCGAACGACGAAAGCACTTGGCGCGACATCCTCGAATACTTCGCTCCCGCCGTTCAGCTCGGCCTGACGGCAACACCCAAGCGCAAGGACAACGTGGACACGTATGCCTACTTCGGCGAGCCGGTCTATGTCTACTCGCTCAAGGAGGGCATCAATGACGGTTTCCTCACGCCATTCCGCGTCAGGCAAGTTGCGACGACGCTTGACGAGTATGTCTATACGCCGGATGACCAAGTCGTGGAGGGCGACATTGAGGTCGGGAAACGATACACGGAAACCGACTTCAACAAGATCATCGAGATCAAAGAGCGCGAAGCGCACCGCGTGAACTTGTTTATGGACCAGATCAACCAGCAAGAAAAGACGTTGGTGTTTTGCGCCACGCAGGATCATGCGCTCGCCGTGCGAGACCTCATCAACCAGATGAAGACGAGCACGGACCCCAATTATTGCCATCGCGTCACGGCGAACGACGGCGAGCTCGGGAACCAATATCTGCGGGACTTTCAGGACAATGAAAAGACCATTCCAACGATTTTGACCACCTCGCAAAAACTCTCCACTGGCGTGGATGCCCGCAATATCCGGAACATCGTCCTCATGCGGCCGATCAACTCGATGATCGAGTTCAAGCAGATCATCGGCCGCGGCACACGGCTTTATGATGGAAAGGACTACTTCACGATCTATGACTTCGTGAAGGCGTATCTCCATTTCAGCGATCCCGAATGGGACGGCGAACCCCTGGAGCCGGAGCCGTGCAAGAAGTGCGGTTATCACCCATGCCAATGCCCACAGACGACTCCGACAACAAAACCATGTCCCGATTGCGGAAAGACACCGTGCGAGTGTCCGGAGGAAGTCTGCCCGATCTGCGGCCAAAGCCCCTGCGTATGTAAGAAGAAGGCAAAAGTAAAGCTCGCCGACGGAAAAGAGCGTGCTATCCAGCACATGATGTCCACGACCTTCTGGCACCCAGACGGCACACCCATCTCCGCACGGCAGTTCATGGAGTTATTGTTCGGCAAGCTGCCGGAGTTCTTTAAGAATGAGGAACAGTTGCGCGAACTTTGGAGTGCACCTGACACGAGAAAGAGACTCTTACAGGGACTAGCGGAAAAAGGATTCGGACATGAGCAGCTGGCCGAAATGCAAAAGATCATCGACGCCGAGAAGAGCGACCTTTTCGACGTGCTTGCTTACGTGGCTTACGCATTGCCGCCACTATCACGGGAAGAACGGGCCGCTCGGGCGAGAGTGGCTATCGGTGAGAACTTTGATGGCAAGCAACAGGCGTTTCTCGACTTTGTGTTGGCGCATTATGTCGGGGTTGGCGTGGACGAACTCGATCAGGAAAAACTCACACCGTTGCTCCGACTGCGCTATCGCAATTCCATCGCAGACGCTATCGCGGACCTGGGAAGGCCTGAAGAGATAAGCAAGGTATTCGTGGGATTTCAAAAGTACCTGTACGAATCGGTAGTGTGAGGCGATAAACCTAAAAACCCCGCTATCTCCGTGGTCACGCCTTCTATTACACAAAAATTCACAGCTGACCAACAGCATCCATGATCGCCTGAATTTCGGCACCATTCAGCCCTGCATTCCTCTGACCAAACGCACCCGCAAGTGCTGTAGTGAATCGCGACGGAGCCATTTGGAGGAATTGCCCTTGCACCATCCGCCTTTGCGAATAACTCACGACGCAAGCCGCACGAGCGCGTGTGATCGAAACGTAGAGCAGGCGCGCTGCTTCCAGCACCAACCCGGGATATGGCTGTCGCCAGGGACCAGGAAAGATCTGCTCCTCCAGGCCGGGGATAAATACCACGCGAGCTGACAGACCTTTTGCTCCGTGCATTGTCATGATTCTGACCCGGGAGGGAAGAGCATTCCCAGTTGGTACCGGCTGATTTAAACGAGAGTACATGGAAGCCAGCACATTGTTTTGTTGTTCATCCGTATCAGCCCACAACCAATCTTGGAGTTCCTCCAGAGTCATTTGCTGAGGGAGATTCCCAGCAAATGTCTGCCAATTGGCTGCTTCTGCTGCACTAAAGGCGGCTGTAATTATCCCTGAGATGTCGGGGAGCCGCTGTCCCAAAGTATCGTTCCTTTGCCACCCGACGAGCTGACCACAAGCGGTTCTGGCCGCGTCCAAGGCTTTTATTTGTCGGGCAGAAAAGACACCTGCCGGCATGGGGTTGTAAAACAGATCCCGATAATTAACAGCATTGTCGATCGCTCTCTCTGCTACTCCGTTACATGTACCTAGACCCACCCCCACCTTTAGCCCAAGCGCAATCCGGTGGGCAACGTAGTCATGCATGTTGCATACAATCCTGATTAAAGCGAGCACGAAGCGTCCCACCTCGGTGTCAGTAAAGCTCTCATTCTTCGGCGGCACGAATGGTACATTTTCAAAGTTAAGAGCATTACGCAGCGTAGGAAGTAGTTCTCTTTGATTGCTGATTAGTATCAGGATCTCGTGTGCGCTCAGACCCGCATCGATAAGCGTTTTGGCGGATGATGCTAATGACTCAGCTTCTGACAACGCACTCCTAAAGCGCCAACGATGAACGACCCCCGCGACCGGAGGGACAGAGTTGCCATATAGGGAAGTTAGTCCTTTGGGAATACGATTAGGTGATGCATATGCGGTAATCAAACTTGTTGCGGCAGCCACGATTCCCGGAGTGCAGCGGAAACACGCATCAAGATTGTGCTGTCCGGTATTAGTGTGCCGCTGGGGAAACGTTTGAATCCCCGATGGCGACGCATACCGAAACGAATAGATGCTCTGGTCGTCATCTCCTGCAATGAATGTGGTAACGCCTCGTGCTATCAGTTCATCAACAAATTGTTGATCAATCGGGTTGAGATCCTGATACTCATCCACCACGAGATGGGCAAGATGTATGAGTGCAACTGGATCTAAATTTCCCGCCAATATGTGATCTAAAGCTTGGCGAACGATCTCTCCAGGCAACACACACGAATACAACTGGGTTCGGGGGCCGTGGAATACCGTGAATGCAGCACGTTCCGCAGCAGTTATTGCGGGATCCGGAGGTACATAGTTTGGCGGAGCCCATACCCCGGTGCTCCAAAATGCTTCATGTTCACGTCGGATTTCTTCGCTACGTCTCTTTCCGGCCTGCTCAGTGGAACCAAATTCTGCATCAAAAATGTGTTCGACTTCCCAACTATCGAGAACAAGTGGATCGGCCGGATACGCTAATAGCCCCGCCGCTCTCAACATCCTGAGAGCGAGAGAATGAAGGGTTGTGACTCTTACGTCTGCTGCGGTCTGTAGGCCCTGATTTATGCAATAGGTATGAATACGTGTACGAAGATCGGTAGCGGATGCGCGGGTGAACGAGACGACCGCCATTGCCCGGGCGAGTACTCCATTACTAAGGAGCCAGCATACCCGTTCCTCAATGGAATAAGATTTTCCAGTTCCAGGACCAGCAATTAATCGAACCTGGCCAGACGCATCGCGTGCGGCAGCGTGTTGTACGGCGACCGCCGCCTGGATCTGCTGGGGCGTTATCGGCATTCCAATCCATAATACTCAGCAGGTCAATACACGTGTATGGAGTCTACTTTTGTTACGAAATCGGAACGGGCTCAGCCGTGCGGATCTCCGCTTCTCACCCGTTAAATGGGTTCAATTTAGGTCCGCTTGCTGGAGACGTCTGAGAGAGACATTTCAGTCGGTAAGATAACGCCCTCGTCGAGTTGGTTGTCGTCTATCATTCGGCTGACCCGATCGTGCCATTCTCCCCAATGAATCCGCTCGAAGGACGTTCCGACAGCTAAGCATGAGAGCTGGAGTAAGACTCGTCGAGCGCGAAGCTCACGCCCACTCACAATTCCAACAACGCTCGCGACTTTCCGGCCACTAAGGCGATTACCCCAGGATGAGGTGCTAGTGCATTCCCAAGCGTCAAAGGAAAAGTCGATTTCAAGCGCCGTATTCTTCATGTAGGACCGTCGCAGTTGCCCCGCGCCTTTCCGTGGGTCGTTCGGCTCCCTTCGAAAATAAAAAGGGCCTTGGTAGAAGACCAGGGCACCGTCTTCTGCAATAGCTTCAACTTGGACACGATTCAGTGATGACACATCAACCACCCCTAACCTCTCAATAACCAGCTCCAAGATCTTTGAGGTGTAAGCATACAGATCTCTACCTTCGGCCAGATCGTAGAGGTAGAAGAGTGGCCGCTTAGCAGTTCGCCAAACGCTGGTATCATTTATTAGACCCTGTCGTGACACTATTCCGTGCTGGGAAACCGGAACAAACTCCGGTAGTGAGGTGGTATCAATTCTCAATTGAGTTGCAAGTCTAAGGAGACGGGTATGGTTGATATAGTCCCAGTTCGCACCCGCAACTCGTGAGAGGCCGATTAGCGCCCTAGCATCCGCTTGTGCTACCCGTGCTTCCCATTGTGCCTTGTGTTTCTCGATGTGACTAGCAGTGAGGTTCTGTCCCAATTGTCGTCTGGTATGGGCCTCGCCATGATCATTCAAGCAGAGCACAGCCAAATTATTTTCCTTATGGCTTCGACTCTTATGCCACTCCTTAATGTGATGGATTATGATCGTGCGTCCCGGACGATGGCAGACGCAACATGTCCGTCTAGATTTTTGAAGCACACGAAACAACGTGTCAAAAGGAATCGCTGGACGCTTAAGTGTCTTCCTGACGTCTCTGTTCAAGCCGAGCTTTTCCAGCTTGGAGTCAGAAAATGTTCGGAGTTTGCCGGGAGAAACTCCACTTTTCGCCAGACGTCTTGCCATCGCACTATTGAGGCCATACCCGAGGAAGACCTCTTCGATGGGAAGTTTCATTTGAAATCGGGTCACAGACCTGCACGACGCAGCCCACATCGTATGTCGGCACACACTCGGCAGCAAACTTGGAGGTGTTTCGTAATGAGCGAAGCCTGAATGGCCACCCCGAGCATTTGCCGACCGAGAATCTCCTGGTGACAACGAATTCGATGCAAAACTTAAGAAGGATAAATCGATGACTGGAGAAAAGAGAACATATACATTGAGCGAGAAGTCTTTCCGTAAACAGGCCGGTCGTGGGATGTGGGTTGACTCCGTTTTCCAGGATCACGGCAGAACAATGAGAGTGACAAAGATCGGCCAACGGTACAAGGACGGAGCAGAATGGCTGATCAATGTCGAGGCAGTGGAGATTGAGAACCTTAAGCAATGAAGGCAGGGTAGGCCGCAGGACATTGGTGCTCTCGGTCCAGGGAAAAACTTGGGTCAAACTTGGGTCAGTTAAACACCAAAAACCGGGAAAAACGGTGGTCTGAGACGCAGAACCAAGCTAAGCGAATCAATGAGATAGTGTTTCCTTGGTTGCTTCGGGACCAGGGGGTCGGAGGTTCAAATCCTCTCTCCCCGACCAATTTTCCTTACTCAATCCCATCATTGAATTAGCCTGCTTCCAGTTTTCGGAATTTCCACAACTTGGGTCCATTTGGGTCCAATCAGTTTGGGTCCAATCAGTAAATCTTCGACCTTCTGCACCGCCGCCCGAGCGTCCGCGGGGATGGAATGCAAGTAAACTTCGCGGGTGATCTCTGATGACGAGTGCCCGAGAAGCGCTTGCACGGTGCCCAGCGGTGTGCCCACTGCATCGAGCAATGCCGCGTTCGCATGACGCAGCCAGTGCCAGCTCATACCCACCAGACCGAGCTTCTTGCAGGTCGGCTTGAGCTGTTTATTGACGAGATTGTGCCGTTCAAACGGAGTTCCGGTACGGGTTGCGAAAACCAAAGCCTCGAGATTCACATCCGCCGGTTTGCGAGCGGAAAGAATCTCGATGGACTTCGCCCCCAGGGGTACCGAGCGCTTGCTGCGTTGCGTTTTCGGCTCGTCGAAGACCCCGTCATACACCGTTTGCGTCACGCGAAGCACTCTCTGCTCGAGATCAACATCGCGCCAACGCAAAGCCAGCAGCTCCCCGATCCGCAAGCCCGTGAATACGAGCAAGCGAGCCAGGGAAGCCGAGGGCTCGGGCAGTGCGCCCAACAGCTCCCGAATCTTCTCAGGAGCGATGACCGCTTTCTCTCTGACTGGACCCCGCCGCGGGAAACGCGTCTTGCGGACTGGGTTGGATGGAATGAGTTCTGCCGTCTCGGCAGCTCCCATGACTGTCCCAAACACGGTGCGCATATGCTTGACCGTCTTCCAGGACAATCCACTCTGCAGTTTGGCGGACAGAAATTTCTGCACAGCGTCGCGAGTGATCAGCCGCAGTTGCACGTCCCCAAACGCCGGGTACAGATGGACCCTCACCACGTATCTGTAATGCTTCTTGGTTGAGTGCTTCACCGTGGGCAGCACCTCCGCCAGCCAACTCTCCCCGAAGTCGCGAAACGTCCGAGTTGAGTTGGGACGGAATTCGCCGCTGTTGATCGGGCGCAGACGGTCGGCCAAGAACTGCTCCGCCTGCCGCCGAGTGGGGATTTCTGCAACCGACCCGAGTATTTCAGAACGGCGCAACCGCGCCACCGTTCCATCCTGGGTTGTCACGTCTTTCTTGTTCGGCGTACCTTGCAATTGAGGCGTCAATTTGTTCGCGCGTCATCCCGTCGCGGATCTCGGGATTGTTAGCGATGGATTTGAGTGTGACGTGGGCACCGATTTGTATCGAAATCCGCTGCCGACGCTTCCTCTGGGTGTGCGAGTTCGTAGTAGTCAAAGTTAGCCGCCATCAGGCGTTGTCTTGCTAGCGTAATCGCGACGCGAGATGTATCGCACGTAATCCAGCGTCGCCCCCATTCCTTCTAGGAAGATTAGCGGCAAGCGCGAGGTCAGAGCGCGTTTCAAGAAGCTTGAATGACAAACCGGAACAACAAATCACGAATCACTATCGCAGGTCAGCCCTCCTGGTACGGTCTGCACGCGGATGCAAGCGAGCCATTTGCTGCAAGGCCTTCGGCGAGACTACCGGTTACTTAGTGGATGAGCGGAATCAGGTAAAAGTGGTTGTATTGGGTTTATTTCCAATAAACACTAGCCTCCATTCAACCCATGACATGCGGAAAGCGGAAGTGAAACATTGATCGAGCAGTATCAGAAGAAGAGTTCCATGGAAGATGAAAAGATTGACGAGGAAGAAATCTGGTCAGCTATTCGCTACCTGGACCCTGACGAAAAGGAGAAGGACAAAGAAGCCCTCAGAACGACCGTAATCGCAATATTGGCAATTCTGCTTGTCTGTAGCGGCGTTTGGGTTTTGCTTTGGCTTCGAGTAATGCAACTTTGACGAGATTCACGAAGGCTGGCGGCGAGGATTAACAGAGATCAATGGCGACAGGAGGGCGGGGCAACCTTGCGGAGCTTCAGTCTTTCTTGATGATAAACACTGTCTTGTCATCAATCTCATCTTCTTTTCCAGTTAGGAGCAGATACCCGTCTTTGCTCACAGCGAATTCAAGCAACGCATTGCAGATGTCTTTCGCTGACGAAAGGCAGTGTTCGCGCATTACTGCTTCGAGTTTGCTACGCTCTTGGGTATCGCTGCCATCGTAAACGCCATCGGTGTAAAGAAAAAGAATGTCTCCGGGACTCATCAGTGTAATCTCCGCGACATCAGACGTGCTTGCCCGCTGTCGGAATTGCAGCGAATAGTACCGGGTACGGTCCGGATGATCTTCGGGAATCTGCAAGCCCAACGCCAGGAATTGCGCCATCTGGCTTTTGCCGATATCCATGAACTTGCGGTACTCAGCAGAAAAGACCAGAGGTGGCGGATGCCCGAAATTCACAAAACGAAAATGACCGTTCGGGCGCAGTTCCCCATAGAGCATGGTCGCGATCTCCCGACCGCTATCGTCTTCCCTTCTGCCAAGCGCATTACGCGCGGTGACCGATTGCGCCAATCGCAGATTCAACTTCTCGAATAGCTCGAGTGTGGTTTTTCCGCGCCGGTCAAGTTCGGCGAGCATCAATGCATGAAATGTGTCGTGAACCGTTGACGCAATCTTGGCTGAGATGATGCCGTGCCCCTGAGCGTCTACCAGCAGCACACCTGCTGTGGTGTAAAGCTCCTGCAAGTCTTCAGCGACTCGGATCTGTTCCGAACTCCTCGCTACCCGGTATTCCGTTTCCATTTCGGATCTGAATCCCGGTCTTGACTTTAACCATTCGACATGATCGTCAACCGAATTGCGTGGAGGCCTGCCGCCCCCTAACGGTTCGAGAAACTCTTTCGAGAGTTTTATAGCGCGCTCGATGCGAGCATCGATGTCATAGCGCTGCTGGAAATTTATGTACTCGAAAACATCTCCGCCGACGGTTCCCGCGGGAATGGAATTCCCGTACATCTCGATGCCAGGCAGATGCGGAATAGCCCCTTCAACAGGCATTAGCCGTTTGCGCAGATATTCATCGATTGTGAGCTGATTGTAGCCCGCATCCGTCGAGGACTCGTGTTGTCGTGGTAGGGTCAACAGGTAAGGATATACCTCACGGTTTCACCAGGTGGATCTTCATCGAACACTACTCCAGTTGCTTTGGCCTACATCACATTTATCGGAGCAAGCCGCCGTTCAAGCGGGTGATCACTCGTGTTTCATGCTCATAGCCCAGAGTGGTCAGCGCAGCGGTAGCGAGAGCGAACAAACGGCCGTCTTGCGGGGGCAACCCGAGCCAACGGCATGCCACAATTCGTAGAATGTGTCCGTGCGCAAACAGAAGCGCATCACCAGGACCGGCAAGAACGCGATCAATTACCGCGTGGCCCCTGGTGGCAACCTGCTGAATGCTCTCTCCGCCAGGCACTCCGTCGCTCCATAAGGACCAGCCCGGTCGTTTCTCTTGAATCTCAGCGGTGGTCTTTCCTTCATATTCTCCGTAGTCCCACTCCTGCAGGTTGGGATCGACAACGGCGACGTCGCCGTAGCCTGCTAGGCGGCAAGTCTCTCGGGCGCGAAGAAGTGGGCTTGTCAGCACAACCCCAAAGCGCTGCCCCCTTAAGAGCTTGCCAATCTCTCTCGCTTGTTGTTCTCCGACAGGGGTTAATGGCAGATCCGTTCTCCCGGTGTGCTGTCCGGAAAGGCTCCATTCGGTTTCACCGTGACGCACCAGCCAGAGTTGGAGCGACTTCCGGTCGCGTGTCGACGGTGCCGTGCTGGAGTCCGTCTGAATAACCGGTGTTACGAGCTGCTCGATCACGATTGGGGTCCTCTTAACAACGGGCTGTGTGGAACCAAACGTCATCACCCGGGGCTTGAGAATTCATGACAGAACCACCCAGCTCTCCCGGAAGAGGTTTATTCTACCGGATGAACGGGAGCACTAGCAGCCAGCGACTGCTTCTGTCGGACTTGCTTCCTGGGGCATTGTAGTGCTTGAGTCGGAGGCCGCCGTCTTGAAGCGCGAGGCCCTTATCGCGTCCTGCCGCAGTAAATAGACAGACACAGCGAAGAGGACGAGATCCTTCATCAGGAACGCAACCTTCTCGGTCATGGCCGGGAATCCGCCGGCCGAAGCGGCCCAACCGCCAGGCCTGAACGGAATGATCGTCGTGGTCGCGATGAATCCGCGCGGCGCCAGCTCGGGAGCGATTTCCCAGAGTGGTGAGCCTTGGAGAAAGAAGGGTTTTGTCTCTTCGGGCTTCTTCTTTTGTTGCCGCTGGGCGGCACCACGTGGCTGAGCGCTGGATTCTAGTCACCGTACGGCGCCCGCCCATCATCTGCGTCGCATGGATCGTGGTCGTGAGTCGGATCCTCTTGAGCCGAAGTCCTGCTACGCGTCCTGGATGGTAGGCGGAGCGGGGCAGCCTAATCAATCAGCCTACTCAATGCATGGCTGAGAATGGCTCGCGAGGTTCCGGTGGCCGAAAAAAGTTCGTATCGCAGAAGCCAGGGCAGGCGGTCTTCAAGGCAATTTTGCTAGAGGACATTCGCCTCGAAGTCGTTCCCTGCGTTTCCACTATTCGCCAACTGCCAGTCAAAAACGAGAATTTGTTGGAGTAACGCACACCCGCAGAGGGGGGCGCGTTCAGGTCTAATTCTTCGGACAAGCGACAGGTCGAGGAATAGGCCAAAGCCAGTAGGGCTTCGCGTCAAGAGGATTGTCATGCAACCGTGTGTGCGTCGTCGACCGGTTGAGGCGGAATTCACGGTTTGACCGTTTGGCTTGTGGGGATGAATCGTTGTAGGATTTCAACCTACATTTCGTGGTGGAGACCGGAAAGCAGCACTACGCTTAATGACTGCGACGGCTAGTATTCGTGGTCGCTGTCTACCTATCCACGCCCAAGCATCGCTTCGTCCTGGATGTCATTCCGGGGAAGAGGGGGCTTTCATGGCTCGTAATGTTAGACAAGCGCAAGACTGCGAGGGACAGCAATGAGCAATGTCCAGAAACGCTATCTGTGGATCGGCGGAGTTCTTGGCCTGATCGTGCTCGCTCTGATTTTTGGAGCTGTTCGGCCGTACAAGCACGCTATGGGTGCGCCGCCAAGCACTCCGGATGTCGAGGTGACACAGGTTCAGATGGAGGATGTTCCAATTTATGGGGATTGGATCGGCACGCTTGACGGTCTGGTCAATGCTGACGTCCGGGCGCAAGTTACTGGCTACCTGCTAAAGCAAGGCTATCAGGAAGGTGCCTTTGTTAAGCAGGGCCAACTTCTTTTCCAGATCGATCCGCGGCCTTTTGAGGCAGCGCTCGATCAGGCTCAAGGCCAGCTTGCTCAGGCGAAGGCATCGCTCGCCAACGCCGAAGCGGTTCAGCATCGCACGGAACTCGATGTCCAGCGCTACAAGCCACTGGCAGAGCAACAGGCGGCCAGCCAACAAGATCTCGACAACGCCGTTCAGAACAATCTCGCGGCGATCGCAACCGTAGAGACCGCTAAGGCTCAGATCAAGACCTACGAGGCTGCGGTTGAAACAGCGAAAATCAATCTCGACTTTACGCGCCTCGTTGCGCCCATCGACGGCGTGGCCGGCCAGGCGCAACTCCAAGTCGGGGCGCTGGTCAGCCCCAATAGCGGGGTGGTCACTTCCGTTTCTACCGTAGATCCGATCAAGGTCTATTTCACGGTGAGCGAGCCACAATACCTTTCGTGGCGGAGACGTTTTCCGACCGAGGAGAGCCGCTTGCAGGCCGACAAGGAACTGCGGCTGCAACTGATCTTGGCGGACGGTTCAACCTATCCGCACGAAGGAAAGTTTTATTTTGCCGACCGGCAGGTGAACGAGACCACCGGAGCGATTCGAATCGCCGGGCTCTTTCCCAATCCAAACAATATTTTGAGACCCGGCGGGTATGGCAAAGTCCGCGCGGTAATCCGGACGCAGCCCGGGGCGTTGCTTGTTCCGCAACGGGCAGTGTCGGAGTTGCAGGGCGGCTACCAGATTGCTGTCGTTGGCGCCGACAACAAAGTTGAGGTTCGAACGGTCACTGTGGGCGACCGGGTTGATAACCGATGGATCATCGCGAACGGGCTGAATCCGGGAGACAAAATTGTTGTTGAGGGAGTTCAGAGAATGCGCAGTGGTGTGCACGTGAATCCCAAGCCGTTCATGGCCCAAAACCAAGGATCGGCAAACCAGGGATCGACGAATCGATAAGGACCGATGAACTATGTCGAAATTCTTCATCAACCGTCCCATCGTCGCCATGGTGATTTCTATCGTCATGGTCTTGGTTGGTGCGCTCACCGTGCTGAGCTTGCCCGTCGCACAGTTTCCGAACATCACTCCCCCAGAAATTCAAGTACTCGCCACCTACGTCGGAGCCGATGCGCAGACGCTGGAGCAGTCGGTGGCTACTCCGATCGAGCAGCAGATGAACGGAGTAGACAACGAGAACTACATGTACTCGCTGAATGCCACCGGCAACTCAACCACCAGCCTGATTGTCGACTTTGACGTAAAGACCGACCCGAATACCGATTTCATTCTCACGCAGTCGCGGGAAACCCAGGCAGCTTCTCAGCTTCCCCCGGACGTCAACAACTACGGCGTCACGGTCCGAAAATCGGTCACTGCTCCGCTGATGTGGGTTGCGCTTTATTCGCCGCACGGAACCTATGATGCCAAGTTTCTGGCGAACTACGCCTACATCAATCTCACCGACCCGATTCTTCGCTCGCCCGGCATCGGCAACGTTCAGGTATTCGGCGCTGGTCAATATGCGATGCGCCTTTGGGTAAAGCCGGACACGTTGGCGAAACTTGGCATCACGGTTCCGGAGATCGTCAGCGCGATTCAGTCACAAAACACCGTGAACCCCGCAGGCAAAGCGGGAGGCGAGCCCGCTCCAAAGGGCCAGGAATTTACCTATTCCGTGCTGGCGCAGGGGCGCTTGGTTTCGCCGGAAGAATTCGGCAACATCGTGGTTCGCGAGACAGCAGAAGGTGCGACTGTGCGCGTCCGCGACGTCGCACGCATCGAACTGGGCGCTCAAGACTACAGCGTTGCCGGACGTTTCAACGGAAAGCCGGGCGCGATTATTGCAGCCTACCAATTGCCGGGATCGAACGCAGTAGACGCAGCGACCGGGGTCAAGAAGTTGATGGCGCAGATGAAAGAGCGCTTCCCCGAGGATATAGATTTTGCCGTTTCTCTGGACACGACTCTTTCTGTAACTCAGGGTATAAAGGAGATCGTTGAAACTCTCCTGATTGCGCTCGTCCTGGTCATCATTGTTGTTTTTCTTTTCCTTCAGGGCTGGCGCTCAACGCTGATCCCGCTGCTGGCTGTGCCGGTTTCGCTAGTGGGAACGTTTGTGCTCTTCCCGCTGTTCGGTTTTTCCATCAATACGCTCTCTCTGTTCGGGCTGGTGCTGGCGATCGGCCTGGTGGTCGATGACGCGATCGTTGTTGTGGAGGGCGTGGAACGACACATCGAAGAGGGCATGACCCCAAAGAATGCAGCGTTACAGGCGATGGAGGAACTGTCGGGTCCCGTGGTAGGAATTGCCCTGGTTCTCTCTGCTGTATTCGTGCCCACGGCCTTTATTCCCGGGATCACTGGCAGGCTGTATCAGCAATTCGCGGTCACCATCGCCATCTCGGTAATTCTCTCCGCGTTCAACGCGCTCACGCTCAGCCCTGCCCTGGCTGCCTTGCTTCTTCGACCGCGCGAAGAGAGCCATGGCCTGTTGCGGAGATTCTTCGATTGGTTTAACCGAGTATTTGAGCGAGCCACTGAGGGTTATGTCACCTGGAGCGGTGTCCTGCTCAAGAAGACAGCAGTACTGGTTGTGCTTCTGCTGGTCTTTTGCCTCGCGGCTGGATTCTTTGCGAGTCGGGTGCCGTCGAGTTTTCTTCCCGATGAAGACCAAGGCTATGCCTACGTGAATCTGCAATTGCCTAATAGCGCGTCGTTGGAGCGAACATCACAGGCAGCGGTACAGATCGAGAAGATTCTGGCTGACACACCGGGTGTGAAGTACACGACCAGCGTCGTCGGCTTCAGCTTGCTCAGTTTTGTCCGCACGAGCTACAACGCTTTTTTTGTCGTCACTCTAAAGCCGTGGGACGAGCGCACGTCCAGCGCCGAGCAGTTTCAAGCGATCAAGGCGCATTTGAATCAGCAGCTTTCCAAATTGCCAGCGGGAATCGCATTCAGTTTTTCGCCGCCAGCCATCCCGGGCGTTGGCACCGCGGGCGGATTCACGTTCATCCTCGAAGACCGCTCTGGCGGCAGCATCCAATTCCTGTCGCAAAACTTGAATACGTTTCTTGACGCAGCGCGAAAGCGGCCGGAGATCGCCAGCCTGAGTACGACTTTTCTGCCCAGCGTTCCGCAGAAGTTCGTCGACGTCAATCGCGACAAGGTGTTGAAGCAAGGCGTCAATCTTTCCGACGTCTACCGCACCATCCAGGCGTTCATGGGCGGATATTTTATCAATTACTTCAACCGCTTTGGCCGCCAGTGGCAGGTCTACATCGAAGCCGAGAGCGAGGATCGTGCCAGCCCCGAGAACGTCGGACGCTTCTACGTGCGCAACAACAAGGGTGAGAACGTTCCGCTGGCAACGCTGGCCACGGTCAAATCGCAACTCGGCCCCGAATTCACAATGCGCTTTAACGAATACCGTTGCGCACAAATCAATGGCAGCGCCGCGCCGGGTTACAGTGCGGACCAGGCGAGCGCCGCCCTCGAAGATGTTTTCAAAAACACCATGCCGCGCGAGATGGGATTCGACTACTCCGGGATCTCGTTTCTGGAACAGAAAGCGCGCCAGGGAGTGCCACCCGCGGTCATCTTTGGCCTGTCGCTGTTGTTCGTGTTCCTGATTCTGGCGGCACTGTACGAAAGCTGGTCGCTGCCGTTCAGCGTACTTCTCAGCACGCCGGTTGCGGTCTTTGGAGCATTTTTTGTGCTGTGGCTGCGCCGCACTTTGCTCAGCCTTTTCGTGCCGCCGTATATGGTGCAGATTGAAAGCGACATCTTCTCGCAGATCGGCTTGATCATGCTGATCGGCCTTGCGGCGAAGAACGCAATTTTGATCGTCGAGTTTGCCAAGGACCAGTACGAACACGGAAAACCGCTGGCCGATGCTGCGCTCGAAGGCGCAAAGCTGCGGCTGCGACCGATCCTGATGACATCATTCGCGTTTATCCTCGGCTGCGTTCCACTGTGGACAGCGAGCGGAGCAGGTTCGGTCGCCCGGCGGATTATGGGGACGGCCGTCATCGGCGGGATGCTCACGGCGAGCGCGATCGGAATCTTTTTCATACCCGGGATCTTTTACATGATTGAGAAATGGACGAGCGCCGGGAAGGAACCCGCATCCGGCATATTGCCGGCTGCGCCTTCCCCCGCGCCCGGAGACTGAGTGACCTTGCAGTGCGTTCAACAGTTTGGGAATCGAGCGGTGTCGGCGCAATGGGGTTTACGGAATCATGAGAATCGCGAAATTACTCACCGCGGTTTTGCTCTCTGGCGTGCTTTCGGGTTGTGCCGTAGGCCCTAACTACCATCGGCCTGCGGTTCAGACTCCGATTTCGTTTCGGGACCTGGCAGACAATCCTCAGCTTCAGGCGCAGACTGCCTCGTACGCCGATCTTCGCTGGTGGCAGGTATTTCAGGACACAAAGCTGCAGGAACTCATACGTACGGCGCTTAAACAGAACTACGACTTGCAACTCGCCACGGAACGCATCAATGCCGCCCGGGCGCAGCTTGCGGTTACTCGTTCGAACCTGTTCCCCCAGATATCGGGCAATGCGAATTTCAGCGGTGGCAAGGAAAATGTAGTCCAGTCCCGGTACAACTTCCTGACCTTGACGGCCGACGCGGCGTTCCAGTTGGATTTCTTTGGCCGCTTGCGCCGCGCCAACGAAGCAGTTCGCGCCCAACTGCTGGCTACCGAAGATGCGCGCCAGGTCGTCGCTCTGACCCTTGTCAGCGATGTTGCCACCGACTATTTCACGCTGCTGCAACTTGACCTGCAACTCACGCTCACGCATGAGACAGTCAAGACACAGACTGACTCGGTCAACCTTACCCAGTTGCGGCTGGAGCATGGAGTTGCCACGAAGTTGGATGTGCTCCAGGCTCAGCAGGTCCTCGACACTGCGAATGCGCAGATTCCTGATCTGGAGCGACAGATTGCCCAGGAAGAGGACGCCATCAGCATCCTGCTCGGCAATTACCCACAAGACATCGCACGCGGGATTCCGCTCGTCGAGCAGGCACTTCCGCCTGAAGTTCCAGCCGGCCTTCCATCTTCGATCATTGAGCGTCGGCCCGATATTCGAGAAGCAGAACAGATCTTGGTTGCCGCGAATGCGAATATCGGAGTCGCCAAAGCTGAGTTCTTCCCGCAAATCTCTCTGACCGGAAGCGGCGGCGGTTCATTTGGTCGAAGTTCCACCTTCTCAAGCCTCATGGCGTCGCAGCTTGGCATCTGGTCCTATGGCGCGCAAGTGAGCCAGCCAATCTTTACCGGGGGCGCGCTGAAAGGGAATTTGCATCTGGCTGAGTCTCAACACAAGCAGGCTCTGATCGGCTACCGGGAAGCGATCCAGCACGCGTTTGGAGAAGTCTCGGACGCGCTCATCGGTTACGAGAAACTTCATCAGGTCCGGACACGCCAGCAGGATTCGGTAGCCGACCTGCAGGAAACCGTCCGCATTTCCACACTTCGCTATAGGGGCGGCACGACGACATACCTCGAAGTACTCGACGGACAAAGATCGCTTTACGGCGCCGAACTGACGCTCGCCACGGCCCGGGGAGATGAATATCGCAGCCTGGTCCAACTCTACAAAGCGCTGGGAGGAGGTTGGCAACAGTAAGATCGGTGGCCGGTACCGCTGGGATCAGGAACTGTGATTACAGACCTCAGCCGCAATGTGCTTTTTCGTTTTCGGTCCTTCAGTTCGATCGATCTCGCAGCCACTGCCCTTGTACAAAGCCTCAAGACAATCTGACTCAACCGCCGACTGGATCACAGTCAACCGCAGCACCCCGCTCAGCCATTCCCTATTCTCTGTCTTCTGACGACGAAGTGGCGTTAGCACCGGTGGCACTGGCGCGAGAACCGGTCTGAAACTGCCGCTGGGCGCGGAACTCGAGTCCTGAAACGGAAGCAAGGGTCATGTACACTGAATACGTGAATTTAAATTTTTCCCGCGCGTTTTTCCAGGCCATCACTGGTCTGATCGCCATTCTAATGCTCTCATCTCTTCTGGCGTGCGCTCAGGACACCGCAAGTATCTCGGCTGCACCTTTGCCGCTAAACGACGTAGTCGACAATCTAGTCCGAAATAACGCTGAGCGCTCGCGCAACCTGCTTCATTCCGAGGCTACCCGCGTTTATCACCTGACCTATCGGGGTTTCCCAGGAAACCGCGAGGCCGAAATGGTGGTACAGGCATACTATGACAGACCCTCCGGTAAAGAATTCAAGACCGTCTCGCAGAGCGGATCGAAACTCATTCTGGACCGCGTCTTCACCAAGCTTCTGGAGGCTGAAAAGGAATCCGTTCGGCCGGAGATCGCTTCTCAAACCCAACTCAACCGCGATAACTACAACTTCGCATTGATTGGTTTCGACCCAGCGGAGGCTCAGTACGAATTACAGGTCACGCCGAAACGCAAGAGCAAGTATGTGTACCAGGGCAAGATTTGGGTGGATGCTGCTGATTTTGCCGTAACCCGAATCGAAGCCGAGCCAGCACAAAACCCGTCATTCTGGACCAAAAAGAGCGAAATTCATCACGAATATAGGAAGTTTCAGAACTCATGGTTGCCGGTAAGAAATGAATCCGTGAGCTACATCCGTTTGGGTGGCCGCGCCACTCTCACCATTGAATACAAGGACTATCGCCTTACCGAAGCGCACGCCGACGTCGCCGCAGTGTGCGCATCCAGCGAATGTGTGGCCAGTTCACACTAAGTCGCAATCGAAAAATCTGGGGTGTTCCCTTCCTGTCCTGGCAAAACTTGGGTTGCAGTGACGAGCTAATTTTGTCATGCTCGGCGAGAGGGAAACGAATGAACCGCAGATTGGATTCGTGCCTTACACTGCTGATGATGGTTCTGGCCGGCGCGCTTGCATGGGGCCAGGTTCCGGCCAAGGCTGCCAGCCCTCGAAAAACGGTCAAAGGCGAGGACTTCGCCAGTGCCATCAAGCGAATCCGTGAAACATGGGTTCAGGAGTTCAACGCGGGGCACGCCGACAAAGTTGCTGCATTATATGCCGATGAAGCAGTTCTAATGCGCAGGAACGGCTCGCTCCACAACCGCGACTCCATTCAGGCAGACCTGCAGCGCTCGATTACCACCGCTGAAGCACGCAACTACATCATCCAGAGCCTACACTCGGAAAGCTCTGGCGATCTCGGCTACGACACTGGAATGTATAACGAAGATGTGCGAAGTCATGTTGCTGAGGGCAACTATCTCATCGTGCTAAAGCGAATTGATGGAGAGTGGAAGATTGTGGCGCATGCCGCCGTACCCAATCCACGGCAGAAATAGTAAGAAATCGCAGAGTTATTGATTGTTACGGTCTTCTATAGGCCTCACTCACCTTCGACAATTCGGACTCCATCTGCTTTGGCGTTTTACGTGCACGGTGATCTGCGTTTTCTCAACGGAGTGCCAAAGCGTACCAGTTAAGTCCTAGTACGGGATTTTGTCCGCTTTTTTGACCCATGCGCGAAACCCCGCGAGCGCATCTTCACGCATCATGGGGATCATCGGGATTGCGCGCTCGGAATGGGCCAGCGCAATCTCGCGATAGATAAACGAGTCGTCAAAACCGGCCTGGGCCGCGTCGGCAGCAAGCGCGCCGTAGTAGAGGCGGGCGAGGCGGGACCAGTAAATGGCGCCCAGGCACATCGGGCACGGTTCGCAGGAAGTGTATAGCTCGCAGTCCTTCAATTCGAACCCACCCAACACGGTGCAGGCTTGGCGGATCGCAACGACTTCGGCGTGGGCTGTGGGATCGTTGCTGTGGGTAACCTGGTTCACGCCTTCCGCGATGATGCGGCCATCCTTTACGATAACCGCTCCGAAAGGACCACCCTGCCCGGAAACGACGTTTTCGATAGAGAGTTGGATGGCGCGAGCCATATAAGAGCGGTCCATGTCTTGCACTCAATCCCTGGAGCCTCGGAGTTTACTGACACCGGAATCGGCGCGGAAATCGGTCGACATGGACTGGTTCGCAGCCATTTTGCGGACAAGCGAGTATAAGCCGGAATCGAAAGATCGGTAAGGGCATCATCTTAATCCGTGATTCTTTCGAACAATTGAAAACGCGGACGCTTCAGGATAGGCTTTTGCGTCCACTTTAAGGTTGAGAATTGTTTTGCAATTGCGCGCTTACAAATCGCGGCGATTGGTGACGTCAGGGCAGGTTCGCCCCGGCGCCTTATTGGTGCAGGGAGAACAGATCCTGGGAGTCGCCGCGCCTGGTGAAGTTCCGACGGATGCCCTGGTTGAGGACTTCGGCGATGCCGCGTTGTTGCCCGGTTTGGTGGATTCGCATGTCCACATCAACGAGCCGGGGCGAACGGACTGGGAGGGCTTTGAAACGGCCACTCAGGCAGCTGCAGTTGGTGGCTACACCATGCTGGTCGACATGCCACTGAACTGCGTGCCTTCGACCATTACGGTGGGGGCTCTTGAACAGAAGCGGTCGGCGGCGCGTGGTAAGTGTCGGGTCGATTGGGCCGCATGGGGAGGCGTGGTTCAGGGTAATTCCGAGGAGATCAGTCTCCTGGCCGATGCGGGCGTTCGTGGCTTCAAATGCTTCCTTGTACATCCCGGGGTGGATGAGTTCACGATGGTGGCCGAGCCGGATCTGCGGGCTGCGTTACCGCATGTTGCCAGAACTGGACTTCCGCTGCTCGTGCATGCCGAACTGCCGGGACCGATCCATGAGACTACCGCGGGGTTGCAGAGTGCAGACTGGAAGAACTATGCAACCTATCTACAGTCCCGTCCCGACGCTGCGGAGCTACAAGCGATTCAACTCATGCTTGCGTTGTGTCGCGAGTTCGGCTTTCGCTTGCACATTGTGCACCTAGCCAGTGCACTGGCTCTCGATGAACTGCGCGCAGCGCGAGCGGCAAACTTGCCGGTCACAGTCGAAACCTGCCCGCACTATCTCCACCTGGCAGCGGAGTCGATCCCCGAGGGTGCTACGCTATGCAAGTGCGCGCCACCGATCCGCAGCAGCGCAAATCGTGAACAGCTGTGGCAGGGGTTGAAGGATGGGATCATCGATTTTGTGGTCACCGATCACTCGCCTTGTCCACTGTCGATGAAACGATTGGAGGAAGGGAGCTTTCGTGATGCGTGGGGCGGAGTTGCAAGCTTGTCGATGGCTTTGTCAGTGATGTGGACGGAGGCCTCCCGGCGAGGTTTTAACCTTCGCGACATCGCGCGATGGATGGCCGAGAAACCTGCGACACTGGCGGGATGCGACCAGCGGAAGGGACAGCTTAAAGCCGGGTACGACGCCGATTTCGTGGTGTTCGATCCGGACACACGGTTCCGAGTAACGGCAGAGCGCCTGTATCATCGGCATCCGGCTTCACCTTACATGGGTGAACAGCTGAAGGGTCTCGTACGCAAGACATTCGTTCGCGGGACGCCGGTGTTCGAGGATGGAACGTTTCCTGGGGAAAATACTGGCCGAGAATTTCGACCTTGATTGGTCTTGTGAAGGCTATCTGGAACCAAAATTGACCACTGAATCCATCGTCGGCAAGGCTGTTCCACGCAAAGAAGGCCGGGACAAAGTAACCGGCCAAGCTGTCTACATTGACGACATGGTGTTGCCCGATATGTTGTTTGGCGCG
>Ga0210384_10002387_pt1 | contig 22989 bp, 14 predicted proteins | sample IncBWH2MmetaG_FD_160574 | JGI IMG/M metagenome (GOLD analysis project Ga0210384, IMG submission 160574) | Forest soil microbial communities from Barre Woods Harvard Forest LTER site, Petersham, Massachusetts, United States - Inc-BW-H-2-M | ecosystem: Environmental > Terrestrial > Soil >...
ACCAACAACCCGGGGAGAGCCGCCGGATTCTGGTACCTGTTCTTGAGCGTCATCGGCCCACTGCGCCTCCTATACATTCCGGGCAAACTGTTCGCGGACGGGAACGCGAGCGCAACGGTCAACAACATCGCCGCTCACCAGTGGCTCTTCCGATTCGGCATCGTGGGCGACCTGGCCTGCGGGGTCATCTTGATCTTCCTCGGGATGGCCTTTTACCGGTTGTTTAAGGGTGTGAATCAGAACCTCGCCGTGATGGTGGTGATCTTCGGCGGCCTGATGCCAGCCATCATCAACTTCGTTGGTGTAGTGAGCGACGCTTGCGCCCTGATGGTCGCGCGCGGAGGCGATTTCTTGTCGGTATTCGACAAACCCCAGCGGGACGCTCTGGCCATGCTGTTCCTCAGTCTGCGTGACCATCAAAACACCGCCGCTGAGATCCTTTGGGGTGTCTGGCTTTTCCCATTGGCCATGCTTGTGTACCACTCGCGATTCCTGCCGCGGTTCCTGGCCGTCTGGCTGGTCATCAACGGCTTCGCCTACGTGATCCTAAGTCTGACGGGCGAACTGTTGCCGCAATATCAGGACAAGGTGTTTACCTACTCCCAGCCCGCCTTCTTCGGGGAGATAGCACTTACGCTGTGGCTCGTGATCAAGGGTGCCAAGCCGCCCGCGGACAGGACGGGCTCATCGCTGGCGGCTGCCTAGTGGGCGATTGACCCGATTAGCAAGCGTTACATGTAATACTTCATTTGATTTCATGGCAATCTCGGCCCCTTCGATCCGGGGAGGCTTTGACGGGTAGGCTCGGGAGGGCGGCGCCGACATTGTTATGCAGTCATTCCCGAGCCTCAGGCCCGGCTTACAGGGATCAGCGAACGACCGGATCCGGAGCCATTGGGGCGCCGGTTGCCGGAGCCGCGGGCCTGTTTGACAAGACGCTTTCGATCGTCGAATACAGTTCAGCAGTGCGGATCGGTTTCGAAACATAGCCATCCATTCCGGCAGAAATGCATCGCTCCTGATCGCCCTTCAGCGCATGCGCGGTCATGGCAATGATCGGGAGGTGCCCGCCGGTCACTTTTTCCTTCGCCCGAATCGCGATGGTTGCATCGAGGCCGTCCATTTCCGGCATCTGCAGGTCCATGAGCACCAGGTCAAAGGACGACTTCTCGAGTGCAGCAAGCGCCGACCGCCCGTCGCCCACGACGGTGATCGAATACCCGCGCTTTTCTAGAAGACGGACCGCCAGAATCTGGTTCACGGGACTGTCTTCCGCCAACAGGATTCGCGCCCGATGCATTTCTTCCTGGAGCACATGACGAGTGACCAGGGGAACAGGCACATTCTGAGGAGATTTGTTGAGGACGCGGCAGATGGCGGCCAATAATTCGGTCTGGCGGATGGGCTTGACCAAGTAGGCGGATATGCCGAGTTCGCGGCATCGTTTTGCGTCGCCAATGTGACCGACCGATGTCAGCATCATGATGGTCGAGTCGAGCAGTTCGGGATCGTTGTGGATAAGTTCCGCAAGCGCGAACCCATCCATTCCCGGCATCTGGCTGTCGAGGAGAATGACGGAGAATGGACTACCGGTCTTTTTCGATATGGCCAACGCCTCCATTGCGGCCTTTCCGCCTTCGACCGAAGTGGGCTGCATGGACCAGCGCGCCAACATTCCCTCCAGCACTCTGCGATTGGTGAAATTGTCGTCCACAATCAGCGCCCGCAAAGAGCGTAAGCGCTCCTCGGCCAGAGGAGCGGAACGGGCAGAAGCCGCCGGTTGTACCCCGAACGAAGCGGTAAAGTGAAACGTGGCGCCTTTGCCGGGCTCGCTCTCCACCCAGATTTTCCCCTTCATCAGCTCGACAAGCTTCGTGCAAATGGACAGACCCAACCCGGTGCCCCCATATTTGCGCGTCATCGAACCATCCGCCTGAGCGAAAGCCTCAAATATTCTTTGGTGCTTGTCAGCGGGAATTCCCAATCCCGTGTCTTTGACCGCGAAGTGAATCCTAACGGCATCCGGCGTTTCCGACTCCCGGTTTGCGGTCACAAGGATTTCGCCGGATTCGGTGAACTTGACGGCGTTGCCGACGAGATTGACGAGCATCTGACGCAAACGGCCCGGGTCTCCCAGGATCGCTTCGGGCACATCGGGCGCGACTTCGTAGGTCAACTCCAGCCCTTTTTGGTGGGCGCGGAAGCCCAGAGCGGTCATGCTCTCCCCCAGACTCTCGCGCAAGTCAAAGGGGATGATCTCGAATTCTAGTTTTCCGGCTTCAATTTTGGAGAAATCGAGAATGTCATTGATCACCGACAGCAGCGATTCCGCCGACAATCTCACAAGACTTAGATTCTCCCGTTGCTCACTGGTGAGATCGGTGTCCAGGAGAAGCTCGGTCATGCCGAAAATTCCATTCATAGGCGTGCGGATTTCATGGCTCATGTTGGCGAGGAATTCGCTTTTGGACTGGTTGGCCGTCTCCGCCGCTTCCTCCGCTCGTTTTCGTTCAATGACTTCCTTCTTGAGTTCTTCCTGGGTGCGCTTCCGCGTGGTGATGTCCTCGGCGGTTCCGACGTAACAGGCAATGGCGCCGCTAGCGTCACGGACGGCCCGCGCATTCTGGGAGAACCAGATCCGCGTGCCATCTTTCTTGTAGACTTCGTACTCAAAGTTCTCAACAGTGTCCTGTACTTCCATGATGCGTTTGAATTCTTCACGACGCTCCGGATCCACATAAGTTTGCCGGCCGATATCGCGGCGAGCAGAGATGATTTCGTCCGGAGAGTCATACCCATACATGCGGGCCAGGGCCGGGTTTATGCTGAGAAGCCGTCCGTCGGGGCTGGTCTGGAAAATGCCGGCAATCGATTCTTCAAAAATGCCGCGATACTTTTCTTCTGCCTGGCGCAAAGCCAATTCGACCTTTTTGCGTTCGAAGATTTCCTGCTGAAGTTCGGCGGTGCGCTCATTGATCCGCGCCGCCAGAATTCTCTCGCTCTCCATGAGGCCGCGCACGCGAAAGCGGTACAGGGCGGTTCCGGCTGCTCCCAGCGCAACAACGCACAGAGCGTAGAACAAGAATGTCTGGTAAAAGTAGGGCGCTAGATGAATTCCGACGGAGGCGCCCGGGGTATTCCAGACTCCGGCGTCATTCGATGCCGTAACCCGGAAGGAATAAGTCCCGGGCGGGATGTTCGTGTAATAGGCCATCCTCCGGGTAGCCGCGTTTACCCAATCCTTATCAAAGCCAACCAACTGGTAGCGAAACTGGATTTTTCCTGGATCCAAGAAGCTGGGAGCTGTGAATTGAATTTCGAGGCTTCCCTGCCCCGGCGGAAGGCGTACGGCGGTTGGGTCGTCCAAGGAGAGCCGGCCGGCAGTGAGCTTTTCGACATGCACGGAGGGGATGTGAGTCTTGCTGCGCATGTCGTTCGGATCAATCGCGACCAAGCCGAGGATGGTCGGAAACCAGAGTCTTCCGTCACGGGATTTCCACCCCGCCGGTTGTACGCCTCCGTCACATTCCTTGCTCTTCATGCCATCCGAAACGCCATAGGAAATGGAAGTCACGGATCGGACCAAGCCGTCCGCAAAGTCGTTCAATTCTTTTTTGGCGACACGATAGATTCCTTTATTGCAGCTCATCCACAGATTTCCATGGCCATCCTCAAGAATCGCGAACGTGAGATCATCAAAAAGGCCGTCGTGGCTGGTGTACGCCGCGAGCTTGCCATCCTTAAGCCGGTTCAAGCCGTTCATCGTCCCAATCCACAGAACGCCGTCGGTGTCTTCATAGAGCGTCATAATGGAGTCGCTCGTGAGACCATTGCGCGCGTTGAACACAGTGAAAACTCCATCCTCAAACTTGTTCAGCCCTTTTGATGTCCCAATCCACATTCCTCCGGCCCGTCTGGGTGTGAGCCAAAAAATTACATTGCTCGCCAGGCCTTCCTTCGTGGTGTAAGTGATGAATTTTCCGTCCTTGAGAACGCAGAGCCCTCCGCCATCCGTACCGAACCACAGGTTGCCGTCGCTATCTTCCGCAATGGCTTTCACGAGTACCGAAGGAGCCAATCCGGAACTTTCTTTCTGCGCGGGAAGTCCTTGTTTGGCGGTGTAGGCTGTGATCTTGCCGTCCTTCAGGTGATCCAAACCCGCATTCGTCGCGACCCACAAGCTTCCGTCTTTCGCGGGATAGAGCGCTCCAATGGTGTTGCCGGAAAGCCCTTGCTTGGCGGTGAAGGCGGTGAACCTGCCATTTGAAAATCGGCCGAGACCGCCACCGTCGGTTCCGGCCCAAATGGTGCCGGACAAGTCTTCGGTGACCGACCAGACGACCGGCACGAGCAAGCCGTCCGATGCTCCATGGCTCTCGAATCGCCCCATCCGCAGGCGGTTCAGTCCGCCGTTTTGAGTTCCGATCCACAAACTGCCTTCTACATCTTCCAGTAGCGGGCCAACGGAGTTGTCAGAGAGTCCGTCTTTCACGGCGTAGTCTTCAAACCGGCCCCTTTGAAAACGACTCAGGCCCCCTGAAGTGCCCACCCACAAATTGCCTTCGGCGTCCTCGAAGACGTTGTGAACGGAATTGCTGGGGAGCCCGTCGCTGATCGTATAGGCGATCATTTTGCCATCCTGCAATCTCTTGAGGCCCCCTCCGTCCGTGCCAACCCACAGAACCTTTTCGCGGTCCTGATAAACAACCCATACGATGTCGCGGGAGAGTGCCTGTTCTAGGGGGAGGCTTGAAAACTGTCCTCTGCGAAGGATGCTCAGGCCGCCGTCCGTCCCGATCCATAGCGCGCCGTCGCTGTCCTCGACGATGGATGACACGGAATTGTTGACCAACCCATCGTGAGTCTTGTAGGCGGTGAATGTTCCATCCTTGAACCGGTATAGGCCGCCTCCTCGAGTTCCGATCCATAGATCCGCATCGCCATCTTCGTAGAGGGCGCTGATGGCATTTCCGCCAAACTCCCGATTGCTGGCGAGAGCACTGAACTTTCCATCCTTGAGACGCACCAAGTCGCCCAGAAATGTGCCGATCCACAGACTTCCATCCTGAGTTACACAGAGGGCGCGAATATCGTTGTTCGTGATCTCTGGAGTGGTCTTGCGATCAAACACTTGAAAACGGAGACCATCAAATCGAACGAGCCCTTCTTGTGTGCCCAGCCACAGGTATCCGTCGTGTGTTTGTGCAATTGCCTGGACGGCATTTTGTGGGAGGCCATCGGCGGTTTGCCAGACATCGTGAACGTATTCAGAGATGCGTGTGTAGTGATCAGCAGCAATGGCCCGAGCGGGATGAATCGGCAGGCAGACGGCGAGCGCCCCTAGAACTAAGAAAAGTACTCGCGCGGCCCGGACGCAGGCCCGAGCTTCGATCACGCGCAATGATTTGAGCGATATCGTGCTCATCCGGTGAACCTCTGCTGCGGCAACTCTTTGACTGAAGAGGGCAGTCAGCTGCCAGTGACATGACTTTGGAAGGGTTCCTTAGTGTGACGCGTTGGCCGGCAATGTCAAGAAGGACGAATGAAACTTCAACAATCTAGCCAACTCCATGAAGTCCAGTGCGAGACGAGCAAACAGACAGGCTAGTGCCCGCTATAGAGGGGAAAGTCAAAAAAAAGCGTCTCTAGTGGCCGAATGTTTTCTCGTTTGCAGCCCTTATAGTTAAGGAAGTTCGTTCACGCCTTCCGCCCCCTGAGCTCAGTTTGGTGACTCCAGCGCAAGTGGCCCGAGGAACACGAAGAACGGTTCTCAGTGTGCCGTCGGGTTTTTCCAACTATAGCGGAATCAGGAAGATGTTGGCAGGGCGGTGGGAATCGAACCCAAGGTCTTTGTCCTCTTGGGTCTTTGAGACATATGTGGCGCGCGAACGAATGATTTTCACAGTACCCCTTGGGGCAGTTCCTTTGATGACAATCAAAGAGCCTCTTCAAGCCTTTCAGTTTTAGTCGGCCTCACACTACCTTAGCCGCGTTCAAAAATGACTGATCAATGCACCATCCGCAAACTTCTCATAGATATTGGAGTAAAGCTAAGGGAGTCTATATCTAACACGATTGAAGACATCTCATTCGTGTTTTGACTGGTGTCAATGGCTCTGCCTTCCCGTTAGCTTCTGTTGCGGGAGACGACCTTGAACTACGCGAAGGCATTTGGACGAAGACTGAAATCGATTCGCGAAGCAGCAAACCTGACACAAGAGAAGGTTGCCGAGCGGGCTCGTAGCGACGCGAAGTATCTGAGCGCTCTGGAGAACGGTCGTAGCAGTCCTACCCTTGATACGATTATGGCTCTATCTCGAGCGCTAAATGTTTCAGTTGCGGAGTTGGTTTTGCTTGATGGTGAAGACTACGATGTCCGAGCATTACGAAGGAGAATTGACTCCACACTCGACAATTGTGACCAGGAAGAGTTACGCAGGGTATATCGGCTGATTCGAGATGTGGTTGAGCCATAAATAGTCTTGCCCTGAGTGTGATCTTACGATCGGTTCCACCTTTCTAATTCCTCCGAAACGTGACAGTGGTAGCGGGACCTTGTCGCGTGCATAATGGTCGCATAAGCGCAGTCGAGAATTTTGAAGAAGAGGAAGGATCCCGCCGCCGTTGCGCTTGGGCGAAAAGGTGGGAGGGTCACTGCGAAACGCGGTCCGAAGTGGTATAGAGCGTTGCAAGCTCGACGCAGAACTCGCAGAGGGGGTCGACCTCCCAAGCCCAAGAAACCTCGCTGAAGACTTCGTTGTAAAACAACGAGCGCTCGTTGTATAATCTCGTCTTATTGTACGAATAATGACGTCCCAATCGTGCAATAACGAGAGATTTGAGTGCGCCTTGTCAAATGCAAGCTCGGATCTGACACGTCATCTGCGGTTAAAGGAAGATGAATTCAACCGCCGCAGGTCGATTTCCGTTGACTTCCGCCTCCCCTAAAAAAAGTCGAGACGCCTCGATTGTCGCTCCTGGTCCCACTCGGCCCTCGTTAGAGCAAGATGAGACCTTGATCAGTCGCGCTCAATCTGGCGACAACGAAGCACTGTGCTGGTTATTCCAAAGGTATGACCGACTTCTCCGAAGCATAGCCTTACGCATTCTCAGAGATGGTGCTGAGGCAGAGGATCTTGTCCAAGACTTGTTCCTATTCATTCAACGAAAGGCCGGGATCTTTGACTGCTCCAAGAGCTCGGCGCGGTCGTGGATTGTGCAAATGACCTATCAGAGAGCAATCGAACGGCGCCGCTATCTGGCTACGCGACAATTCTACGTGCGGTCGGAACATCAAGGTCGGGTGGAGGAAGTGGTCGGTAGGCCGACCGGAGAGGATGATTATTCCCCCGAAGCTGTTTTTGGCCGTAATGGTTTGAAGAAGGTGCTCGACGCGCTTTCCGAGGATCAGCGGGAGACGCTGCGTCTTTACTTCTTTGAGGGCTGCACTTTCTTCGAAATAAGCGGCAGGCTGGGACAACCCTTGGGGAATGTGAGGCACCACTACTATCGGGCGCTTGACAAGTTGCGAAAGCAAATGTGTGTGGGTCGATTGCAGTCGAGTTGAACGCTATGGCCAATAACGGAGCCAATCGAGGGGCTGAGAATCGGTCGGAGCTGCGGCCGCATGAAGAGTTTCTTGAGCTCTGTGCGGTGTCAACTTCAGGAGACCTGACCGAAGAAGAGCAGCTGAGATTGGAGGAGCACCTGATCGGCTGCTCTGAATGCCAACAGGCGCTCCGGGAGTTCCAGGCCGCTGCCGACCTGGGCGTGCCCCTGCTGTCTTCTGAGCTCTCGCCTGCTTCCTTTGACCATCGAAACTCCCTTGCACATGAATTCGCCGAAACCATCACTGCGAAAGGCAAGACGAACCAACCACTCCCTGTGATAGGTCTCCTATCTGCACATCGAAATGGGCACGGGCGAAGGGAGTTGAATTGGAATCATGTCTGGGCGTCGCTCGCTGCCGGCATCTTGCTGACCATCGCTCTGGGAATCTACTCCTATCAAGTGGGCGAACGACGCGGCCTTGAAGTAGCTCGCGTAATGCCGGACTCAGCTTCCCCAGGAGTGGACGCAATCGAGCGGCAGATGAGTGATGTAGGACACGAGCGTGAAATCTTGGACGCGCAGCTGGCGGAACGGGACCGCATGATTCAAGTCCTGCGGCGTGAGATCGGGCTGCAATCTGCCTCCCTCGGTGAAATGAAAGCGGCCCAGGCGAATCTCGAGCGCTCGATCGAGAGTGGCCAAGCCGAAAAGCAGCAGGTAGCCCGGGAGCGCGGAATCCTGGCCGAGAAGCTCGACGCGGCGGCGACTTCCCTCGTGAAGCTGCAAGCGGAACTCGATTCCCTGCGCCACGCACGCTCACAGGACCAGTTGCGGGCCGCGAGCCTTGAAACCAAGATCGGCGATCTGACCGCAGAACTTCGAAATCGGGAAGAGACCGTCGACAGGCAACAGGAATTGCTCGCTCACGATCGCGACATCCGGGAGCTGATGGGAGCGCGCGATTTGTATATTGCCGAAGTGTACGACGTTGCCAGGGACGGCGCGACCCAGAAGCCTTACGGTCGGGTCTTCTACACTAAAGGAAAGTCGCTGATCTTCTATGCCTATGATCTCGATCAACAGGCGGGATTCAAGAATTCCAGCGCGTTTCAGGCCTGGGGCCGCCGTGGCCCAGATCGGCAGCAGGCGTTGAACCTGGGGATCTTTTACGAAGACAGCATGGCCAAGAAACGCTGGGTCCTTAGATTCGATGATCAGAAAGCGCTCGGCCAAATCGATGCGGTGTTTGTGACTGTCGAACCGAGCGGCGGAAGCCATAGACCCAGCGGTAAGCCCCTCCTTTTTGCTTACCTGAAGCTCGATCCCAATCATCCCTAGATCCGATGGCGGCCCCGATTTCGGATTAGGTATGCGTTTCCCGATGGCGCTCGGATGGTACAGCGGCGAACTCTCCTGCGTAGGCCGGTGGAGAGCATCCGAATCCATCTGCCACAGGAGAATCCGAGTGCGAGCGTGCCTGATCGTTTTTCTCTTGGTCGCGAGTCTGTTCCTGGCTCTGACGATTGCAGCCCAATCTCCCCATGGAACCATCAACGGCCTCGTGCTCGATCCATCCGGCAGAGCCATCCCGGGCGCCGAGATCACCGTCGTGAACGACGCGACCAGCGTGCGGTACGTGGGCAAAACGAACGGCGAAGGAATCTACGTTGTCACCAACCTCCCGCCCGGGCCCTATAGACTTCAAGTCTCGATGATTGGGTTCAAGACGCTGATCAAACCCGACATCACCCTGAACGTGCAAGACGCTTTGGCCATCAATTTCACTCTTCCCGTAGGCGCTGCCTCAGAGACAGTGACCGTTGAGGGCGGTGCGCCGCTTGTAAACGTCGAGACCGGGTCGGTCAGCACCGTCATCAACAGAAACTTCGTCGAGGGTCTGCCGCTCAACGGGCGCAGCTTCAATACGCTCTTGCAACTCACCCCGGGCGTCGTGATCGTCCCGGTCGATTCCGCCAGCGAAGGGGAGTTCAGCATCGCAGGCCAGCGATCGAGCGCGAATAACTTTCTCGTCGACGGTGTGTCGGCAAACTTCGGTGTGGCTACGACCTTCGGTCTGCAAACATCAGGAACCGGTGCTTCACAAGCCTTCAGTGCCCTCGGCGGCACCAGTAGCCTGGTATCGGTCGAAGCGCTTCAGGAGTTCCGCGTCGAGACCTCCTCGTTCGCGCCGGAGTTCGGCCGTTCTCCGGGGGGACAGGTTCTGCTTACCACCCGTTCCGGCGCGAACGACTTTCACGGGGGAATCTACGAATATTTTCGCAATGACGTGCTGGATGCAAACGACTGGTTTGCAAATCAGGCGGTACAGCCGCGCTCGGCAGAACGGCACAATGATTTCGGCGGATTCTTCGGTGGTCCCCTTCGCCGGGACAAGACATTCTTCTTTGTCTCCTATGAAGGAGCGCGTCTGAGACAGCCGAATACAGTGATCGTCCCGGTGCCTTCTGCCTACGCTCGGTCCATCGCTTCGAGTGCTATCGGTCCTTTCTTGAATGGGTACCCTAAGCCGGACGACCGCACCGTCACGCCGGGCGTCTACGTAGCGAATTTCACGGGAAATTATTCCGCGCCCTCCACCCTCGACGCCGGAAGCGTCCGGATCGACCACAATTTCAACAAGCGGTTCTCCATCTTCGGCCGGTACAACGAAGCCCCCTCTGAAATAATCGCGCGCACCGACACCCTCAACGAACTGGCCCGAACCAAGGTGGGGACAAGGACTGTCACGGTCGTTGCCACCATGGCGTTTACCTCAGAGACTTCTAATGCCCTGCGCGGGAACTACTCCGTTCAAACAGCCAGTCAGGTGTCCAGCCTTGATTCTTTCGGAGGTGCCGTACCGCCTAGCACGAATTTGTTCATTCCCCCGCCCTTGAGCACTACCGATTCGTTCGTGCTCTTTGGCACATTCGATACCGGCGTTTACCAAACCGGACCATCGGCAAGAAATCGCAGCACCCAGCTCAACTTTGCCGATGACCTGAGTCTCGTGCGGGGAACTCATCAGCTCAAGCTGGGTGCCGACTATCGGGCCATTTACCTCGATGTCCATCCCTTCCAGTCCGGATTGACCTACGTGGTCTTCGACCTGCCCACGTTTCTGTCCACCGGGCAGGCCTTTATCGCTGGCGAACGAACGAAACAATCGAATTTCTTCGTGCCCTCGACATCCCTCTACGGGCAGGACACTTGGAGGGTCAGGCCTCGGCTGACCCTTACCTATGGTCTCCGGTGGGAATTCGATCCTGCCCCGTCAGGCAGAGGAGGAACGACGGTCGCTTCTTGGATGAATGTCGACAATCCGGCGCAACTCGCGCTCGCGCCGCTCGGGACACCGCTGTGGCGAACGACCTACGCGAACTTTGCGCCGCGGGTGGGAGTTGCTTACAGCCTGACATCGAAAGGAGATTTCGTTCTGCGGGGAGGTGCAGGAATCTTTTACGATCTGGGCAGTGCCACGGTGGGAGATCTCGCAGGTTTCTTTCCTAACGACGCCTCCGTCTGCTGCACAGCCGCTTCCCTGCCTCTCCCCAATGCCGGGCCCTACCTCCCGGCACTTTCGACCGCGCCTCCTTACACCAGCACTGTCCGTGGGTTCACGCCAAACTTGAAGCTTCCACGCTCCTACCAGTGGAACGTTGCGCTCGAAAAGTCCTTCGCGGGGCAACAGGCCTTGAGCTTGACCTACGTCGGACAGTCAGGAAGCAAACTTCTCCGTCAGGAGGTGATTGCAACGCCCAATCAGAACTTCACGAGCAATTTCCTTCTGACCGGGAATGGTGCCCGATCGAGTTACGACGCCCTGCAGCTCCAGTACCGCAGGCCCGTTTCGACTCGCCTCCAGGCTCTCGTGAACTACACCTGGTCCCATTCGCTCGACAATGCCTCAAGTGATATTTCCGAGGCGATTTCGAACCTGGTGATCTCTGCGGCCAAGGATTACTCCTCCTCAAGCTTTGACGTCCGGCAGAGCTTCTCCGCCGCATTGATCTATTCGATTCCTGCTGCGTCGAAGGACAAAGTCCTCCGACTTCTGACCAGAAACTGGTCGACAGATACAGTGATCGTTGCCCGGAGCGGATTGCCGTTCAATGGGATTGTACTGACTCAAACCGTCGGGGGAGCCAGCCCGCGTCCGGACCGCGTCCCTCGGAAGCCGGTGTGGATTCCCGATTCGACCGCTGGGGGCGGGAAAAGCTTGAATCCCGATGCATTCGTAGTACCTCCCAATGGTCAGCAAGGAACGGAGGGCCGCAACGACATCAGAGGGTTTGGTCTTGTGCAGCTGGACCTGTCTCTGGCACGGAGATTTGCGATCACCGAACGATTGAATCTTCAGTTTCGCGCGGACGCATTCAATCTCTTCAACCATCCGAACTTCACAAATCCGGCGGGCTTCGTCGGACTGGGTCCTACTTTCCTGCGTTCCGCCTCCATGCTGAATCAGGGACTGGGAGGCTTGAATGCACTATTTCAGGAGGGCGGTCCCCGCTCGCTGCAGCTCTCGCTGAAGCTAAATTTCTGATCGATCGCTTCGCAATCGGAAAGGTCTCGACGGTAGTTCCTTCCTGTCTCCGCTCGGTAGTGAAACGTCGAGCAGGTAGGAGGAGTTCGAGATTCTGAGCCTGCTTCCGGGAGAAAGTGAGTGGCCTTTGCTGTGAGGAAGTATTCCGCGCTGGTTCTTGCCGCTAGCGCAGTTTCGTTTCTTGGCTTGCACCACCGCGACGCCCAGACAGAAACCTCCCGACCACTCACGGCAAGCGCACAAGTGGGCTCCGCGGCAGCCGCACCCCAAGCGCTCACCTTCGATATCGGGCCCGCCGTTCCACTCCCGGTCGAGGGTACCCCCCAGCAACTTTGGGCTTCTGCTTCGCCTGATGACCCCGACAGGTTATTGGTGTGCACATTCGAAGCGGAACCGACCCATGCTCAACTCTCCTCCGCTGCCTATGTCTCACTCGACAGTGGGAATACCTGGATGCGCACACTCGTCGATTCCCATTCCGATTGGGTGTCTGAAACAACCTGCGCAGCGGGAACGCGAGGGAGAGCCTACTTCTTGGCAGGCGTATCCGATACCAGTCTAGGGCCTGCACGCCATGAGCGCGGCTCTGCGGAGTTTTATCGCTCTTCAGACGGCGGGCTCAGCTGGATGGCCCCCCGCCGGTATCCCTTCATCGATTGGATGACATTTGCCATACCTTCGAACGGCTCAGACGTTCCGATGTATCTGTTCGGAAACCACCAGGCAAGTGGATCAGGGGATATGGGTGCCGGAGCGTGGCTTGAGAAACCGCGGCCCATGCTGGTTTCTCGGGATGGTCTCACCTTCGCCCCTCCCGAGTTCCCTACCGAGCCACAAACGAACCCCGGCAAGAGTGCCTTTCCTCTGAGCGCGGTAGTTCAGGATGACGGGAGCGCGCTCGCGCTGTTTGCGGAGATTCCCAACGCACGATTCCGACTCTACAAGTCCGACCCGAGCGGCTATCGCCTGGTCTCGACGATCGAGATGCCTGCCCAGGTAAAAACTTACGGTCCTCTATCCGCCCACATGGCTGTTGATCCCAGGGCACATTCTTTCAGCAGGCTCTATGCGGCTATCCCGGCACTCGAAGCGAACCATCCCGTTCTGGTGCTGGCAGTTTCACAGGACGGCGGCAGCAGCTGGCAATCGAGCGTGTTGCTGCGCCGAGCGACGGAAATCGAAAGCGACAAAGCCGAGTACTTCTATGCCGGAATAGCAGTCAATCAACAAGGCGTGGTAGGAATCGAGTGGTTCAGTGGACTTGGCTGCCCGCTATTTGCGATCTCTACTGATGGCGGCCGGTCCATCGGGGATTCCCGGCCCCTCGGAGCATGCCGCGGGGAGGACAACTCCCCTTCGTCAATCACGCCATACATGAAAATCTATAATGATCGTTCACCTCTCGACTTGCACTCCGAAGATTTGTCAGTACCAATTCCCGGATTCACGATTCATATCACCGGAGCAACGCTCGCCAGTGTTACGATCGCCGCCGACGCACAGGGGCGCTTCCATGCTTTTTGGTCCGAACCCGGGCTGGATGGCACACGCATCCTCACGGCGACGATCCGGATCGGTTCGTCGCCCGTCGAACGCGTTCCCTTGGCAGGAACCGAGGAATTGACCGAACATTCGCTCGTCCGGGTTGTCGGCGAGGCTTTCGATCGTCCGACAGCCACATTCCATGTCGACGCATCGGTACGGAACATTGATTCAACTTCTCTAACTTACCCCGACTTCCTCGAGGTAGTTTTCGATCGGTCCGATTGCGGCAGGATCGAGTACTTGAACCCCTGGGGCATCTCAGAAGCCGGCCACACCGTATTTCGAGTGCCGCGCCGGCCGGATCGCGAGCACCTTTTCCCGGGCGAAGATTCCCTGCCCGTGCACATCGGAGTGAGGATTCCGGGGTGCGGAGCGGACCACACGTCACTGGTGGAGCGCGCCAGAAAACGCGGTTTCCAAATGCAGCCTTTCTTTCCTCTCTCTGTCCGATTTCATGTGCGTGCCGCGCGCCCCAACTCACGCCCTTGAGCATGTCGGTGCGAATGGGTTCCACGTGGGTCCGAGGGGTCTCTGCCCACATGGTCCGCTCCTAATAATCCTTCCCGCCCACGCACATTCGTAGGAATCCGTGCTGACCTCGGGTGGCCCGGGGACTGGGCTCGATTGCGCGAGTGGCCGCAATTGCGACCAACCTGCATCTTTTTCCTATGCGCTCCGGCGCAGGGCATAATCGCAGCGTTACGTGGCTGGACAGGAAAGTGCTGCGAGCGTAGGATGCCCGCCAATGGACGAGCGTAGGCCGAACCCGCGCGCCGGAGAGCAGCTGAAAGCCCGGCGCTCGCGCTTAGGGTTCACGACGCGGGATGTTGAGCGAAGGAGCCAACAGATTGCAGAGGAAAAGCACAATCGGGAGTACTATCTTTCGCACGCTTGGCTGACCGACATCGAAAATGGAAAGTTTACGCCCGGTATCTTTAAGCTCTATACCCTGAGCGCCATCTACCACTGCAACTTTATCGAATTGCTTTCCTATTTCGGATTGCAGATTGGCGACTTGAGCCGCGATCGCGCCTCGATCGAAGTTCCAAAAACTCATCTCCTCGCTGCCGGAGACGACGCGGAAACCCAAAAAGTAGCACTGCCAGTCGAGTTCAAGCCCGAGTTCCAATGGGAGAAAACCAACCTTCTTGCGAGGGTGGTCGAAAGATGGGATGCCGTTCCGGTCGCGCTCCTGCACCACCTCGACCCGCACAAATCTGCCTACGGGTATATCGGCCTTGAGGACGACACGCTCTACCCCCTCATTCGTCCCGGGTCGCTCGTCGAGATCGACCCGAGCGCAAGGAAGGTCGGCCCTGAGAAATGGAAAACGGAGTTCGACCGGCCTATTTATTTCGTTGAGCTCCGGGACGGTTACGTCTGCAGTTGGTGTCAAGTCGATCACGGAAAGCTCATCGTGATTCCTCATCCGCATTCACGCCAGATCATTCGGCACTTCGATTACCCATCCCAAGCGGAGATCGTGGGCCGTGTGACCGGTGTCGCGATGCGGATCGTGAGAGAGAAGCTGTCGGAGCGAACCTAGCCATTGGCCGCGGCAACTCGTCGGGAAGTTGAGCCCCTCGACCGGCAGCTTTTGTTGGCGCAGGCCTTCTCGGCAATCTGCCGACTTCTCGTCCCGAACGAATCACATCAATCCCATAACGCTTTAGTCTGGCGTCGCTTACGGGACACCGGCCCCTACTTCCCCTCACTTAGTTGTCCGTAACCTGTTCGCAAATTCAGTAACCACGGAAACTAATGATATGGGTGCACTAGGAATTAATTTGCTCCCGACTTTTTGCAAGTCCAACTCCACATACCGCGGTCAACGTACATGAGCGTCTGCCTTCTAAGTGGAGGCAAATTCAATCTAAGTCGTTGCTCCGGTTGCGCTTACCAGTTCCGAGCCATCCTTATGCTGCTCCTATCAGAATGAGCAAATCGAGTGTGCCGGGGACACTCTGCGCGTGTTCGGGCATCCGAGTATCCTAAGCTAGTCATGAAACTAAGCCGCATTCCTGGCGTGTCAAGAAGAAAGAAGCGCCGCATTCGCCCCCACATTGCGGTGGATGCAGGCTGGCGTCAAAAAGCTAATATTCTCTCGACGCAATAAGCTAATAATCGTACAACAGAAAAAGCTAATTATCGTACAGCGCGATAAGCTAAGTGGAGGACGCAGCTGACGACCACGCCGCCGGAAAAACTCGCCAATCGCTCGAACTGCTGGAAAAGCTTCAGGCCGCCGGCGGTAAAGCCGCGATCCGCGCGCGCGACCTGACGCGCACGCACCGGGAGCGCCTCATGGCCGCCGGCTTCCTGCAGGGAGTCATCAAAGGCTGGTACATCCCGAGCCGTCCCGACGAGCTTAAACGGGAGAGCACGGCCTGGTACGCTTCCTTCTGGCGCTTCTGCGCTGCATATCTCGAGGAGCGGTTCGGCGCGGATTGGTGTCTGTCGCCCGAACAATCCCTGTCGCTCCACGCGGGGAACTGGACCGTGCCCCGCCAGCTGATGGTGCGGTCGGCGCGCGCGCGCAATAAAATTACAAAACTTCCGCACGGCACATCGCTGTTCGACCTGCGCGCCGCGCTCCACCAACGTGCCAAAGTCGGCATCGCAATCAACGCTGTTGAAGCCGATCGTAGCGACGGTCTCGTCGGCCGCGGCGTCGAGAATCAGCTTAAACGCTCCGAACTGGAGGACGGCCATCCGCACGTCGCTGAAGCTCGGCGCGACTTCGCATCTGGACTTGAACTACTCAACGGCGCCAAAGAGGTTCTTCACGCGACAACGGCGACTGTCGCGGGACACCAAGTTCCTTCGCCAGCCACGCAACGCTCTCGCAGCATTTGAACCGCTCAGGAGGAAACGGTATCTGTAGTTCGGACGAAGATTACATAGCAGTCCCACCACCCGCAGCTCCTTGAGCGAAGAACCGACAGCAAACGCGCCTTGAATCAACCGGACTCGAACCCGAATGCTGCAGGAATGGGAAAAGGGCTCCGCCACTTCGCTATGTGGCTAAGGCCGCAACCATCCGAATTTTATCACTGCTGCTCCGGCTCGAGCTGATCTGGTTCCGAGTCTAGCCTGCATGAGTGTCGCGCCCCGAGTTCGATCCTCCGAGCTTGCGGTTCACCGAACTGAACTGACTTTCGATCCGCGATCGACGCCGGTAGAGCCGTCAAGGACGATTCCGCAACCGCGCAAGTACTCTTGTTCCCGATCGAGTGAAACTCACGATCTAAGTCATACGCTTTCAGCGGTCTTTTGGACAAGATTGAGGATGATTCTTCGACCAGCAGCCCGGCGGATGGTCGACCAGGCCTTTCTATGCGGGCGGCATGTCGTGGGCGCCGAACTCGGCCAGTTCTGCTTCCCAAGCGTAGCCGGGAGACTGCAGCAAACGAACGCACCGGTTCCAGCGCAGGATCGCGTCGTCGTTGCCTGTGGGACGGATTTTCTCGGCCTCGCCGAAGCATTCGAGCGCACGTTCGAAAAGAGGCAGCACCGTGTGGGGCGGCTGGCCGGTGCGCAGCTGCGCCTTGGCGCGCCGCTCGTAGAGGATTCCCGTGTAGTAGACCCGCTCGTAGCGTTCGCTGAGCTTCTCGAAGGTTTCCTCAGCTTCGCGGTAACGGTCCAGCGAGCGACCGACGAACTGATCCGTGATGGTGAGGCCGAGCAAGCGCAGGGCGAGCTGGTTCTGCGGGTCGATCGCTAGGATATCGCGGCAGATCGACTCAGCCTCTTCCGGCTCATTGAGGTAGCGGTAAAGCTCCACTTTGGCAGTAGCCTCGGAAATCCCCGCTTTCGAAAGCGACTTCAGCTTGTATTCCATAACGCCTCCCTCAATGCTTTTTTTTCGCGCTCCCGCCGGCTGCTCAACCCTTCTTTGCGCCATGAATCTTGCGGACCAGCATCAACAACGGGTCATAGAACTGGTCCACAACGCGTTCCTTCAGCGGGATGATGGCATTGTCGGTGATCTGGATGTCTTCGGGGCAGACTTCAGTGCAACACTTGGTGATATTGCACAGGCCGATGCCTAACTCGTCTTTCAGCAGCCGCGTGCGGCAAGCGCCGTCGAGCGGATGCATTTCCAGCCCGGCCACGCGAACGAAGAAACGGGGTCCGCCGAACTGTTCCTGCTTGGCGTGGTCGCGGAGGACGTGACAAACGTTCTGGCAGAGGAAGCACTCGATGCACTTCCGGAATTCTTGGACGCGGTCCACGTCGCGCTGGTCCATCTTCCAATCGACGCCGGGCCGGGGCTGGAAGGGCGGAATTTTCTGGTTCACTTTGTAATTCCAGGAAACGTCGGTGACCAGGTCCTTGATCAACGGAAAAGCCTTCATGGGGAAGATCGTGATGGGCTGATCGAGAGGCAGCGAATCCATGCGTGTCTTGCAGGTGAGACGCGGACGGCCATTCACTTCGGCGGAACACGATCCGCATTTCCCCGCCTTGCAATTCCAGCGTACGGCAAGGTCGGGAGCCTGCTGGGACTGAATCGAGTGCAGCGCATCGAGCACAACCATACCGGGAACGAGCGGGACGCGATAGTCGGCAGGCTTGCCGCCTTCCTGGTCGCCTCGAAACACCCGCAAGGTTGCTTCCGCCATCATGGGCCTCCGGCAATCGCTAGTTGTCTTCAGCCAAGATCTGTTTCAAGTCGTCCGGCATCTCTCGTACCGCCTTTTCGAGGAGCTCCATCGTATCGCCCTTGCGGACGATGACAATGTTCTTCCGTCCCCAGCCGTCATCCAGGTTCGGGTAGTCCAAGCGGCTGTGAGCTCCGCGGCTTTCTCGGCGGGCAAGAGCCGCATGCGTGCAGGCCTCGGAAACCGTAAGCATGCACTGAATGTCGCGCGACAAATGCCACCCCGGATTGAAGAGGCGCGAGCCTTCGACGTGCATGCGCCCGGCCCGCGCCTTCAGCTTTTCGATTTCCGTCAAAGCGCTCCGAAGGTCCTGCTCGGTGCGAAAGATTCCCACCAGAGTCTGCATCACGTTTTGCAGATCATGGTGAATTTGATACGGGTTCTCGCCAGCAGCGCGGTCAAAAGGCGCAAGCAATTCCCGCTCGGCCTGCTCGAGTTGGGCGCTATCGATCGTGGGGGTTCCCGCTTTCCTTGCGTGCTGCGCGGCCCCTAACCCCGCGCGGCGCCCGAAGACCAGCAAATCCGAGAGTGAATTGCCGCCCAGGCGATTTGCGCCGTGCAGGCCTGCGGCTGCTTCGCCGGCGGCAAAAAGCCCGGGAAGAGATGCCTGCGCCGTCTCTGCATCCACCCGAATGCCGCCCATGACGTAGTGGCAGGTGGGGCCGACTTCCATGGGGCCCTTCGTGATGTCCACGTCCGCGAGCTCGAGAAACTGATGATACATACTGGGCAGCTTGCGCTTGACGTACTCGGCGGGCTTGTGCGAGATGTCCAAGAACGCGCCACCGTGCTCCGTACCACGACCTTCACGCACCTCGGTGTAGATCGCGCGCGCTACGACGTCGCGGGTGGAAAGCTCCATTTTCTTAGGGTCGTACCTTTCCATGAAGCGCTCACCATTCTTGTTGTGCAGAGTTCCGCCTTCACCGCGCACCGCTTCGGTGACTAGAATCCCCTGCACGCCCGGAGGCCAGACCATGCCGGTCGGATGGAACTGAACGAATTCCATGTCCATCAACTCGGCGCCCACGTCGTAAGCGAGCGCCATACCGTCGCCGGTGTATTCCCAGGAGTTCGAAGTGATCTTCCAGGACTTGCCGATACCGCCTGTGGCCATGACGATCGAGTTCGCCTTGAAAACGACGAAGCGGCCTTGTTCGCGCCAGTAGGCGAAAGCGCCGGCGATTCGGTCGCCGTCTTTGAGCAGCCGCGTCACCGTGCACTCCATGTACACGTCGATCCCCTGATGCACGCCACGATCTTGCAGGGTGCGGATCATCTCGAGGCCGGTCCGGTCTCCGACATGGCAGAGCCGTTTGAACGTGTGGCCACCGAAGGCTCGTTGCAGGATTTCCCCACTCTCGGTGCGATCGAAGAGCGCGCCCCATTGCTCAAGCTCGCGCACGCGGTCGGGCGACTCGTGCGCGTGGAGCTGGGCCATTCGCCAGTTGTTGAGGAGTTTGCCGCCGCGCATGGTATCGCGGAAGTGCGTGCGCCAATCGTCCGCTTTGTCCACGTTGCTCATCGCCGCGGCAATGCCCCCTTCGGCCATCACCGTGTGTGCCTTGCCGAGGAGCGACTTGCAAACCACGCCCACGCGTGCGCCCTCGGCGAGAGCCTCGATCGCAGCGCGTAGCCCGGCGCCGCCAGCGCCGATAATCAGCACGTCATGCTCGTGGGTTTCGTATTTGGTGTTCACAGCAGCCGGATGTCCTTGAGGAAGCCCGCAGATAGCAGGCGGATATAAAGATCGGTGAGGCCGACCGAAAACAGGCTCAACCATGCCCACAGCATGTGGCGCTCATTCAAGACCGTCACCCATCGCCACGCCGCGTGGCGGGGCGGGCCGAACGTTGTGCACGAAAAGCAATCGAGCTTTCCTCCCGCGAGGTGGCGGAGTGAGTGGCAGGAGAATGTGTAGGTGGTAAGCAAAACGATGTTCAGAAGCATCACGAGCGAGCCGATGCCTATTCCGAATCCTTCGGGGAAATAAAAGGCGCGCCCCGCGTCGTACCACAGGAAACACAGAAACAGGAGCGCGAGGTAGAAAAAGTAGCGGTGGGCGTTTTGAAGGACAAACGGAAACGCGGTTTCGCCGCGGTACGAGCGCCCGCTTCCTTCGCTCACCGCACAAGCCGGCGGATCGAGGAAGAATGCCCGGTAATACGCTTTCCGGTAATAGTAGCAGGTAGCGCGAAACCCCAATGGGCCACCGAGAATCAAGATGGCGGGGGAAAACCGCCACCAATGGTGCTGAGGATCAATGAGTGGAGAATAGAACGGGGAGAGATACGGCCCCCACTCGTAGAATTTCCCTTCGAACGCACGGAGCGTGGCGTATAAGCCAAACGCGCCCAGCACCGCCACGACCGGCGCGATTTCGACCCACCAATGATCCTGCCGCTGCGTGTTGCCGAAACGGCTTACGCCGCCGACTGTCGATGACTCCGCCATGGGTTCACCGTCCTGCGCGGCATAGAGTAGTCAGGAAATCAGCTTTTGCAAACCAGAATTTTGCTGAGGGTCGCAAACAGCCGGAGCGCAGCGGCAACGAGTGTAGTTGCCATACATCGATTGTCATCGATGCCGTGATTAGTAGCACTTGGCGCAACGCTTAACGCTCCTACCGTCAGCGTCCACTAGGATCCGTGAAATCACGGCCACAAGGACCGAGCCTGAAACCCTGTGAGTCTCCAGAGAACGATCACGACTTCATCTCAACTCGATGAGTGTTTGCAGCACGGCTTCGAGCCCGACTTTTCCCTTTCGAGAGCCAGACTCAGCGCCCTCGAACTCGATCCAGCCTTCGTTGAAGCCATCCAGCATCTTGATGCGGGGCATGGGGTTCTTCATGCCCTGCGATTTGAATAGCGACTCCCAAGTTTCGCGGGGTACCGGTTCCATTCTCACAGGACGGCCCAGCAGGCGAGCGATGGTGGTTGCGATCTGCTGAGGAGTCACACGATGCGGCCCCTCCAACTCGACGACTCTGCGGCCGTTCCAGGTCTCCTGGAGAAGTTCGGCGGCTATACGCGCAACGTCGGCTGTGGCCACCATCGGTACTGGCTTATCGATGGGCTGCAGGAAGCTTGCAATCACGCCGTCCTTGGCCGCCGAAGCGATATCCCAGCTACAGTTCTCCATGGACCATCCTGGCCGCAGAAAAGTAATCGGCATCGGCAACTCTGCAAGCACTCGCTCGATAATGGTGTGCTGCGTGAGCAGGTTCGATTGAGTCGCCTGTGCGCCGATGGTGGACAGATATACGACGCTGCCCGGACGCGCTGCCTCGATCGCTGATTTCAAGGTGGCGGCCGTCGCCCGTGCCTCGTGAAAGTCCGGCGATGGATCGAAGTTCGGCGGAACGAGCACGAACACACTTTCGGCCCCTTGGAATGCTGTCGCGAGCGCCCCGGCATCATTGATATCCGCGCGCACCAGGTTGCAGCCAAGCCGTGCCCAGGGTTCGCCTTTACGGAGGTCGCGCACCACAGCTCGGACTGGCTGGCTACCGGCCAGAAGGTTGCGCGCGACCTCTCCGCCAACTTTGCCGGTGATTCCGGTAATTGCAAACATTGGATTGTTTTCTCCTTGACCGTCGAAAGGCAGTTTCGCTCAGGACGGCGAACGATCATAAGATTAAAATCACAGCCAAAAAACGGGCTAGGCGGCGCTTTTCGATTGACCAGTCAACTCCCGAGGTGTCAGTACGTCGGCGAGGCCGATTCGACGAAGAAGCTCGACACGGAGGCGGTCCAAGACCATATTGACCACTTCCGCCCCGTCCTGGGTTGGATCGTAGTGCACACGGAAGGGTCGCATGCCAAAGGGAGCATCGACCACCTTGACGATAGCGTCCGCAACGCCCTGGACATTTGCATCAGCAGGCACGATTGAAGAGAACCCCTTGAGCACATCGTCCGCGAAGCCTTTGTAAGGACCCGCTTCATATTCAGCGACCCGCGCTTTGTCCGCTGGAGAACCGGCGTGCGCAAAGTGGTTCGTGCCACCCGTGAAGGCGCCGGGAACGATGATGGAGGTCTCGATACCCCAGCGGGTCAATTCGCGCGAGTAGACCACGGCCAATGCATCCATTCCGGTCTTTGCCGCGAAGTAGGGCGCCAGGTAGGGCGGCGTTCCGCCCGCGCAACTGCTGCTCGACACCCAAACCACTAGACCCTTTTTTTGTTTGCGCAACTGAGGCAGGGCGGCGCGGTTCACGCGCTGCGTGCTCAGCACGTTCACGTCATACAATTCGGCCAGCTGCTCGGGCGTGAAGGCTTCCGCCGGACCGAACACCATGCGGCCAGCATTGTGGATCACAACGTCCAGGTGACCGTTGTCGCGCACGATCCTTTCTACAGCCGTGTAGACGAAACCCCGGGGGTGCGAGATATCTCATTGAAAAGCATGGTCGGGGCGAGTGGAGTGGAACCACCAACCTCCTGGTCCCGAAATATGAAGGTCAATTCTGTAAATGCCTCAATTGGCGTCGCTTTCGGGACACAGACCGAAATTTCCTTTCACTTACTTGTACCTAACTTGCACCTCGATTGATGAGGTGAACCCCTATCGTGGCACAATTTTCTTGGACACAGTTTCCGCTTTCATAAAAGCGTTCTTGCATCTCCTAGCAGGAGAAGGGGTCTGGGGAAGGGGACGGCACTTGAGTCCCCTTCCCCA
>Ga0210384_10002390_pt1 | contig 22933 bp, 14 predicted proteins | sample IncBWH2MmetaG_FD_160574 | JGI IMG/M metagenome (GOLD analysis project Ga0210384, IMG submission 160574) | Forest soil microbial communities from Barre Woods Harvard Forest LTER site, Petersham, Massachusetts, United States - Inc-BW-H-2-M | ecosystem: Environmental > Terrestrial > Soil >...
GCGTGCCGTCTGCCGGGCATCCAGTTCCGCTGAGAGGATCGCAGTTCGGCGATGAATACGGCCGCAAGCCCACCAGATTTATCGGAGTACCGCCCGCCGCACCAGTAACCGTGCAAGCGGGGGTTGCGCGATTGATGGGACACGCAACGTTGGGTGCCCCGGGCGTCGCACCGGCGATGTACGGCAAGTGCAACACGCTTCCCGCGGGTAGGGTGAACTGATATTGGGAGTCCTCAGCAAATGGTATACACCCCTGACCGAGTTGTGCGAGATCCAGGCAGGTTTGCGCGTTCGCGGCATTTTGATCGTGTGAAGCCAGCAGCCGGTGACCTTGTGTACCGACATAACCAATCTGGAATAATATATTGCCCGGCAGCTCGCGCTTGATCGTTAGATTGTACTGCGCGGAATACTGCGTCCTAAGCCCGGTCGGAAACTGTCCGAACAATAAAATGGGACGGTAAAGCGACCAATCCACCGGCTGCCCCCGCGGAGGATTCAGAAAGGCATCGGAAACATTGGGCTTTGTCGCCCCACCTTGCGTCACAAACGGCGAGCCGAATAGCGGATTTGACACGCCGTTACTGATTCCGAACGGCGGTTCCGCCACGAACTGCTCTAGAACTAATTGCTCAATGGGGTTATAGAACAGGCCCCAGCCCATGCTGATAGTCGTCTTGTTGGGTCCGCCGGTCAATTTGGCGAGCATGCCGTTTGTGGCTCCAGGACTCCAATTCAACCCTAGCCGGGGGGCAAACGCTTTGTAATAGGTGTTGATGAGCCCGCCGGGCACGCCTTTATCTCCGGGAACTACGAGACCGGTGGGAGTGACACCTTGGTTATCGCAGGTATTCCCGGGTCCGAACAAATTGCTCGCCGCACTTAGTTGACACGGGTAAACGGTTGAAACTTGGCCAGGATTAAAGCGCTGCACCTTTTGACCGGTGTCCGTAAGCGGCGTGTTCACCTCCCAACGCAAACCATAATTCAAGGTGAGGTTTGACCTGATCCTCCAGCTGTCCTGTGCAAACAAATAAACTGAAGTGCTGCGCACAAATTCGGTATTGGCGGAGCCCTGCGAATAACTCACCGGCAAGCCCAACAGATAGTTGCCATATGGATCGGAAAGCTGAGTATCGTTATTGCCCCCGGGACCAAAAATGTATTCGCCGTTCACGTTGAAGAAAACCTTTTGGTCGAACTTCTGATAGCGAATATCTCCGCCGAATTTTAAGCTATGGTTGCCGACGATCTTGCTGTAGTTGTCGTCGAACTGAAATGTGTTTCCAGTCTGCGGCAACTGGCCCTCGAAGTTATTCCCGAAGAGTCCCTGGGTTCCATTAATGGTCACAAACGGGACACCTTCAAACTTAGGCCCGAGTCCGGGATGGATTCCGCAGCCGAATCCTGGACAAGGAGGAGTCGTTCCCAACACCGTGCCGTTGTCCGCCACCAACGGAGTATCCGTGGTTCCTGTGAAGCAGAAAGGCGCCGCTGCCGGGTCCGTGCCGCACGACGCGGTAACCGCGTTGGTCACAGTCGGCGTATAGAATTGCGGCTCGGCTTCTCTGAATAACGTGAATCGAAATTCGTTCACCGAGGTCGAACCGATGGTCCAGGTATGGCTGGCGTTTATTTGTTGCACATGAGAAATGATTCGGCCGCCGAAGTTGCCCAGCGAACCGCCAGCTAGCTGAAAGTTAGCAAACGGGTCGAGAGAGTTGTCGTTATCATAGTAGTAGTACACCGACAGTTTTTGCTTCGGGTTCAGAATTTGGTCAAAGCGGATTTGGAACTGATCTCCTCGCTCCCGAGACTTCACTACATCTTGAACCTGCGAACTGCTGCCACCCGCTCCCGGCAAATACTTCACCATGCTGACCGCCACGGGATCGAAGCACCCGGTAGGAACTATCCCACCGGTAAAAATAGAATCGTAGGGCGTGGGTGTGCCAGCGGCCGCTGCATCCAGACTAGCCTGTTGCGCGGTCGGTAGGTTTGATCGGCATCCCGCCCTGTTTTCAAATATGTTGGCAACCGTCGCGTCGTTCAGCGTCCCCGGAAATGGCGTGCCAAAATTTCCAGCCAAATCCCCGGCAGTCGGCACCGGCACTTGCTGCGAAACGATTCCTCGGATGATGCGGCGCCCTTCGTACGAACCAAAAATGAAGGTCTTGTCTTTCTTGATGGGCCCGCCAAACGTTCCTCCAAACTGGTTTTGTTTGAACGGCGGCTTCGGGGTTGGCTGAAAGGTGAATCCGTGCGCGTTCAGGATGTCGTTGCGGAAGAACTCGTAGGCGCTGCCATGGAAGTCATTCGTGCCGGACTTGGTGACCACGTTCACGACCGCACCGGAATTGCGGCCGTATTCTGCATCGAACGAATTGGTAATCACGCGGAATTCCTCGACGCTATCTGGGGACGGTTGCACCGCGGGCAGGTTGGCAAAAAGATCGTTACCGTCGCCCCCGTTGACCGAGTAATTGTTGGAGCGGCCACGGCCCCCGTTCACCGTAACGACACCGGCCTTGTCCGAACCAAAGAACAAACTGTTTCCAATCTGAGACTGCACCCCGGGTTGCAACTGCAGCAATTGATACACGTCGCGTTGGTTCAGCGGCAACTGCGTCGAAGAACGGGAGTTCACGACCGCCCCAAGTTCCGTAGACGTGGTGTCTACGATAGGAGGAGTGCCGGTCACTTCCACCGTCTCCGTGGACCCGCCAATTTGCAGCGGGATATCCAGGTTGACCACTTCGTTCAGATTCACAATGATGCCTTTGCGGCTGTACCTCTTGAATCCCTGTTGCGCGACATCCATGTCATAAGTGCCGACCGGAACCTCAAGAAAAATATATTCTCCGTTATTCCCGCTCACCGTATTGATCGTGACATTAGTCGCTTCGTTAACCAGCGCCAGGTTTGCGCCTGATACCGCTGCTCCGCTTGAATCGATGACCGTTCCGCGCACACGTCCGCCTGTGCTTTGCGCGCCCGCGAACGGCGCACCGAGAACCATTGCCAGTAAAAGTAAAAACAGTCCTAAGCGGGAGGCTGAACGTAAATTCAGATCTGAATCTTGGGACATAATGAACTCACCCCTGTTTTTCCGGACGCGAACATTTCTATTCTGTTGCCCATTCTTCGAGGTTGCCGCATTCCCCAAACCTTACTATAATCCTGCAAACTTAGAGAAGGTCGGCACCGGTGTCAAGTAGAAATAATTTATCGGGCAAATCGGCGGAACGCGCGGTAGAGCGTCCACTGCGCATCAGTGAAGTGGCGCAGCGCGTAGGCATTTCATCGTCCGCGTTGCGGGCCTGGGAAGCGCTGGGATTGGTAGTTCCGCGGCGCACGCAAAGCCGCTATCGCGAATACACAGAGTCCGATGTGCGCATGCTGCGCCGGGCAATTTTTTTGCGCCGGGCTCGCGGATTGAATCCCGCAGCCATCGTGCATGTGTTAAGGCGGCAGGGTGTGGTGATAGCTCCGCCGGATGCGCCGCGCGTTCCGGGCCAACGTTTTCGGCGCTTACGCACGGGCCGAGGACTTTCGCTGGCGCAGGTGGCGCGCGCGACAGGCGTCTCAGTAGGATTTCTCAGCGCACTGGAGCGCGGGCAGATGCGTTCTTCAATCGCCACATTGCGGCGCATTGCGCGTTTTTACCGCACCAATATTCTTTCGTTTTTCGAAGCTGCCGAAGAAAATCCTCGCCTGGTGCGCCCCGCGCAACGCAAAATTCTGGAAACAACACCGGGCGTGCGCATGGAGCTGCTCGCCTGGGGCCACACCGCCATGGAGCCGCATCTGTTTCGCGTGCAACCGGGCGGAGGCAGCGGCGAATCTTACGCCCACGAAGGCGAAGAATTTCTTCACGTGCTTCGCGGCGATTTTGAAATCTGGCTGAACAGCGGCGAACATTACCGCTTGAAGCGCGGCGACAGCCTTTATTTTGAGAGTTCCACGCCGCATCGTTGGAAAAATCCGGGGCGCAGCGAAACTTGGTTATTGTGGATCAATACGCCGCCAACATTTTGATTTCAGGGAGACCTAACTGTTGAGGACTAGGCGCCGGACTCACTTCGTGGTTCTAATTGTTTGCGTTTTTTTCTTCGCGGCCGCGCCCGTTACGGCACGGGGCTCCAAAGACGCAAAGATTACTGCGGACCTGGTCGTGCTTCACGGCCGCATTTATACCCTCAATTCCAAGCAGCCGTGGGCGCAGGGGCTAGCCATTCGCGGGGATAAAATTGTGGCTGTTGGTGACGACGCCGCCATAGGAAAATTTCGCGGTGCTGACACGAAAGTAATTGATGCCGCGGGCCAACTGGTGCTGCCCGGCTTTGTAGATTGTCACATCCATTTTATGGATGGTGCACTGAGCCTCGGCCGCGTGAATCTCGACGGCGCGAAGGACGTCGCCGAGATTCAACAACGCCTCCGGGACTATGCTGCCAAACATCCCGGGAAGGATTGGCTGCTCGGACGGGGTTGGGACTACGCCATGTTTGGGGCGGCCACGTTGCCCGACAAAAAATATCTCGACGAGCTTTTCCCTGATCGTCCGGTTTTCCTAGAAGGCTACGACGGTCACACGTATTGGGCTAATTCCAAAGCGCTCACTCTCGCGGGAATTACGCGTGATACGCCCGACCCGCCTAACGGCGTCATCGTCCGCGATCCCGCCACCCATGAAGCCACTGGCGCTCTAAAAGAAGCCGCGCAAGATCTCTTCGCTAAAGCTGCACCCGAGCCTACTCGTGCTGAAAGACTCGCCGCTCTCCGTGCAGGCATTCATTGGGCCAATGAGAACGGCCTCACGCGCGTTCACAGTGCCGGTCAGGACTTTCCGCAACTGGAACTTTACGATGAACTGCGCCGCCACGGCGGCCTGACCTTGCGCTTCTACATTGCCTATTTCATGGACCCGCCCGAAATGCGCCCGCAGGACGTCGCAGCCATCGAAAACGCGCGAAAGAAATATCAGGACGCATGGATTGACACCAACGCCGTCAAATTCATGGTTGATGGCGTTATTGAATCACACACCGCCGCCATGATCGAACCTTATAGTGACGAGCCAACATTGAAAGGCAAACTTTTTTGGGATCCCGTTAAATATAGTTCTGCTGTCGCCGAACTCGACAAGCGCGGCTTGCAACTTTTCACTCATGCCATTGGGGACCTTGGCGTGCGCACCGCTCTTGACGCTTACCAGCGCGCGGAAGATGTGAATCACTCTAGTGATCGCCGTCCACGCATCGAACACATTGAGACGGTTACCGCCGCGGACATTCCACGCTTCGGCAAACTCGGCGTGATCGCCAGCATGCAGCCGCTACATTCCTATCCCGACGCGGACCTAGAGGTGTGGCTGCGCAATGCCGGGCCGGAACGTGCCTCGCGAGCGTGGTCATGGAAAAGCATTGCAGACGCGGGCGGGCGCTATGCCTTTGGCAGCGACTGGCCGGTGGTCACCTTGAATCCGTGGTACGGCTTGCAAACTGCGGTGACACGTCAGACTCGGGAAGGAAAACCCGAGAGCGGCTTCGTTCCTTCACAGCGGTTGACGGTCGCGCAAGCTGTAGAAGGATACACGCTCGGTGCCGCGTTTGCGGGCCGCCGTGAAAAAACGGAAGGCTCGCTGGAAAAAGGCAAGCTCGCGGACCTGATCATCGTTTCACAGAACATTTTCGAAATCGATCCGCATAAAATATTCGAAACCAAAGTTCGCACCACGATTGTGGGCGGCCAGGTGGTTTACCAGTCCGATGCCCAATAACTCCAAAACAATTTCGCGCGGCACAGAATTTTCGGCCCAAGCTCGCAATCGAATAGCGGCACGATGCGCCATTGCGGTTTTGCTGCTTTTCGCGCTTGGTTGCGCAGCTTGTAAGCCCAAGCCGCCCACGCTAACGCTGCTGGTCTGGGAAGGCTATGCCGATCCAGCGTTCATCGGCGCATTTGAGGAAAGTCATCACTGCAAAGTGGTGGCTTCCTACATGGGCACCAGCGATGAGTTGGTTGCCAAGTTGCGCGGCGGCAGTGCCTCCAATTATGACGTGATCTCGCCTTCGAGTGACGTCGCCGCCTCCATCGTGCGCGCCGGACTTGCCGCGCCGCTTGACCTTTCGAAGATTTCCGCGTACTCGCAACTTTCCCCGAAGCTGCGCGAGTCGAACATCGTCAAGCTCAATAATCAAGTTTACGGCGTGCCGTTTGTTTGGGGACCGAACCCGCTGCTGTACGACACCACCGCGTTCGCGAAGTCTCCAGATTCATGGTCAGTCTTGTGGGACGCAAAATATCGCGGCAAAGTCTCGGTGTGGGACGAGCTATCTACTATCTACATGGCCGCGCAGGTGCTTGGCTACGATAAGCCCGATCCGAGTCAGCTCTACAATCTGAGCGACGCGCAGCTCGAGGCAGTGAAGAAGAAACTCATCGAGCTCAAACCGAATATTCGCAAAATGTGGGCTACCGGCGGAGAGCTGACCAATCTTTTCCAGAATCATGAAGTGGTGATCGCCATGGGTTGGCCACTGATGACCAACGACCTTCGGAAATTAAATTTTCCGATTGGCGAAACTATCCCGCGCGAAAACACTACCGGATGGATCGATCACCTGATGATTACCGCGGCCAGCTCCAACAAAGAGTTGGCGCAGGCCTTTCTTGCCTACATGGTGGAAGCCCAGACGCAGAAAAAAGTCAGCGAGGTTACCCACTACACGCCGGCCAATCCTGGCGCGGCGCAGTTTTTGAGCGCCGATGAAAGTAAAATCCTGCATCTCGACAATCCGGACGCCTACATGCAACGCATTTATTTCTGGCAGGATGTTCCGCGTCGTCCCAAGTACAACGAAATCTGGAATGAGGTGAAGGCCGCACAGTGAACACGGCGCCCGCCATTCCGCCGTTGGAAGAAGAGCGCGGGGGACGGTCATTGCTGGAAGTTCGCGCGCTGGCCAAACGCTTCGGCGCACACGAAGTATTAAAGAAAATTTCCATCAATATTGCCGCGGGCGAATTCATTACTTTGCTGGGTGAAAGCGGCTCCGGCAAAACCACCATGCTGCGATTGATTGCCGGTTTTGAGCAGCCCAGTTCTGGCGAAATCTGGATGAACGGCGCGCGCCTTAACACGCTGCCGCCTTACAAGCGCCGCGTGAACACGGTGTTTCAGCAATACGCGCTCTTTCCGCATCTAAATGTGCGCGACAACGTAGCCTATGGCTTGCGAGTAACTAACGCGCCGACGCATGAAATTGACGGCCGCGTCGCCGACGCGTTGCGCATGGTGAAGATGGACAGTTTCGCTGGGGCGCGGCCGGCCACGCTTAGCGGGGGCCAGCAACAGCGCGTGGCCCTGGCTCGCGCACTGGTGAATCGTCCGCTATTGCTGCTGCTGGACGAACCGCTCTCCGCTCTGGACGCCAATTTGCGAAAAGAAATGCAAAGTGAACTGAAAGCTCTGCAACGCGAAGTGGGCATCACTTTTCTTTTCGTCACCCACGATCAGGACGAAGCCATGGCGCTTTCCGATCGCATAGCATTGCTGCGCAATGGCGCACTCGAGCAGATCGCTTCGCCGCGCGAAATTTATTCACATCCGGCCACGGCCTATACCGCTCAATTTATCGGCCAGACCAATCTGCTGCGTGCCGAGGTTCGCGGCGGCGCCGCGACTTGCGGCGCGTTAACTTGGCCTACATCCGTGCCGGACGGCACGGCTCTTTTCTCATTGCGCCCCGAAACGATTCGACTGGCGGACGCCGCTGCAAATTCACCCGCGGCGGAAGTGCGGTTCTCCGCCATCGTCAAACAACAACTTTACGGCGGCGCCAGCGAATTGCTGGAAGTAGATTGTGGTGGGCAGAACTTGCGCGTGAAGATTCCCGCGCGCGGCCCGTTATCCGGCAAACAGGATTTCAGTTTTTCCGCGCACGACGCCGTACAAGTTTCGGAATCGAGCGGCGGAATAAAGCTTTAGGCAACAGGGTTGACTCCTAAAAATGTATTCGCGCGCGTACAAATCGATCGTTTCTCTGCCTCCGCTGCTGTGGGTCGGACTATTTCTATTACTGCCGTACGCGCTCATGCTGGCGCACAGTTTCTGGATGGTTCGCGATGCATTTATCGTGCACCAGTGGAATCTGCAAAATTACCGCACGCTGTCCACCAGTCCCGTTTATGCGGAAGTCCTTCTGCGCAGCATGCGCATCGCTGCTTCGGTCACGCTTTGTTCCCTGCTGCTTGGGTATCCGCTGGCCTACTATCTTTCTTTCCACGCTGGGACGCGCAGAGAAATTCTCTATCAACTGGTGATCGTTCCGCTATGGGTGAGCTACCTCGTTCGCGGCTACGCCTGGAAAACAATTCTGGGCAGCGACGGAGTTTTAAACGGCTTTCTGCAATATCTGCATATCACCAATGCGCCGGTGGGCTTTCTGCTTTACAGCCCCTTCGCTGTGATTCTGATGCTTACGCACATTTACACGCCATTCGTTTTTCTGCCGATCTATGCTGCGCTCGAACATATTCCGCGACCCGTCGTCGAAGCATCGCAAGACCTCGGCGCCGGCCCGCTCAAAACATTTCTTCGCGTCATACTCCCTCTTTCGCTGCCGGGATTGCTGGCCGGAGCGACGTTCGCTTTCGTGCTTTCCTTGGGCGATTTTCTCGCGCCACTACTTGTCGGCGGAGCTTCCGGGACGATGATCGCCAACATCGTGCAAAGCCTATTCGGCGCGGCATATGACTGGCCATTAGGCGCAGCTATTTCCGTATGCATCTTACTGATTACCGTGACCCTTTTATTTTTAACGGAGCGCCTCGAGAAGCACTGGTCGTTCCGATGAGCGCCAGGCCCGGGACAACTGCCACGCTTTCTACGCGCGTCGAAACGCGTCGCGCGCCGGTGCTGGCTACCTATTCGTTGCTAGTGTTCGTGTTCATCTATTTGCCGATCATCGTGCTCATCGTGTATTCCTTCAATCGTGACGGCGTGGGCGGCTTTCCGCCACGCCATCTCACGCTTGATTGGTACCGCCAACTTTTTGTCGACGGCGCCATCTGGACCTCGGTGCTGAATAGCCTGATCGTCGCGGCCTGCAGCGTCGTTCTTTCGCTCACCTTGGGCTTGCTTGCTGCTCTCGCCCTGGATCGCGCTAGCTTTCCCGGCAAATCGCTTTTCCGCAGGCTGGTGTTGCTCCCGCTGATTTTGCCGGGGATTATCACGGGCCTTTCGTTGTTGATGTTCGCGGTGTACGCGGGCGCGCACTTGAGCCTGCTCACCGTTTTTCTCGGTCATGGCACGGCATTGATCTCCGTAGCCACCACCGAACTCTTCGCCGGTCTGCAAAAAATGGATCGCGCGCAGGAAGAAGCTTCGCTCGATCTAGGCGCGACGCCACTGCAAACTTTCTGGCGCGTGACTTTGCCAAACTTAAAACTTTCTCTCATCGCTGCTGGCCTGCTGATCTTCACGCTTTCCATGGACGAAATCGCGGTCACCTTTTTTCTGATCGGCCGCGACAATACTTTGCCGCTGGAAATCTGGGGCCGCCTGCGCCGCGGAATCACTCCGGAAATTAACGCTATCTCCACGTTAATTTTTGCCGCTTCGGTAATTTTGATTGTGATCTGGTTTCAACTGCGCACTCGCGCGCAACGAAAAGCCTTTTGAATAGAGGAGCTACATGTCGCACTCACGCCGCAACTTCATCAGATACGTAGTTGCAGGATCGGTGGCTGGTGGTTGTCCCATCGACGCCAGCCTGCTGGCCATTCCCGGGGAGAAATCTTCCACGTCACCACGCCTTGAAGGCGAACATTTCGAAGTCTGCCACCAGGTGCGCGACGGCCACCAATTCCAGCGTCCGGAGGCCACCCGCAAGGCTGACGTCGTGATTGTCGGCGGCGGCGTCGCGGGACTTTCCGCAGGATATTTCCTACGTGGCAACGACTGGCTGCTGCTTGAAAAGGAAGATCACTTTGGCGGCAACGCCTATCAGGAAGAATACGATGGCGCGGCTTTCGCCACTGGCTCGGCCTACGCCTTCAAAGGCGATCATGGGGATCAACTGGCCGCCGAGATGGGCATGAAACTCCTGCCCGTAAATAATCCCGATCCCACCATCGTGAACAAAACTTTTATTGCCGACACCTGGAAGACCGGGCTCGATCATTTGCCGTATCCGCAGGAAGTGCGCGCCAGCTTTAGAAAATTTCGCGACAACATGATGAAAATTGACGTCTTGAAACGCCTGGATGAACTGGACGCACAACCGCTCACGGATTTCACGGGAGGTTACGCTCCGGAAATCCAGCAGTGGTGGGATGGGTACGGCCTATCTAATTGGGGCGCCACGAGCGAAGACACTTCCGCGTTTGTGGGCCTCGCGGCGCTTCACGATCTGGTCGCCGGGGAAGACGGCAAGCGCGTGATTTTGCCCGGCGGGCTTGGGTGCATCACGCACAAATTGGTGGAAGTGCTGCAACCGAAATATAAGGAGCGCATGCTTGGCGAAGCCACCGTGGTGGCGGTGGTTCCGGGTGACGACAATGTGCGCGTAACTTACTTTCATGATGGACAGCTGATTACCGTATCTGCGAAAGCGGCGATCATGTGCACCCAGAAACACATCACCTCGCGCCTGGTGATGGGCATTCCTTACGATCAGAAAACAGCGATGCGGCGAACGCGTTACGCACCTTACCCGGTGGTAAACGCCATTTTCGACAAGCCTGTTTACAATCGCGGATACGATACCTGGTGTCCGGGAAATTCGTTCACGGATTTCATTGTGGCGGACTGGACCATCCGCAATGCTCCTGGCTATCACCAGAAGCACAACATTCTTACGTTCTATACGCCGCTGCGCGAAACGCAGCGGTCCACACTACTCGAAGAAGACAATTGCAAAACGCTGGCCGCTCGAGTGTTGGCTGATTTCCAGAAATTATTGCCGGAGTTTAACGTCGATCCCCTCGAAGTGCGGATCTACCGCCGCGGCCATCCCATGTTCATGGCTACGCCCGGCCAATACACAAGAAATCGCATTGCCGCCGCACATGCCATGGATCGCATTTACTTCAGCAACAACGATTCTGGCGGGCCGGAATCATTGACCAGCGAAGCCATTCGGTTCTCCCAAAGCGGCGCTGAATGGGCAGAAATGATCCTCGCAGGCAAACCCGGCGCAAAAGATTTCGCTGAAAGAGTCCTCAACGCTCGCGAATTTTAAATTGGCACTTTCCCGATGGTGATACTGGACCTTGAGCGGAATAGCTACCCCACACTTCACATATTGGTGTATACATCTCCAACCGGTTGTCCCAATCCAAAAATCGAGTCTAAGAAACACGGAGGAAAACTATGAAAAAATCACTGACCGTGGCGGCATTCGCGGCTTTGCTGATCGTCGCCTCGCTGGCTGTGGCGCGGGCCCAGAAAGAATCAAGCCAGGATCACGTCACCTACGTGTCCGCGAATAAGGCAACATTTAAACCAATGGAGAGCAGCGGGGGTGCTGTATCCAGAGCAGTTCTTTCTGGCGATCCGGACAAAGGTCCTCATGCAACCCTCTCGAAGTTCAAGCCGGGCTACGACGCGGGAACGCACTACCACACAAATGACACCCGGATTGTAGTAATCAAAGGAGCCTACCTATACAAGGATGAGGACGGCGAAAAGCGCGTAGGTCCGGGCGATTTCCTGCTGGTTCCCGGAGGCCATAAACACTGGAGCGGTGGTGACAAGACGGAAGGTGCGCTGTTTTACGAGGAAGGTCCGGATAAATTTGATTTTGTCCCAGTGAAATAATTAGAACCGAACATATTGAGTCAGTTACCGACCGCATCTTTCGCTGCCTGTACGGAAGATGCGGTTTTTTATTTTTTGGTCGCGTTGAATTATTTCTCGCTCTGTGCGTGTGCGTATTTGGCCAAAAAATCAGTTCGGTATTTCCCGTTACTGCAATTGAATCCTATAAAGATTGCGTCGCGTATTTCGGCGGGTGTAAGCATAGAACGAGGGGCTTACGGCCGACTCCACAAAATTCGGAACGGCTATGGCGGTTTTCGAGTCCGGAAAATCCTCCACTCGCGAGAGGCCGGCTGGAGGTAACTTAGGCAGTCCGAACGGCTGACTCAAAGAAAGTATGTAGCTCTTCTCCGCCAGGAAACTCAAAAACAGGAATTTTCCGGAGGCATCCCAATTGACGTTGCAATAACTTGAGCACACCAGCACTTCCTCGTCTCCGCCCACACGGAATGCTTTGGTCGCAGCGGTATGCTCCTGGTCGGAGTTCGGCACGGCGGCAGTTATCCACCGGCCGTCGGCAGACACCGTGGAAAGGTCCAACACTCTTTGGAAAATTATCTTGATGCGTCCGCTCCCATCCGCGTTCATGCGATAGAGAAAGTTGGAACTCCCCTCGACTGCGCGGAAAATGAGATCGCCATCCGGCAGGAAGTGTGGAGAATCTTCGATTTGTGTCGAGGAGATGCGCACTGGAGACGAACGCCGGTTCATGGGAGCAACCCATATGCTGGCATGGCCGGCAGCGTCGTTCGCAGTAAAAGCAATTTGTTTTCCATCGCGGGAAACCGAATAGCTGTCCATGGCGTATCCAGGCAGGACCCTTTCCATTTTTCCGCTGCTCAGATCCCTCCTCCACAGTTCCGAAAGGTGTGACTGTCCGTTGATCATCAAAAAATAAAGGCTTTTTCCGTCCGAAGAAAACGATGGCGATCTCGCGTTTCCTTCGGAGGAGATTTGGTGATCACCATCCTTGTCGTGAATCCACACGGTACTGTCCTGCGATCCCACAGAGGTCACCAGCGATTTACCGTCCGAGGCCATGGCGATACCTTCCTGAGAGGTGGGGCCGAAGGTGATCTGCTGAAGTTCTCCGGTAGGAAAACGCTGCCGCCAAATATGAGATACATCTGTAGTCAGGGCCAAGTAAATCCACTTTCCGTCGGCGGACCAGGCGCCTGCGTAGCACGGGCTGTTGGTTGGGCCCACAACACGGACATCACCGGGCCCGTGAAACGGAACAACGCGGCAGGGCAAAATGGCGCCGCGGCTATCCATTTCCACCACCAGAACCCATCGCCCGTCCGGCGAAATATAGGAATGATGAGCCATGCTGCGGTCGCCGGCAGGCACATAAACATCACGGCGGTTTCCCCGACCCTCGTCGGAGGTCACCACCGCCATGTGCAATCCTTCTTTAATTTCAGAATAAAGCAGACGCTTCCCGCCCTCGATCCACGTCAAAGACGAAGCGTTAGGCAACAGCAAGTGAGGCTCGCCGCCGAGTACGGAGACCTCGAAGGTATTCCACGGATCGACTTTTGAGTACGCAATGGCTGAACCATCTGATGAAAAAGCTGGACTAAATTTGTGCGTTCCGTCGTGGGTGAGTTGCACAGGTTGGCCATCCGGCAAAAACTTGACATAAATTTCCCCCAAGCCAATGAAGGACTCGTTTCCACGAACGAAAGAAAGCATCCGGCTGTCCGGTGAGAGAGCGGGGTACACCGCGGAGTCGGTGAAGAAGGTAAGCTGTTCCCACTCCTTGCTCACCACCGGAGCGCTGTGGGACGAGCGATACAGCAAATACGTTGCTACAGCGGCTAAAACGAGGAGTGCCGGCACAACGTAGTAGCCAACACGCGGGGAAGATTTTATAGTGACCTTCTCGGAAGGCGGTCGCGATTGAACTTCTTCGCGTTCTGTTTGGTGGGCAGCCGACAGCGGCGATCGGCCGGAACTGCTGTCGCGCTTTACCCTTTGTAATTCGGCGTGCAGGTCGGAAGCGTGTTGGAAACGCAGATTTCGATCTTTCTCCAATGCGCGGTTGATGATTTCTTCGAGCTTCGGGGGTAGATCGGGATTCAATCGGACTGACGCGACGGGATCTCGATTCAAGATGCCATCAAAGATGATGCCGGTGGTATCTCCGCGGAATGGCGGGGCGCCCGTAGCCATCTCGTAGAGCACCACGCCAAAAGAAAAGAGATCGGTGCGAGCGTCGAGCTCTTTCCCGCGCACTTGTTCCGGGGACATATAGGAAACCGTGCCCAAAGCCGTGCCCGGGCTGGTTAGCATTTCTTCGGATGCGGCGGTGGGCAGGGCGGAGACGCCTTCGCCAATGGTGGCCTGCTTGGCTAAACCAAAATCAAGAATTTTGGCGTGACCACGCTCGGTAACAAAAATATTTGCGGGCTTGATGTCACGGTGAATGATTCCCTTGGCATGCGCGGCGTCGAGAGCCTCGGTGATCTGAAGACTGAGCGACAGCAAAGTTTCGAGTTCCATCGGTTTGTCGCCAATGCGGTGGCGGAGCGTGGTGCCTTCGAGATATTCCATAGCGATAAAAGCTCGCGCGTTTTCTTCGCCAATATCGTAGATGGTGCAAATATTGGGATGATTCAGTGCGGAAGCGGCCTTGGCTTCGCGGCGGAATCGACTCAGCGTCTGGGGGTCTCTGGCAACATTGTCAGGCAGAAATTTCAGGGCAACAAAGCGGTCCAGGCGCGTGTCCTGGGCCTTGTAAACCACGCCCATGCCTCCGCCCCCGAGCTTCTCGAGGATCCGGTAATGGGAAATGGTCTGTCCGATCAGCGAGGAAGAATCTGCCATTCGCCGCTCATCTTAGGTGGTGGCGGGAAGCGAGTCAACGAATCAAGAGTTCATGGGATTTTAATTATTTCGCGTCTCGTCGATTACATGGTTAGCTTTCTGAAACCTGTGCTTCCAGGAGGCGTGATTTTTGTCATACTGCTGCGAGCTGAGGGTCGGCGTGAGATTATTTGTGTTTAAACTTGGCGTGCTGTTGCTGCTGGTGGCGGCGTTTACATTGGGCCTGATTCCGGCGCAAGAACGACAGCCTGCCGCGACGGTGATCGTCAATGCGCAAGTGTCCGATGGCAGCGACGGGCCACTGAAAAAAGTCACCGTGCGCATTGCGGGTGATCGCGTCACCAAGATCGGGGTGTTCAAGCCTGTAAAGGGCGAACAAGTTGTTGATGGGCAAGGGCTGGTTCTGGCGCCCGGATTCATTGATATTCATAACCATTCGGCGGAGGGGCTTGATAAGGATCCGCTGGCCGAGACGCAAATTTCGCAAGGCATCACCACCGTAATTCTCGGTCCCGACGGTTTTTCGCCGTGGCCAATGGGGGCCTGGATGAACACCCGGCGCAAAGAATCCGCGGCACTGAATGTCGCCACACTTTTCGGGCACTCCACGGTGCGATCACAAGTGATGGGGAGCGATTTTCGGCGCGAAGCAACGGCTGAGGAAATTCAAAAAATGGCCGCTTTGGCCGAAGATGCCATGAATGAAGGGGCGCTGGGCGTGTCCACTGGTCTCGAATACGAGGTGGCCAGCTATAGTTCCACGGCGGAAGTTGTAGCTGTAGCGGAAGTGGCGGCGAAACACGGCGGCTTTTACGAGACGCATGTCCGCGATGAGGGCAACAAAAGCTTTTCCGCGCTAGAAGAAGAAATTGCCATCGGACAGCGCGTTCATCTGCCCATCGAGCATTCGCATATCAAGCTGCAGACCGTGGCGGTGTGGGGAAAAGCGCCTGAGTACATTAACGTGATCGAAGCTGCGCGCAAAAGAGGGTTGGATTTCCTGGCCGACTGTTACCCGTATGACGCGTGGAATGCCAGTATCAAGATGCTCGTGCCCGACAAGCAATATACGAATCCGCAAAGCGTTGAAAAAGCATTGACCGATACCGGGGGACCGGACACGGTGGCAATTACGGAATTCGCTCCGCATCCTGAATACGCGGGCCACAACATCGCGGAGCTGGCGAATGCGAGGAAAATTTCGCCTACCGAAATGTTCATTCAGATTATTCGTGAAGGCGACGCAGCCAACAGCACAGCGAGCATCATCGCTAAATCCATGATGGAAAGGGATTTTCAGGCGTTTTATCAGCAGCCATGGGTAATGGTCGCGAGCGATGGCGGAATTGGTGCGCAGCATCCGCGCGGCGCGGGAACGTTTCCGCGAGTGCTGGGCGTGTATGTGCGCGAAAAACACTGGATTACTTTGCCGGAAGCTATTCATAAGATGACCGGTCTGCCGGCGCAACGCCTGGGATGGAAAGAGCGAGGCACCCTGCACGAAGGCGCGTTTGCGGACCTGGTGCTTTTTAATCCCGACACGGTGATCGACCACGCCACTTACGCTAAGCCATTTGAGTTTTCGAGCGGAATCGAGAAGGTCTTTGTGAATGGCACGCTCGTTTGGGACGACGGCAAAGCCACCGGCGCGAAACCCGGCCGCGTTCTCCTTTCCGAAGCGGCGATGAAGGGCGATGACCCCAAGCTGAAATCGGCGCCCGGTGGAACTTCGCAGTAGATAACTGCATCTCATCAGTGCAATTCATCGCTACACAGAGAGGCGGAAATCGCGTATTATTCTGGACCTGCCCTTAGGGACAGGTAGCACCATGTCGCGTCCGGGACGATACCCATGAGTACCGCAACCACCACTCAAACCGCGCTCGCCGAGGGCATAGGCGCGAAATTACGCAAGACCGTAATTGGCGCTGGATTTGCCGTTGTTCTGCTGATTCCTAAGGTCTTAAGCCTCCGACGAGACGAGCGCTCGTGGGTCATTTTTCGGATGGTGCTGGGTGTATTTGGTGCCGCCTTGGTGGTCTTACCTATCGGGTTCTTTGGCAGCTATTTTCTCGCGCTGGCCGGGTTGGCAGCGTTCATTGTAGCCATTTTGTTGCCACCTCCCAAAGCCACGTCAGGTACCGACGACAAAGCCCGAGAGTTGGGGGCGTTAATGGTAGTCGACGGCGGGACTTTTCGGTCAGGAACTTTCGCGGTACCAGTGCAGCTTTTTGTGGGCCCACAAAAACTGTGGGCGTTGGAAGCCGATTTTCACCCGTTGCTGGTGATTCCCGTGGGTGAATTAATCTCTGCGCAGGCGGAAGAGCAGGATGGGCGATGGATCTTGCGGCTTCGGTGGACGGACCGCAGCGCAATCTTTTCCTATTTCGGCGTTTTCGGCGAGCAGCTTGCGCGTGTTGCAGAGGGCACGGTGCAAAGCGTGATGGGTCCTTCGGTGCCCGTTTCGCCGCGACGACGGGCGGCCAGCGCCTGACACTTTTTCGCGGAAAATATCCACAGACCGGGCGAATTATGTCAAAATATCGTTATGGCCAGAGGATGGGAAAGCAAGGGCGTGGAATCACAGGTTGAGCTGCTGGAAGCCAAGCAAGAGAAATCGACGTCGGCGGCCAAAACGGCCGAGCAGTTGAGACGGGATCAAGAACGTAAAGACTTACAACTCTCGCGAATCAGAATCGTTAACGACCTCGAATCCGCAACCCACCCGCAACACCGCAAATCCCTCGAAGCCGCTCTCGCCCACCTGGATAAAAAAATCAGCGAAATCGTTTAAACCGCCGCGACGCTTTACAACCCATTCGATCCACTATGCTTGTGAGGGCCAGCCGTCGTGCGTTCGCGGGGCGCCGGCGAGCACCAAGTTAATTTGTTGCGCTTAGGGCGTGGATGAATTTGTAGGTGAAGTTGACTCCGTCGTAAAAGTCCTGGGAGCCGATGCGTTCATCTTTTCCATGGGCGCGGTTGTCGCCCAATTCAAAGAACATGCAAGCGATGCCAAAAGTGGGGATTCCGGCGGTGCGGGTGAACTTACCGTCGCTGGCACCGGCGGACATGGTGGCTACAAGTGGCACGCCAGGGTAGGTTTCATGCAAAGTCTTCTCCATGGCCTTGACGACTTCGGGGAGCAGCGCGGAAGGCGGGACGGTAGCGGGGGGGACGGGTTTGCCGTCGGCGCCGAGCTGGGGGACCAAGGTGACGGTTACTTTTGGATCGGCGGCCACGCGCTCGAGGGTTTTGCGCACGTCTTCGGGATCTTCACCGGGGAAAATTCTGCAATTCACATTGGCCCGCGCGGTCTGGGGCAAGGCGTTGGGAGCGTGTCCACCGGAAAGCATGGTCGCCACGCAAGTGGTGCGCAGCAGCGTGTTGTAATACGGCTCTCGCGATAAACGGGCGGCGGCGGCTTGATCTGGCGGATCTTTGGCGACGGCTCTTAAATCCGCGGCGGAATCACCGGGAGAAATTTCGGCCGTGCGTGCGAAATAGTTTTGGGTGATTTCGTTGACCTTCACCGGGAAATCATAGTCCCGCAAGCGAGTTAACGCGCCAGCGAGATGATAAATGGCGTTATCGTGCACCGGTTCGGAGCTGTGACCACCAGGATTTACAGATTCGAATTGTAAATCGGCATACACTTTCTCGCTGCCCTGCATGGCGGCCATTAAGAGTTTGCCGTTTTGCTTTTCGAATTCGCCGCCATCGAGGTTGATGCAATATTCGGCGTCCACCCAGTCGCGATGTTCCTTGAGGATCCATTCCACGCCATTGAAGTTGCCGCCTTCCTCGTCTGCGGTGAGGGCGAGAATTAAATCGCGATCGGGCGCGTAGGATTCTTTTTTAAGGCGAATAAAAGTGGTGAGGAGCAGGGCATCCCCTGCTTTCATGTCGTTCGTGCCGCGGCCATAGAAGAATCCGTCTTTCTCGACGAATTTGAAGGGGTCGGTGGTCCAGTCTTCGCGACGGGCTTCCACGACGTCGAGGTGGCCAATAAATAAAATGGGCTTACGCCTGCCGGTACCGTGAAAGCGCACGACAAGATTTTTTTTCCTCTCGTTGGGGCCGGCCACGATCACGTCCTTGTCGGCGAATCCGGCGCCGAGCAAGCGCCTGGCCATGGCTTCTGCGGCGGTGCTCACGTTACCCACAGAATCGGCGGTATTGATCTCAACCAGTTGCTTGAAAATGTCGTGTGCCAGTTGGTTGACCGCAGGTGAGGTAGTGGTGGCATCCTGCGATTGAGTCCGGGCGTACATGTCGATTGCGGCAATAGCCATTATTGCCGCGCACACGAGAACTGCGATCCTGCGGATACTTTTCAAAAAATTTGTCATGGGGACGATTTTCTATTCTTTGGCGGTCGTGCGCCAGCTAAGTTTGCGATTAGTATTATAGTTCCAGAAAGTGACGACAAAAATTGCTGACAAATTCGCGATGTAGCGGTTCACATGGAACACCTTGAAACCAATATTCAAGATAATGATATTCAAAATAATTCCCACCGAACACAGCAGGTTGAATTTGAGGAAGCGGCGGGCGCGCTGACGAAGGGTGTTCTGGCAGCTGGAGAATTTGCCGAAGGTCCATAAATCGTTCCAGATAAAATTATTTGTGAGCGCCAGTTCGGCGGCAATTATCTTACTTCCGGTCAGATTCCAGTTGAGCGTGCGCGGATCGCTTAAAAGAAAGAGCATGGCCGTGTCGATCAATGTGCCGCTGGCGCCCACGATGCAAAAACGCACGAAGGTCGAAGTTTTCAGAAGGTGAATGCGAATGCGGATCAAGTGCTGGAGGTACTGGGCGAAAACCGCGGCGGAATGCTTGCTGGGGCGATGGGGAGTTTCGCGGAATACATACGGCACTTCTGAGATTTTCTCCACTGCGCCGCGTGCCAGCACTTCCACGAGGATTTTGTATCCCAGGGGATGCAGCTCGCGGCCCTCCAATGCGGAACGCCGCACCATGAAATAACCGCTCATGGGGTCGCTCACTTTTCCGGTGACCTCCGGCAGCACAACGAGGCCGAGCAATTGGGCACAGCGGGAGACGATGCGGCGCGGAAGGGTCCAGTCGCTAACGCCACCACCTTCGACGTTCCTGCTGGCGACGGCCAGGTCGGCGCCACGCCTCATGGCGCGCCACAATTCGGTGATTGTTTCCGGGGGATGCTGCAGGTCGGCGTCCATTACCGCAAAAACCTCGCCGCGGGCGATCTGCCATCCGCGCAAAACTGCGGTGGACACGTCGCGCTGATCTTGCCGACGAATGGCGTGGACTTGCGGAAATTTGCGCGAGAGCTGAAGTCCTTTTTCCCAGGTGCGATCGGGACTGTTGTCGTCGACGACAATAATTTCGTACCGGAGAGCGGGAATGCCGCCCAGTACGGCGATGAGCTGCTCGACGATGGCGTCGATATGCGCGCTCTCGTTATAGGTAGGAAGAACCAGCGATAGATCTAAAACATCGGGGGGTTCCTGCGCAAGAATTAGGCCAGGTGCAGCTACTTCCAGGGTACTCATCTGCAGCTTTGTTCTCCCAGGTTTGGTGTTGAAACAATTTGACGCTATTTAATTGTACTGAGTGTGGTCACGAATCGCGAAGCCATAAAGAGATGATGCGAACGAGTGGCGTGGCGAGTTATGATGCGGGACTTTGTGTTTTTAGAGGAACGGCGCGGCGGCGCTGAACATCGCCAGATAGAAGAGCGAATCAGGTTTCACACGTCAAATCAGCAATGGAGGAATACCAAGGATGATTGCCAAGCAATCGGGGTTGTGCGGCTTTGCGACCTGGCTGGGTATTGCGACGCTGGCGTGCGGGCCGGGAGCTGTCGCCGAGGCTTCGCGGGTGAGTGTGCAGGCGGGCTTTGAACAACTAGCCCTCGGGGACGCTACGCAGGATCAAGGGCAAGACAAAGGTAAGAAGGATGAGAAAAAAGACGACAAGAAAGATGAGAAGAAGGGTTTGCCGCTGAAGCCGGACCACAAAATTACGTTTAGCACCGATGAGGGGACGTGGTTGTCGCTGGATATTTCACCGGATGGAAAAACCATTGTGTTTGAGTTGATGGGAGACCTCTATACGTTGCCGATCGAGGGCGGGCAGGCGAAGCTGATTTCCGGCGGCATGGCTTTCGATAGCCAGCCGAGATTTTCTCCCGATGGGCAGTGGATCACATTTATTTCCGACCGCGAAGGCAGTGAAAACATCTGGATCATTCATCCGGATGGTAGTGGGGTGAAACAGGTCTCGAAAAACACGGCCGACGACTTCGGTTCACCGGCGTGGACTCCCGACGGGAAATACATTGTGGCCTCGAAGATGCCATTCGGTATTGGGGCGAACGAGCTATGGATGTTCCACGTGGACGGCGGGACGGGAGTGCAAATCACCAAGTCTAAGCCGACGCCTACGACGCCGCGGAAGGAACGGCATAACGCCATGGGCGTGGTGGCTTCACCGGACGGGAAATATTTGTATTATGCGGTGCGCCAGGGGCCGTTCAGTTATAACGCACAGCTACCGCTGTGGAAGATCGTGCGACGGGACCGGAAAACCGGCGACGAAGACGAAATTATCTCGCAACCGGAAAGCGCATTCCGGCCGACATTGTCGCCGGACGGAATGCAGCTGGTGTACGTGACGCGTTACGAAACTGAAACGGGTTTGCGACTGCGCAATCTGGAAACGGGCGAAGATCGCTGGGTGAAATATCCGGTGACGCGTGACGATCAGGAATCGCGATTTACGCGTGACGTATTTCCTGGGTTTGCGTTTCTGCCGGGAGGAAAAGAGATTGTTTACAACCAGGACGGTAAAATTCGGCGGCTGGATCTGGCGAGCGGCAACGAGAAAATAATTCCCTTCACGGCACAGGTCTCGCAGGACATCGGACCGAAGTTGGATTTTCCGCAGCGAGTGGAACAAGGACCGGTAAAAGTGCGTTTGATCATGGATCCGGTGGAGTCGCCGGACAACAAGAGGCTGGCGTTTTCGGCGATGACGCACTTGTACACCATGGATTTGCCGCACGGGCAGCCGCAGCGTTTGACCAATGGCAATGGGCATGAGTTTCAACCGGCGTGGTCGCCGGATGGAAAATTCATCGCCTATGTCACGTGGTCGAGCGAAGGCGGGCAATTATGGAAGGTGCCGTCAAATGGCGGCACGCCGGTGAAATTGTCGAAATCGTTGGCGGTTTATAGCAATCCGGCTTGGTCGCCGGATGGATCGAAAATTGTGGCGCTACGTGGGAATGCCTATGACCGCGAGAATAGCGAATTCGATGGCGGACAAACCGGGAACGCGGATCTGGTGTGGATTCCCTCGGAAGGCGGGGCAGCTAATTTAATTTTGCCGGCACGGGGAGCAGGAGGGCCGCATTTTACGCACGAGAAGGATCGCATTTACGTGTACACGCCGCAGGGACTGGTGTCTTTGCGCTACGATGGAACGGATCGGCGCACGCACCTGCAGGTGAAGGGGCAGGGGCTGTATTTTTTTGAAGAGCCGATTCCAGCCGATGATGTGCAGCCCAGTCCCGATGGGCAATTGGTGCTGGCACACGTGATGAATCAACTTTATCTGATCGCCATGCCGGTGGTGGGAGGCGAAGCGCCGACGATTAATGTTAGTACCGCGGCGGTGCCGGCAAAGCGGTTGACGGATATCGGCGCGGATTATTTTGCGTGGGCGGATGACGGCAAGACCATTACATGGGCAGTAGGAGCAAGTCTGTTTCGCGAGCCATTGAGCGCGATTTCGCTCGAGCCGCCTAAAGATGAAAAGAAAGCTGAAGATAAAAAAGAAGACGACAAGAAAGACGGGGATAAGAAAGACAACCACGGGCAGCAAGCTGACGCCGCGAAAAAAGACGATAAAAAGGACGACAAGAAAGACGAGAAGAACGAGCCCAAGAAATTAAAGGAAGAGGAGAAGGACGTCGAAGAGATCGCGGTGACGCTGGAAGCGCCCAGGAAAACGCCGAAGGGCAGCATCGTGCTGCGGGGCGCTACGGTGCTGACCATGAAGGGCGATGAAGTTTTGAAGAATGCCGACATCGTGGTCGAAAACAATCGCATCAAGAGTGTGGGGGCGCGCGGCGGTGCTCCAGCCGGGGCGAAGATTTTTGAGGTGCGCGGCAAGACGATCTCGCCGGGGTTTATCGATACGCATGCTCACTGGACGGAAATTCGGCGCGGGATTCTGGACACCCAGAACTGGGCTTTCCTTGCGAATCTGGCGTACGGAGTGACTGCC
>Ga0210384_10002393_pt1 | contig 22920 bp, 18 predicted proteins | sample IncBWH2MmetaG_FD_160574 | JGI IMG/M metagenome (GOLD analysis project Ga0210384, IMG submission 160574) | Forest soil microbial communities from Barre Woods Harvard Forest LTER site, Petersham, Massachusetts, United States - Inc-BW-H-2-M | ecosystem: Environmental > Terrestrial > Soil >...
CTTCGGCCCGAATGGCGTGCCGACTACTTCGCGGCAAACATCGGCGACCCGGACGGATACAACATCGAGATTGCCTATAAGCCTTGGCTCTACAAATAAACGGTACGAGCCATCTACCCATCTGAGGCCAGCCGCCGTGTAGTGCGGACGGGGGAATGGATAGCATGAGCTGATCCCAGAGGCCTTTTGGAGGGAACATGACCAACAGTTATCCTTTTGTCGTTTCTGGCGATGAATTCAAAGGCAAGCGCGTTCTAGTCACCGGCGGCACGAAGGGCCGCACGATATTGGGGCACTTTTCGGCACGGATGAATCCGTGCCCTGACACATCTTCACGCCAAAGGGAGTTTTTCCGCAGCCTCTGAAGCCATGCCCTGATACAAGTCTTCACCCCCATACAGTCTGTCCCGGGATAGATGTGGCCGCAAAGAACATTGGCATAATAGAGATTTCTCCGCTGCGCGTCGAAATGACAAACACTGAGTCACGATGCTCGTGGGACGAACCATGCGAACAAGCTTGCGATACGATTCAAAGCTATTACTTACTTCAGTAGGCTTTCACCTCAACCGGCGTTACGCTATTCGAATTCGTATTGTTGCCCAGCTCTCCATTGTCCCCCGATCCCCAAGACCACAACGTTCCATCCTGGCAAAGCGCCTCATTGTGAAAATCCCGCGTCATGATGTAGACGGCGTGGCAAAGCCCCTGCACCTGGACTGGCACCAAACTCTGGTTCATCCCGGGAACGCCGAGTTGCCCCGCTCCGTTCGACCCGAACGTCCATACCGTGCCATCCCTCAACAGCACCGAAGTGCTCGAGTCCCCGGCTAAGGCCATGATCGCCCCGCTCAACCCGGCCACCTGCTTAGGCGAGTGGTGGTCGTTGGTGGTCCCGTCTCCCAGCTTTCCGTATCCACAAAACACTCCATTGCACATATCAAAGGCCCCGTTCCATACGTTCTGGCCCCAAGTCCACACCGTGCCATCGGCGCGAATCGCCACCACATGCGTCCATCCCGCCGATACCCACACCACGTTGTCGATCCCTGTCACTGGCACTGCCGTCAACCGGTTGGTTGTCGTTCCGTCTCCTATGGTGCCATTAATGTTGTCGCCCCACGCCACAAGCGTGTGATCCTGCAACAGTGCCACCCCAAACAGATATCCGGCCGTCACCATGATTGGATTGTTTACGCCCTGCACCTGCACCGGAACGGGATAGTCGAAATTAGCATCGTCAATTCCATTCCCCAGCGCGCCATACCGGTCCCATCCCCAAGCCCAGACCGTACCATCCGACTTCACCGCCACTGAATGGTAGCCACGCGATCCCAGCTTCACTACAGACGTCAGTCCGCTCACCTGCACTGGCGTCAGGCTGTTGTTGGCTTTTCCCGCCGGCATCCCATTACCCAGTTGATTGGTGATGTTGCTGCCCCAAGTCCAAACCGTCCCGTCCGACTTCAGCGCCACATTGTGCAACTCCCCGCCCATGACCGCCGTCACATTGTTGAGAATCCCTGATCCACCCGCTCCCAGCACCTGCACCGGAATCCAACTGTCATTCGTGTTTCCATTTCCCAACTCCCCCGATGCATTCAATCCCCAAGTCCAAACCGTCCCGTCGGCTTTCAATGTGATTACCTCGCGCGCTCCACCCCAGATCGATACCGGAGGCCAGTTCCCAGGGCTCCACTGGGCATAGAGGGTTACATCGTTTGTCCCCATCGCGAATGTCGTCCCGGTTTCATACGCGATCCCCGACCCGTCGGCCGCGGTATTCCATCCCGTCATCACATATCCAGGCTTGAACAGAAATCCGAGATTCCCCAGGACTGTCACTGTACCCCCTGGCAGATACTGGCTCGGATCCGATGGGCCAAAGCCGCTCGTGCTCCCGTTCCCGTCATAGGTAATCTGATGAGTTGCCCCTGGGGGTGATTGCGGATATGGCGTCACGTTTCCTGGGCCAGGCGCATTTCCTGGGCCAATCGCGAATGTGCCTCCAGTAACCGTTCCCCCGGTCGCTCCGTTGGCGCCGTATGTCGCCGTAGATGTTTGGTTGGCAAGCTGCATCGGAGGAGAGGACGAATTCCCACCGCAACCGGCCAAAATACTCGAAGCCAAGACAATGAATCCGAACCGGCGTGTACCATGAGCTTTCGCCGCTCCCTTTAGGCGCACATATCGGCTAGTCCAACTCCTGCAAAATCCGCGACACGAAAGGCGTAGAGACCTTCGTAACAAACCGACATCCATTTCGACACCCTGACATTACACACAGCATGTTCCCCTCCACAATTCCTGTTTTTCAGGTGGATCTTGCACTTTAAAAATGTTTGCGCGCAATAGTGGTGACCGTTCTGCCCATGCTGGCAAGCTGATGCAAGAACAAATTTTGTCATTTTCTGCGTCAAAATTTGTCAGCTTCTCTGTCAACGTAAATGTTAGGAAACGTGACATGAAATATCAGAGTTAGGGAGCTAGCTTTCCCGGGACCTACTGCCCGTCAGGCATCGCTGTTGTACTCAATGGCGTAACCCTTGGGTGGCGCTCCGATCAATGACGACGGCTCCTGGAATGGAACGTTTTCCGCGCTACCGGCGACTCACATTCTCAGTTTCTTGTTTACGGACGATCCGCCCGCAACTTCCTACAAGCCACTTTCGGGCGAATCTATGGGTGGCCAGCTTGGAGAGGTAGTGGCAATTTTGCTCCTGATTGGAGCCGCCAACGCCTGCGCGAGCTTCACGCCTGCCACGAACAGTCCCTTACCCGACTCCCGCTTGAGCTGCTGAACGGCCTTCTACAGATCTCCGCGCACGAGTTCCGCGTTCCAATCGACCCGGTCAAGGGTGCTCGACACGACGTACTTCTTTGCCGCGTCGATCGTCCGGGCGAAGGGTTCCATCCAATCAGGCCTCACTCCCGTCAGCGCCGGCGGCCGCCACGCTGCCTCCATCATTTCGTAGGTCACCCGGCCAAAGAGGAGTGCATCGGCTTGGTTGAGGTTCTCGACCGCGTGGCGATGCAAGTCTTCGTCCGGGATAATTGCTCGATGATCGCAGCAGCTCGAAATAGTGCGGCTCTCCGGTTTTATCTCTCGCGATTGATTTGGCCTAGACCTCACGTAAAAATCCCAAAGTCACGCTATTGAACTGTGTAGCGAGTTTTTTCATTGCGGCATTTTCGCGGATAACTTCGCCGGCCTCTCGACTGTGCAAAGCTATCTCCGCGGCGATTGAGCGACCGAGAATTCGCTGATCGATATTGCCGAACGGCCCAGGCACGAGGCTTCCCAACAAACCGACCCAGGCCGGGGTATGAGCGTTGCCTACAATGATGCCGGGGCGAAAGATGGCGAGGCGGGTAAAACCGATGTTGCGCACGGTGTCTTCCTTCATGCCCATTACGCGGACATATCGAAACCGGCTGCGGGCTGTGCTTCCTGCCGCAGAAAGCAGGCAAAACTGGGCGATTCCGGCGTAGTGGCAGCCACGCGCAAATTCGCCGACGACGCCGAGTTCAAGTCGTTTCAATTCTTCTTCGCTCCAGCGCCTCGATCCAGAACCGACACCCACACAGCTCACGGCGCTGACGGGACCTTGGCTTAAGACTTCGCGGGCAAGGGCGGCAGTGCGCTCGGCAAAGTCAGCAGCGACGGTATCGAGAACGACGTTGCGCACCCGCGATCGCGCCGCAATGGGCTTTCTGGTGACCATCACCACTTCCCGGCATTCCGGAATTGCTAGCAGCTCCGCGACCGCTGCACCACCGACTTGCCCAGTACCACCGAGGATAATTGCGGCGAAGTTCAGATTCATAAAGAGGACCTCTGCTTACGGAAGGATGCGACAGCCCCGTTCATCCCAAGAGAGAAGCATACTTGGTATAGGTTCTAAATTGAGCCAATAAGGCATCTCTTCCTCAATTGGCGCTGTCAGGCTGATGCACTTATTGAGCGCCTTCAGGAGTCAGCGCAGACAATTAGTCCTCGGAAACGCCCTTGTGGTCATTGACGGGCCGACTCCCAGATTGTCGGCGGTCCAGAAGTGATCCCAGATCGGCCTTCCAAACTGACCCACTGCCACCCACCCGCTTCCTTGACTTCCACCCGCGCGAGAAAAGATAATAAAAAGTTTGGCATCCCCCGCTGAAACTGCAAGGAGCTACTGACAAAAATGGCATCAAGTCCCGCCGGCGTATCTTCTCCACCAGCTTCCAGCAAGGACGTTCCCAAAATCCACGCTGGAGTTGCCCCTTTGCGGACGGGCCAAGGCAGCTCTTATTTCTGGCGGCGCCTGCATTCTTTGAGTGGAATTATCCCGGTCGGCGCATTTTTGCTCGAACATATTTTGTTTTCCAACGCCATGGCCATCAATGGTCCCCAGGCCTATGCCCGCCAGGTAAGGTTCCTGGGCAGTTTGCCGCTGGTGGTTATGCTCGAAGCCTTCGGCATCTGGTTGCCGATTACTTTCCATGGGCTCTACGGTTTCTACATCTGGTATCGCGGTGAAACTAACGTCATCAGCTATCCCTGGCAGGGCAACTGGATGTACACGCTGCAGCGCTGGACCGGCGCAATAATCTTTGCTTACATCGCATGGCATGTCTGGCACCTGCGCTTCACCGGTGTGGATCTTCACCAGACCCCCGGCGCGTCTTTCGGGAAAGTGCAGCTCGAGCTGGCGCAGCCTGCTCTACTCGCCTTTTACATAGTAGGACTACTCTGCGCCGCCTGGCATTTTTCTTATGGCGTGTGGCTTTTCTGCGCCAAGTGGGGCATCACCGTGGGAGAAAAGGCGCGGCAGCGTTTCCTGGTGGTTTGTATGCTGTTGTTTCTAACCATCTCGGGCGTGGGATTGATGAGCATTCGCAGTTTTATTACACATCCTCAGCAACCGGTTGAAGGACCTGCTGCTGAATCCGTAGAAACGGGCCATTGAAGAGCTGTAAAAAGTGGTATCAAAACGTTGATTCCTGAGGAACAATGGCTCATCATTTTCTGAGGTGTGTTCGAAGATCGGGTGAGCTTTTGGCGAGCGCTGTCGCGCGCGAACCAAAAGCGAGGGCGTAGCAGCCTTGTTTTTGGCTGCGGAGCCCTTAGATTGAAAGCCGGATACTATTGGAGGGCTACTCGGGCATCCAGATAACGCCGAGTAAGTCTTTTAAAATTAGTAGTTTTGGGATTGTGGGACTACTTAAAGTAATACCCCACCCCCTCCACTACTTGAGCCACTGAATCGCAGTAACAAGATAGTAATTTTAGACGTAAGGAACGCAAAACTTAAATGGCAGCGGCACCGAAAATTATCGTTATAGGCGGAGGATTGGCCGGGCTCTCCGCTGTAATCAAGATTGCCGAAAAGGGTGGTCACGTTGATCTCTTTTCTATTGTTCCGGTAAAGCGTTCCCACTCGGTGTGCGCGCAGGGCGGCATCAATGCCGCTAAGAACCTCAAGGGAGAGGGCGACTCCACTTGGCAGCACTTTGACGACACAGTTTACGGTGGCGACTTCCTCGCCAACCAGACGCCGGTTAAAAATATGTGCGAGGCTGCCCCCGGCATTATTGATCTGCTCGATCGCATGGGTGTTCCCTTCAATCGCACCCCCGAAGGCCTTTTGGATTTTCGCCGCTTCGGAGGCACCCTCTACCACCGCACCGCCTTCGCCGGCGCCACCACCGGCCAGCAGCTTCTTTATGCACTCGATGAACAGGTCCGCCGCCATGAATCGGAGGGCTCGGTAACCAAATACGAGCACTGGGAGTTTCTCTCGGCCGTGCTCGATGGCAACCGTGTATGCCGCGGTATCTGTGCCATGGACCTGCGCTCGATGGAGGTCCGCACCTTCCCGGCGGATGCGGTCATCATCGCCACCGGCGGCATTGGCGCTATCTTTGGGAAATCCACCAACTCCGTCGTCTGCACCGGCTCGGCGCAATCGGCGCTTTATCAACAGGGTTGCTATTACGCTAACGGCGAGTTTATCCAGGTGCATCCGACTTCCATCCCGGGCGAAGATAAACTCCGGCTCATGTCGGAATCGGCGCGTGGCGAAGGTGGACGCGTATGGGTCCCCAAAAAACAGGGTGACAAGCGTGACCCGCTTAGCATTCCCGAATCGGAACGCTGGTACTTTCTGGAAGAGTGGTATCCGAAATACGGCAACCTGGTTCCCCGCGACGTCGCCACGCGCGCCATTCACAAAGTCGTGTACGAGCACGGACTGGGAATTGATGGCCAACCCGCCGCCTATCTCGACCTGACGCATGTTGACCGCGCCACGCTCGACCGCAAACTCGAAGGTATCCTGGAAATTTATGAGAAGTTTGTCGGTGATGATCCTCGCGAGACCCCAATGAAGATTTTCCCCGGCATGCACTACACCATGGGCGGCCTCTGGGTTGATTTCAAGCAGGCGACCAACATTCCCGGTCTTTTTGCGGCCGGCGAGTGCGAATACCAATATCACGGCGCCAATCGCCTGGGAGCCAATTCTCTGGTCTCGTGTATCTACGGCGGCTTTACCGCTGGCCCCAATGCATTGGCCTATGCCAAAGGATTGGCAAAGTCGGCAGACGACATTAACGGCAGCCACTTCGAAGCTGAACGTAAACGCCAGACGGAGATTAATTCCGGACTCATGTCGTCCGATGGCAGCGAGAACCCCTTCCGTCTGTGGCGCGAACTCGGTGACCTGATGACCCGCAATTGCACCGTCATCCGCTATAACAAGGCTTTGCAGGAAACCGATGCCCGGATATGCGAGTTCCTTGAGCGCTTTAAGCAGATTAATCTGAGCGATAAATCCAACTGGGCGAATACATCCGTGGTATTTGCCAGGCAGCTTTACAACATGCTGCAACTCTCACGAGTGATCGCCCAGGGAGCCGCTCTGCGCAACGAATCGCGCGGCGCGCACTATAAACCCGATTTCCCGGAGCGCGACGACAAGAACTGGCTCAAGACCACAAAAGTCTCATTCGCGCCCGACGCTGACGAACCGAAATTCGAATTCGAGCCGGTGGATACGACATTAATTCCACCCAGGCCAAGGCGCTATGACATGGCCAAGTAAGTGCGAACGCAAGACGAGAATGCCTCGTAGAGACGTAGCATGCTACGTCTCTAGCACTGCGAGAAAGATAGACGGGACTTTGAAATATAGAACGAGAACTGCTTTCAATGACAACTGAGAACTCTACTAAGACTCTACTCTTTAAAATCAAGCGCCAGGCCACACCCAACTCCTCGCCTTACTGGGAGGAATTCGAGCTGCCCTGGAAGAAGCACATGAACGTGATCTCGTCCCTGATGGATATCGCGGCCAATCCGGTCACGCGCCAGGGCAAGCTCACTACGCCGATTACCTATGACTCCAACTGCCTGGAAGAGGTGTGCGGCTCCTGTGCCATGCTTGTGAATGGACGCGCCCGCATGGCCTGCTCATCGCTGGTAGACAATCTTGAGCAGCCCATCCGCCTGGAGCCTTTTTCCAAGTTCCCGGTGGTGCGCGATCTGGCGGTTGACCGCAGCGTTCTTTTCGAGAACCTGAAGGCGGTCAAGGCATGGATCCCGCTCGACGGCACCTATGACCTGGGCGCAGGCCCGCGCGTGTCGCAAACCGAGCAGGAGGAAGCCTATCCGCTCTCGCGCTGCATCTCCTGCTGTTGCTGCATGGAGGTATGCCCGCAGTTCAACGAGCATACCGGATTTGTAGGCGCAGCCACCATCTCGCAGGTGCGCCTGTTTAATACGCACCCCACCGGTCAGATGATGAAACACGAGCGCCTGACCGCGCTCATGGGTGATGGCGGAATCCAGGAGTGCGGTTACGCCCAGAATTGCGTCGAGGCCTGTCCCAAAGATATTCCGTTGACACGTTCGATCTCCGACGTTGGCCGCGATGTCATGAAACAGGCTGTGACCGACTTTTTCAGGCGGTAGGCTGCAAATGAATTTATACTGACTGACTGCGCACTAAACCATTTTCAGGAGCAAACTTAATGTCTCGACTGCTTCCCTTATTCTTGTTGTTGTCTTTGACTTTGGCGGCACAAACTAGCCCCAGCACCGCTAAGCACAAACCGGCAACCACGCATCGCAAAACGGTGTCTGCCAAAAATACTCAACCAGATGTCCCACCCATGCCCCAGGTAGATAAACCTACGGCGGTCATTGACACAACCGCGGGCCGCCTGACTTGTACGCTCTTCCCGGATAAATCCCCCAAGAGCGTAGAAAATTTTGTGGGGCTGGCGACAGGCATGAAGGACTGGAAAGATCCCAAAAGCCGCAAGGAGGTACACCACGTTCCGCTCTATAACGGGACCATATTTCATCGTGTGATTCCCAACTTCATGATCCAGGGTGGCGATCCACTGGGAGACGGCACCGGCGGTCCCGGCTATGAGATTCCCGACGAATTCCCGGACGTGAAGTTCGACCTGCCTGGCCGTCTGGCCTACGCCAACTCCGGTCCCAACACTGACGGCTCTCAATTCTTTATCACCGAGGGACCTACACCCTGGCTGGATGCGGGCCACTACACCATCTTCGGTACATGTGATGATGCAACTGTGACTTTGGTGAAAAACATTGCCCGGCGTGCGCGTGACGAACGCAACGATCGCCCATTTGATCCGGTGAAGATTGAGCAGATTACTATTCTGGGAATGCCGACTGCGTCAGTCCCCACCGCAAAAGCGATAACCCACCCCACCAAAAAGCCTTTACCAGTAAAAAAGCAGTAAAGGTGACATGAAAAGACTTTTACAAGGAGCACACCATGGCACGACCAGCCGGAACTTACGCAATTTTTGATACCACTCTGGGGCAGATTGTCTGCCGCTTGTTTGAGAAAAATGCGCCCAAAACCGTCCAGAATTTCACCGATCTGGCCGAAGGCAAGCGCGAATGGACACATCCTGTCACACGCACAAAAAGTAAGCAGCCGCTCTATCACGGAACCATATTTCATCGAGTGATCCCGAACTTCATGATCCAGGGCGGCGATCCTGCCGGCACGGGCTTTGGTGGCCCCGGGTACCAGTTTGAAGACGAGACCAAAGGCTCGCCACACAGTTTCGACAAGCCCGGCAAGTTGGCCATGGCCAACTCCGGCCCCAACACCAATGGCTCTCAGTTCTTCATCACCGTAGCTCCCACACAGTGGCTCACCGGGAAGCACACTATTTTTGGAGAAGTCGTCGAAGGTCAGAACGTGGTGGAAAAGATCGTGAATAGCCCCACCGGCCCCCAGGACAAGCCCGCGCAGGAGGTCAAAATCACCTCCATTACAATTGAGCGGAGTTGAATACCTGGAACCTGTTGCAAAATGGAGCCCAAGTTCTGACTCCGCAAAATTAAGTCATGGAACTTCTTGTTTTAAAAATCGCGGTTATTGCAGCTTGCGGCTCCGCGCTCTTCTATGTTGCCAGATCATTGTCGGGCGATTCCGCTGGCCATACTTCGCCGCTGCCCTATCCGATCGAAAGGGCGCGGCCAAGCTCGACGCCAGACTCACAAAGAAAATCTCCTCCCAGAGTTGGAAATGAGCTTCCATTCCCGCTCGATGTGGACGAACTTGAGGTGGAGCTTGAGGAAAAGTATGGCCCCGATTTTTTTCGTCCCAAGATTTTGAATTACTTCTTCCGCAACACCGACCTTGAAACCGGCCCCATGGATCCAACTGATTTCTTTGATCAATTTGTTATCGAATTGGAAAACCCGGAAGATGGTTACCAGTGGACACAATCCGCCATGGTTACAACCCCCAAAGGGCTTGGCCGCATGATGGCTGAAAACCACGAAGACGCTGTTTGGGAAAAGAACCTGCTTGTCGTCAAACGCTTCGACCTCAGGCTCATCTTGCGCTCTGTTCTTGAAGACTGTGCGGCATTTCATGCCGCATCAAATACCGAGTTCGAATCTCAACAAGACCTATCCGACGAAACATCGGCTGACTAACTTTGGCCTGTTGATCATCTCTAAAATGCAAAGAGACACAGCCTGTGCTACGTCTCCTCAAACTGCAAACTAGAGCTGTTTTACACTCCGATTACGTTCACCAGTTCTTTCACCGCATCTGCGCTCTTTTGCAGCGCTGCCTGCTCTTCCGGCATCAGCTTGATCTGGATAATCTCTTCCAATCCACGCGCTCCAAGTTTGCAGGGCACGCCGACAAACAGCCCCTGAATACCGTACTCCCCTTCCAGGTAGACCGTGCAGGGCAGGATTTTCTTTTTGTCCTTAAGAATAGCTTCTACCATCTCTGCAACGGCCGCCGACGGAGCATAGTAAGCGCTGCCTGCTTTCAAATACTTCACAATCTCCGCACCGCCATCGCGTGTGCGCTGTACCAGGCGCTCGATTGTGGCAGCGTCCATTAATTCCGTAATAGGAATTCCAGCAACTGTAGAGTAGCGCGGCAGCGGGACCATGGTATCTCCGTGTCCGCCGAGGACGAAGGCGGTTACGTTTTCCACGCTGACCTTTAGCTCCTGAGCGATAAAGGTACGGAAACGTGCCGAGTCGAGCACGCCTGCCATTCCGATCACACGGTTACGTGAAAATTTGCTGATCTTGAATGCGGTCTGCGCCATGGCATCCAGCGGGTTCGAAACTATAATCAAGATGCTGTTGGGAGAAGCGGCCACGCATTTGCCAACGACATCTTGCATGATCTTGTAGTTGGTGTTGAGCAGGTCGTCGCGGCTCATCCCGGGCTTGCGTGGAATACCGGCTGTAATCACGACAATATCCGAATTGGCTGTGGCAGCGTAGTCATTGGTTCCCACAACCAGGGAGTCTTTCTTTTCAATAGGCATGGCCTCAAGCAGATCAAGCCCCTTGCCCTGAGGAATGCCATCCATAATGTCCACCAGCACCACGTCGGCCAATTCTTTCGAGGCGATCCAGTGTGCTGCCGTTGCTCCCACGTTCCCAGCCCCAACCACCGTTACCTTCTTACGCATATATATGATTCCTCTCGTTATTTCTCTTGAAATCCAGTCTCGAGCCACGTCAATCCGCGGCGAAAACCTCATCCCATGTTTTGAATAATGTGGTCGGCAAATTCACTTGTCTTCACTTTGGTTGCGCCCTCCATCAGCCGCTCGAAATCGTATGTCACTTTCTTTTGCTGAATGGTGCGCTCCATTGCATTTTCAATGAGGCGAGCGGCCTCCGGCCATCCCAGAAAATCGAACATCATCACGCCAGAAAGGATTACCGAACCAGGGTTGATGACATCCTTGTCTGCATATTTAGGGGCGGTACCGTGCGTCGCTTCAAAGACAGCATACTCATCACCGATGTTGCCGCCGGGAGCAATTCCCAATCCGCCCACCTGCGCGGCGCAAGCATCGGAGAGGTAATCGCCGTTCAGGTTTGGACATGCGATCACATCGTACTCGTTCGGACGTGTAATGACCTGTTGAAAAATTGAGTCGGCGATGCGGTCGCTGATTAATACTTTTTGTTTCCATGCGCCCTTGCCATGCGTGGAATAAATGGTGTCCAGCACATCGCGGACCTCTTCGCAAACCTTCTGCGTGAAGTCCTTCGGGGCCAGTTCCAGTCCTGGCTCGATCAAAGCTGCATTCTGCTCGATGCTGATATTAGGGTTCTTGTCTTTATTGTCCAGGATCCAGCTCTCACGCTCAGAAACGGTCTGGCTGCGGAATTCGTCGCGGGCAACTTCATATCCCCACTTGCGGAAGGCGCCTTCAGTGAATTTCTGGATGTTGCCTTTATGCATCAGGGTAACGGAACGTCGTTTCTTCTCGATGGCATAGCGAATGGCGGCCTTTACCAGTCTTTTCGTCGCTGTGGCGGAGATCGGTTTGATGCCTACGCCGGAATCTGCCGCGATCTGTTTCTTCGAACCTTTCAGCATCTGGGTATTGATGAAGTCTATGATCCTGGCGGCGTCCGGGGTTCCCTTCTCCCACTCGATACCGGCATACACGTCTTCCGTGTTCTCGCGGAAGATGACTACATCTAGCAGCTCAGGATGCTTCACCGGCGAAGGGACGCCTTTGTAATATCGCACCGGCCGTAAACATACATAGAGATCGAGAATCTGCCGCAGCGCCACGTTCAGCGACCGGATACCACCTCCCACCGGCGTTGTCAGCGGTCCTTTGATAGCAACCCGGAATTCGCGGATCGCCTCAATGGTATCGTCAGGCAACCAGTTGTTAAATTGCTTAAAAGCCTTCTCACCCGCAATTACTTCGTACCAGGCAACCTTGCGCTTGCCCTTGTAGGCTTTTTCTACGCCTGCATCAAAAACCCGGTGTGAAGCCCGCCAGATGTCGCGACCCGTACCATCGCCTTCGATATAAGGAATGACGGGGTTATCCGGAATAGAAAATTTGCCATTTGCGTAAGCAATCCTCGCCCCACTGGCAGGAACAGAAATACCGTTATATGCCTTCGACATGAAGCCCTTTCCAAAAATTGAATATGAATTGAGAGCTCCAACCGATAGTGCTTCTACACTCGCTGGAGCAAACTATCTAAATTATCATCTCGTAGGAAGGGCGCGCAATAAACCATGCGAATTCTTGGGATTTCAAACTGTTGGGTTTCGTTTATTTATGAGTCGCTGTCTACGCATTCCGCTAAATTGCCTCAGACTGATTCCAGTATTCCGGCGAAATTGAAGTTGATCAATGACTTGCTGTCGGAGACCAACTAACTGGAATCCTGCCTACTAAGTAAAATTTACCTATTGAAACCTTCCTTGACATGATGGGGGGAATTGGAATATGGTTCATTCGCAAAGATTTGTAAAGCTTTCGTAAAGATACATAGACAAGCTTAAGCTTCGAGTCTTTGGAACTTCCAGCCAGCAAAACTTAAAACTTAGTGTACTAGTTTAAAGATCAGACATTTCATACTGATTGATCGAGATTTAGGAATGGGAGAGGTGTATCCGAACGTTCTATTCAAATGCATCAATGCTACGTTTACTCAGGGTCAGGCAGTAAGCTGAAAGATGCACGCGCCCACATATTCTTAATTGCCATTAGCGGAGTTACCTTCGTTGCCGCCGGACTCCGTTTGCTTCACTTAGGGTCCAAGAGCCTTTGGGTGGACGAATGCGGAAGTCTTGCCTTTGCTCAACAATCCTGGCCAGCATTTTGGAAGACCATGTGGCAAGGCGAAGCCAACATGTTGACTTACTATCTTTTGCTTCGCGGTTGGATTCACCTTGGAAACACAGAGTTCATAGTTCGGGCCTTGTCCGTCATTCCGGCAGTGGCAACCGTGTTTATTATCTACCGGCTTGGGGCCCGTCTTTTTTCAACTTCGGTGGGCGTGGTGAGTGCCCTACTACTGGCTGTCAATGCGTGTCATGTAGCCTACTCGCAAGAAGCCCGGAGCTATGCCCTTCTGCTTTTCTTTTTGACACTCTCAATCCTTCGATTTGCCATAGCGATCGAAGACTCAACCTCTGGAAACTGGCTGCTTTATGCACTCGTAACCGTCGCTGCTATCTACACGCATTTCTTTGCTGGATTGCTCATGCTGGCGCAATGGGCTTCCTTGTTTTTCTTGCCCCGTAAGGCCATTGATCTGAAGAAGTTTTGCCTGAGTGCAGCGGCGATTGGGCTCTCCATCCTTCCTGCGCTATGGTTCATGCTGAGGAAAGATGTCGGCCAGATTGATTTCATTCCGAACCCGGGGATTATGGAACTTTACCGTCTTCTGCTGTTTCTCGCCAGTTATGGTGGCAAGGTCTTTGGGGTTCTTCTGGCAATCGTTTACGTAATCTGCCTTGGAATGTCACTGTGGGTATTTTTCGCTACGTGGCGTGAGTCAAAGCAATCTATCGAATCATGGCGCTTCATTCTTTTGCTGAGCTGCTTACTGCTCCCAATTTTCACGGACATGGTAATTTCCCATTCAGGAAAGCAGATTTTTAATTACCGTTACCTGGTGATCTGTCTGCCTGCACTTCTGGTATTGGTAGCGCGTGGGTTTTGTTGCCTTCGGTCGCAGCGTATTTTTGTGACTGGATTGGTGATCGTTTCCGTGCTGTCCTTGGCAACAGTATGGAAGTACTATGCAAAGCCAAAAGAAAATTGGAGGGCGGCTACACAATACTTGCTGTACAACAGCGGCCCGCTGGATACCGTCGTCTCCTATCCCTGGTACGCACAACAGCCGCTTGCGTATTACCAACAACAGCTTCATCCAGCTTCAAATACATTGCATGTGGTACCTTCGCAGTTTTACGCAATTGACACGTCGCGATTGAATCATCCTGAAGTTGTTTGGCTACTTTCCTGCCGCGAGGATGAGTATCTTCGCTCGTTTCGAAAACATTTGTCTGAGGCCTATCCCTACCACCGCGAACTGCGCTACGACGGGGCTATTGTAGTGGAACAATATTCTAATCAGGAATTAACCACTCGTAATCATCAAAATCTTGATGCTGTGGCTGACTCCGCTACATTACTGTTTCATTGAGGCGCGATTCACACTTTATGCCCAACTTCAAACCTCGTATGGCCGAACAAAAACCGTTCTTCCAGTGCACCATCGTCATCCCTGCATACAATGAGGCGGATCGCATTGTCCAAACCCTTGATCATATTTTGGTGTACGCATGCGAAAAGCAGTGGTCCGTGGAAATCATCGTTGTGGATGACGGTTCCACTGACACCACGGCAGAGATCGTCACCAACTATGCCATTTATAATCCCTCGATTCGCCTGATCCGGAACCCCGTTCATCGTGGCAAGGGACACTGCGTTCGCATGGGCGTTATGGACGCCACCGGGCATGTGGTATTAATCACCGATGCTGACCTGCCCGCCTGTATGGAAGAAACTTCCATGCTTTTCCAGAAGCTCAGCGAAGGCGCTGACATTGTCATCGGCTCAAGGTGGTTGAAGCCCAGTTTGCAGCAAATACGCCAGTCTTTCCTCAGGCGAGGTTTAGGCCGTTGCTTCAATCTTCTGGTTCGATTGTTACTCGGCCTCCGCTTCCGGGATACGCAGTGTGGCTTTAAGGCATTCACGAATCAAGCCGCCAGCCTGACATTTCGCTTTCAAACCGTTTCAGGCTGGGCATTTGATGCGGAATTACTCGTAATTGCAAAAGGGCTTCGGATGATCGTGAAAGAAGTTCCCGTCCGAATACAACACGACCGGCGTTCGAAGTTGAAGCCATTTTTACATGGTTTCGAAATGCTATCGGAGGTAGTGCGAATCGCATGGTATGAACTTTTGGGTAAGTATCCCAGCCCGGCTGCTCCTTTCATTGTTCTGCAATCCGATGGCGTTCGGGGAAAAAACCTGTGGTCCTGTCTCATACCTACGCCTGCGAGGGTAACATTTGCGGTCTTAATCCTACTGGGGACCAGCATGTTCATGAACGGTATTACTGCGGTCATTGGTTCGAATGGATCGAGGGAACAGCTTTCTTCAGTAGTTTTGCAAAGGTTCCAGCCTGCACAAGATTTGCATTCTGATTTCCAAAATCCAACTCAGGATTCCGAGCAAAATGCTGCGGCCGATGAGTTTGACTATATCTCCAATCAGGATTAAAGGCACACGCCAGCTTTTTGCAAGGGCACAACAGCGGAACCCGAGAAGCAGGAGCAGCGTTACGAAGCCCTCAAATCAAAGATGAATTCGCCATTCAAACGCAGCCGAATTGTCGCCTTGGCCATTTTGGCTCTCTTGTTCATCATTGTGTTCTTTGCGCTTAGAAACTGCGGGAATTATCTGGTTGTTGATAATGCCAGGAAATCCGATGTTATCTTGGTTCCTTCAAGAGGGTTGCAACTCCGGTATGACAGAGGAATATATTTACTAAAAGATGGATACGCTGAGCACATGATCGCCGATGTGCCGGCAATCAAATATTTTGGTAATTCAGCGCCGGAACTGGCACAGAAGTATTTCGATCAACAACCCGATGTTGCCGGCAAAATAGATATTTGCGTTATCAAGATCAATCTTTCGGAGAGCCTTCAGGCAGCCAAGTGCCTGGAGAAGTTCAAGCCCAAGAGTGTTCTAATTATTGCAGGTGAATTTGAAACGCGACGTGCTTTGAAGGATTACTCTCACTATCTTCCTCAGTACGAATGGTCTGTCACTCCAGCCGAGCCAAACCCCCAATATCCTATAAGATGGTGGCGCAACAAAGATCAAGCGAGAATAGTTTATTTGGAATGGACCCAGCTACTCTGGTGGGAGATCTTCGGCCGCTGAGCAGTGTAGCTACACATTTTATTTTTCGGGTCGAAATTATCACCAATGATTAGACCATCAACCGGTTAAACGTTGCCCGCACCTCGGTCGTCACCCGGTCGAGCTCCTGTTCGAGTCCCTGCGGAAAATCTCTTTGCAGGATGCGACCAACAATTTTCTCAACCACTCCGCTGCCATGCTCGCTTCCCGGGGGCGCAGGACGAGCCCGGCCTTTCACCACGCGAATAACGTGATCAACGGTCCTAAGGAATTCTGCAGCGTAGTCCAAAGTGGCACAATCAGCATCGTCGAGAAGGTTGTGACTCGCCAAAGCATAGAGCCGGTCCCGAATATTGATGCAGGCATGGGCCATTCCGTGCCGGATTTGCAGATAACCGGCAAGAAAATCAATGTCGTAAAACCCTCCCGGCCCTCTTTTGAAATTTTTCCCTTTTATGCTCTCAGCTTCCGCAAGCTTGATACGCATCTCCAATATCATGGGCAAAAAATCTGGTATCGCGGGAAAATGTTTGATTTCCTGCAGCACGCAATCGAGTGTGCGGTCCGCGAGCTCATCTGGGCCGGCGATGTGGCGGATCTTCGAGAAGCTCAAGGCCTCCCAAACACGGGCTTGGCCTTTTTCTGAAAAATAAGTGCGCAATGCTGAAACCGTGCACACCAGGTCGCCATCTCCGCCCAGCGGTCGCAGGCGTGTATCCACAGGAAACACAGTGCCCTCCTGCGTATACGCCGTTAGGATATCCACCGTTTGCTCGGCAATTTTGGTCGCTACAACCGGGTCCATGTCATCGGATCGCACAAAGATCAGGTCAGCATCTGAAGCGATATCGAATTCGTAAGTTCCGAGGCGACCCAAGGCAAACACCGTCAAGCCTGGTGATTTGATCTCGTGCCGGCTGTGAGCGATGGCAAGGGCAGCCTGAATAGCTGCATCGGCTGCGCGTGAGGTATCCAAGAGTGAGTCAAAGACACAACGCGGCTGAAGAATATCGGTAACGCCAAGCGCGAAAAGGCGGCGACGGTAGTGCTTGCGCAAAAATACCATCTTCTCGGCGTGGCTGTAATCTGCGGTTGGCAGAAATTCCAGCGTGGTATCTGAAGTTGCCGGCTCACTATTAGGAACAAGCTTGAGCTGCTCTTGCTGCGCCGCATTGAAATGCAGCGCCGAATCCTCCAAAGTAGCGATTTCTTCAGGGTGGCGTATCAGTAAGTCCGAAAGGTAATCACTGTTTTCAAAAATCGAGAGCGCCCGCTCGAGCGCCTCTCCAGAACCTAGAACGGATGCCCAACGTTCAGAACTTGTAAGAGCTGAGCTGAGGAAGCGGTGTAACATGCGACGCATACGGCTGCTCAGATCTCGGCGTGAGGCCATTTGATACAAGGGCAGTGAATCCACCGCCAACCGGTGCAAAACCTGCTCAAAGGATTGTTCCCGGCCCGGCTCCGCTACCGGTATCGAACGCAGTCTGAATTGCTTTCCTGCCTGCTCTTGCTGCTGCATGACCTGTTGTTCATGAATGATCCGTTGGTAAATCTGGGCTACGCGGTTCATCTTGCTCTGCAAGTTCTTAAGCAATTGCTTGCCAGAATCTGCTGTGAGACGTTCATGCGATGGGGTCACCGTCCGGGCAATAACCAGCAGATCGTCAGGAGCTTCTGGCAGGCGATGGGTTTGCTGCCCATGCTTCAACTGAAGCCGGTGTTCGATTCTCCGAAGGAATTCATAAGTGCCGTTGAGCTCGTGAAAATCATTGCCGCTGATGTGGCTTTTGTCGTGCAGCTTTTGAAGTGAAAACAGCGTTCCACTGGATTGCAGCCAGGGCTCTTCCCCGCCATAAATGCGTTGCAGGCATTGCACCAAAAACTCGATATCACGAATGCCTCCCCGGTCTAATTTGACGTCAATTCCCTGCTCTTTTTTGTTAACCGCACGATTCAACTGGCGGCGTGCGCCAATTTTTTCACGTGAGGCCAACGCCGTTTCCACGGCAGTAAAATTCAGTCCTTTGCTGTACACACGCGGTTGCACACCCCGGATAAACTCGCGCGACAGCTCGACGTCTCCCGCCGAATGCCGTACCTTAATCAACGCCTGCAACTCCCAATCGTGCGCGGCGTCCTGGTAGTAGCGCAGGGCCTGGCTTAGTGGGATCGTGGGCTCACCCTCGTTGCCCTGCGGACGCAGGCGCAGATCGATGCGAAAGACTGCTCCTTCCTTGTTTGGGCGCGAAAGGGTTTCCGTAATTTGCTGTGCCAACCGTGCAAAGTATTCACGGTTATGGAGCCCATCAGCATCGGGGTTTTCTCCGTCTTCAAATAGAAACAGCAGGTCAACATCCGAGTTGTAATTCAGCTCATTGCCACCCAGCTTTCCCAGTGCGAGCACGGCAAAATCGGTGTCAAACAATCGCTGTTCGTTCCCCAAATGCTGAGGGGCGCCGTGGCGCTTGCGCAAGGCTGAATCGCATTCAATCCACGCCTTCTCGATGAGCACATTCGAGAGCGTTGAAATTTCTGCGGTGATCTCTGCCAGTCCGGCCATGCGCAGCACGTCGCGCAGCATGATGCGGATGTACTCGCGTTTTTTAAAGCGCGCCAACAGCGCTGAAAAATCCCCTTCGCTCGAACGTGCGCGCAGCCGCGCAAAGCGCTCGCTGTAGTCCTCTCGGGACTGCGAATGGTCCAGATTTTTCTCGCGCGCCAGGCTGTGAATCAAGTCGGGGTTCTGAATCAAGGTCTCGCCCAGATATTGGCTGTATCCAAAAACGGTCAGTGCGTAATGAATTAAAAAGGGGTGCGTTTCCATGAGGCGAAGCAGCCCGGAATCAGCTTCTGAGCTCAAACGTTCAAAAAGATTGAGTGCAGAATCCGGATCAGGAGAATCCGCCAGCAGCGACGCCAGCAAACGTGTGCTGTCTTCCGATACACGTCCAGCAATCGCGTCCAGGTTGGCTAACGCCCGTTGCTGGTCGCGAAAAGGAATGGCGGAAAGTTGCAGTACGCTCTCGCTCAACTCGCTCAGAATAGCACCATTGCGGCGGCGGATGCCCGCCATCATTTTCACTGCGATGAATTGGTTTTGTTTATAGGCCTTGATAGAGCTGAAAGGGGGCCCAGTAAAAAGGTTTTCGGTAAATGCCGTCGGAGTTCAGCATTGACAGTTTTGCCGCGCGCAGGGCCACGGCTGGATCGCTGCCGGCACTGATCCCGGCATAGAATTGGTGCATGAATTCCGGCGTGGCGGCATCATTCACCTCCCACAGCGCGGCTATAACCTGGTGCGCACCAGCGTATAGAAATGCCCATGAAAGCCCAACCAGGCCCTCGCCGGCGTAGGTGCGTCCTCCTGCTCCTTCACAGCTTGAAATGGTTACAAGGTTAGCTTGTAAGCGTCTGGCTAAGATATCCCGAGCATAAAGCTTGTAGGAACTCTCGTCCCCCGAAAGAATCACGGCGGAATCGAGCGGACTTTCCCGGCTGGCAACGCCGTGTGCCACAAAATGAATGAAAGAAAATCTTTCCGGATTGCTTTCAAGGTAAGCTTTGGCGGTTGCATTCTTGCCTTCATAAATCTGGACTTGGTCTGCCGGGAAATATTTTTTTACCTGACTGATCTCCGAAGCTGCCTGGGGCAGGGTTGTGTATTGAGGGCTTGGTGAAACTGGATCGCCAATTAACAGCATATTTTTCGTACTTGTAGCTTCTTTGGATGTAGCCTTCTCCAGTAGCAGTAACGAACTGGCATTGGTTACCACCACATCTTCAATCCAATAATGGAGCTGGTCGGCCTTCCGGACCAGCAGGGTTTCAAAATTCAATTCATAAAGACTTCCATCAGGAATGATGATGACATGGGAGTTCTCCGGGATGAACTTCTGTGCAGGCGCAACCAGCATCTCATACAGCTTTTGCCCATTGGGGTTCGATGTTTCCCTGACGTCGCGTGGTCCCGCCAGCGCAGCACGATAGCTATGCACAGTCTGGTCGATCTCTGACTGCGGGGGCAACTCAAACATCTCTGTTTGGGAAGATGTAATTGCCCAAAGGTGAGAATGCCCGGGCGAAAGCCGGTAGGATAAGATCACTGTCTTTGTGCGCTTGGCAATCTCCTCGGGGCGAAATTCAGCAGAAATAACTGAATCTGTATTTTGTTTTAATCCAAGCCCTTCAGTAAGGGTTCGAGCCCGATTTAGTTCGACAACGTGCAGAGCTTCGCTGACCTTTTTGCGGCTTAAGAGAAAGGAGACATAATCATCGTAGAAACTGATTACGCTCGAAAGAAACGTCAACTTATAGTCTTCCCGGTTAAGGGAAGCCCGAGTCTGATTGATCGTGCCTAGAGATTTGCGAAATTCTTGGTCTGCCAGTAAAGGTTGGTCTAAAGTTGTGTAAATGTTTGCCAGCCTGGCTTGAGCAATCCAACGTAATGAAAAATTCTTGCTGGAACCATCAATCACCTGTTGCAAGAGTGTTTTTGCCTGCTCAAATTCCCCTCTTCCTTCGGTGATTTTTGCCTGAGTAAATAAAGCATAAAGTTCACTGTCTTTATTACCCCGTTCTAGGTCCAATGATTCCCGGTTGTAAAGCTCGGCATCATCGAACTGTTTCTTTTCGATAGCAATCAGCGCAAGATTATTCAAACACATCGCCCTATCTTGGCGGTCCTCCAATTCCTTTGCCATGGTAAGCGCCCTCAAGTAATAGTTTTGCGCTTCCTCAAGTTCAGCCTTATCCCAATGGATGATTCCTAGATTGACCAGCCGTCTTACCTGATCTTTTTGCAGTCCCAATTCAGCAGAAAGTGCTTCGGCGTCCGTGAACAGCTTCAAAGCTGTATCTAAATCTCCCATTCGGTAGTAACACCAACCCAAATTTCCCATAATCTTGGCCACTAATGCTCGAGCGCCAATTGACTCCGAAAACGCTAAGGCAGCTTTGTCCCTGTCAATAGCCTCTCCGTAATGCTGTCCTTGCATAGAAGCTATACCGAGGCTGCCCAGAGCTCTGGCCTCCAGAAATGGCTGAGATTCACGGTGAGCAATTAGAATAGCCTCTTGAAATGAGTTTTCCGCTGCAACAAGGTCGTTGTTTCGAAGAGACAAGTTGCCTTTCATGAGTACGATCTCACCGGGAAGTCTTGGATCACCGGTTAAGGGAAGGTGTTCAGCCTCATCCAGGAAGCGTTTTGCTTCAGGATACGGCGAAGCTGTGCTTTGCAAAAGCCTGCGCCGAACGGCCACTTCGTCTGTAGAAAGTGACAGCGGTAATTCTGGATCTAACAAGACGAGGGCTTTGTCATTCATGCCTCGCCAAATCAGGATCTCAGCCTGAAGAACGCGAAATCTCCAGGCCCATAGTAGGTCATGATCAGCGTAGTCCTGATACGCGCGGTCAGCTTCTGCTTGCGCCTCGATCAGTTCGCCATGCTGAAACTTCAGCCGCAGAGCTTCATAAACAGTTTGCGGGGAAGGTTGGGTTTGACGGCTGCAAGCAGAAAATCCAACCACACACACTAGCAAGAAAATCCATCTATGGGATTGTCGAGCCATTGCCTTGAGCGCATCCCACAGTCACCGTGCCTGCTGCCGGACATCCCAGCTCCACCCGCAACATGACCAGACGGCGTGCTGAGGAGGAACACAGAAATTGTGCCAGATGAATTTTGCCAAAGTGCTGTATCTCCAGCGAGCAACTGAATTTATTTTCAGCACTGGGTAATGTCGGGTTTAATTCATGGCAAGGGAACTTCGCAACTACATCTGCAGCCGGCGGTCTCTGGTTTGCCGGAGCGTTATATGACTTCAGGGTCTCCTGTCCACCGGGACATTTCTTGAAAATATTCTTGACCAGCGAACGAACGATCATGCCTTTAGATTCCGTAACTCCATCTCCACAGTTCTTCTTGTAGGCATCGTATGTAGTGCACTCGCAAGAAAGGTTGGCATCAAGCTCTACGTCAAGTTCGTACCCGTTAATGCACAGGCCTTCGAACTTGCCCAAGGCAACAATCTGTGGACCAGGACTGGGGTCGAGATCTTTGCCTTCAACGATCTTGGGAATAGGGTGGTGCGTGGAAATGCGAGACACAATCTTTTTCGCCGTAACCACATCCAGGATATTCAAATCTTCAATCGTAACGGAGGCCATTGTTGCAAAGCTGCCGTCAGTCTCGCTTTGGCTCCCGGTAACCACCGAATAAGCAGTCTTGAAAGATATGAGCTCCTTAAACCGAAAGCTTTCAACCCGCGAGGAGCCAAATCCTCCGTCAATGGGCAGCACGCTTGGCGCCTGCGTCTCCAAAATCGCTTCGAACGGCCGGGTTATTTTGCCGCCCAGCGCCATAGCGCTTGCGTTGTAGTAATGCACATATCTCTGTTTTTTTGGGTCAATCATTGTTTTGTTGTTCCTTCGTTCTTGGATTCAAAACTAAATGCATACTCGGCAATGTCGGTGCCGGTGTCCGAGGAGCTGTTCACAGCTCGATTGCCGCGGATGACCAAAACATATTTACCTGGCTGCAATAACGAGCCCGGCACGAGAAGCAGCACAGCGTCTTTTTTTGCCATCTCCGCCGTGACAGGTGCCGACCACTTTGTCGAGCCGGATTCAGACTGAATAATACATGTATAAGAAACAAAATCTGGGTTGGTCGGAATGTCTACGTAAAAAATAAAGGGC
>Ga0210384_10002396_pt1 | contig 22900 bp, 24 predicted proteins | sample IncBWH2MmetaG_FD_160574 | JGI IMG/M metagenome (GOLD analysis project Ga0210384, IMG submission 160574) | Forest soil microbial communities from Barre Woods Harvard Forest LTER site, Petersham, Massachusetts, United States - Inc-BW-H-2-M | ecosystem: Environmental > Terrestrial > Soil >...
AAAATTCCCGCTTCCAATTAGTGTCGGCACACTGTAGGTATCGTGATGCCGGCTGTAGCGCCCGCCGATGCGGTGCTTGGAGTTGAACTGGTGGTCCAACTTTATGTCAAACTGCCAGCCCGGGTCGGAGCTGAGCACAACCGCGCGGTAATTGGGGTCGGGGAACGTTGCGCCTGGAACATTCGCGTGGGGATACAGATTGAGGATTTTCTGCCCGTCCGGATCGATCTTGTTGACGGGAATCATGTTGTTTGAAAACTGCGACCGAGTACAACTCGTATCCCCGGGATTTACCAGCACGCACGTCGAAGGATCAAAGATCCCCCCTGGCGTGCTGTCCAGACTCTGGGAGAAGTCTCCGGTGCGCTCCAGATCGGTCGGTACCACTCCCTCGAGGTTGATCGGATCCGATTCCCGGCTCTTTTCGAAATCGACAAAGAAGAATGTCTTGTTATGCCGAATTGGGCCGCCCAGTGAGAGCCCATACTGATCCCGCAGATGGTCCGGCCTCGGGCCGGTGTTGAAGTAATCCCGCGCGTCCGTGGCGGAACGCTGAAAATACCACCACCCGCTTCCGTGGAAGTTGTTGCTTCCCTGCTTCATCACCATGTTGACCACGGTGCCGCCGTTGTTGCCAAACTCCGCCGAAAAGCTATTGTTCTGGACCTTGAACTCCTGCACCGTCTCGACTGAGGGTTGGTAGTACACATTGGAGTTGCCGCCTTCACCTTGTTCCGGAGCGCTGAGCGGACTGCCGTCCAGGCTTACTTCCGCCGTTGCGTTCCTCTGCCCGTTCGAGACAAAGTTTGTGCCCGCAGGATAGTTGTCATTGACCCCTGACCCGGTCGTTTCCGTTACTCCGCCTGCCAGGAATACCAGGCCGAACATGCTCCGGTTGTAAAGCGGAATATCGCGCACATATTCGTTCGTGACGTCGGTTCCGATTGAGGCGCTCTCCGTATCCAGCAAAGGAGCGGCTTGTGTGACCTCCACCGTTGTGCTCACGCCCAGCGGGTGCAATTCGAAGTCGATCGTTGTCTGCTGATCGACCTGCAGCACCACGTTCCTTTGCTCCGCAGCTCGAAATCCTGCGCGGTCTGCCTTAATCGTGTACACCGCCGGGCGAAGGCCGGTCAGAATGTAGAAACCGTGGTCGTCGCTGTGAGCTGTGGTCACGATACCCGTCGCGTCGTTGGTGATGATGATCGTCGCATTCGTCACCATCGCGCCGCTCTGGTCCTTTACGACGCCTCGCACCTGAGCGGTATAGCTCGCTTGGCCGAACGCGCCGCTGGCAACAGCCAGAACAACGGCGCACCATAATAAGGACGCAACCCATCCGCGGCAGACACGCATAAGAAGCCTCCACCTTTCGTATCATTACGAGTCAACACTATTACTTTCGTTTATCCCGGAAGTCAAGACAAATCGCAGCGAAAAACTACCTTCTCGCCGTGCATCCAGAGATGCGTGCAGGGCAATTTCTGAACCCCGTACTTCACGGCGAAGAACAGCTGAACTTCCAGCGAATGCCATAGAATCCGAGAATGACTCGGGCGGAGGATCTGGGTTGCGAAGATTCGCAGTTTCAATCTGTCGGTGGTTCCAGCTGCAGTGGTCACAAAGCGTTCGCAAGGACGTCCATCGAGCCGCTTGGGCAATCACTACACGCGAGCGTATCTGCCGGGGCAACTCCGCTATTTGTTTCTTTTTGGCCGAGTTTACCTTCTAACAAACTGGTTACCGTTATTTACGAGGTCTTGACATTCGGGGCGCTGTCTTGATGAGTAAAATGGCGATTCGGATTCGCTGTGGCGACCTGGTGAATAGTTTTGAAGGCGGAGACGTGAGCTACGTCACAAACATCAATTGCTCACCCAAGCACGATGAAGGCCGTCCAATCTGCTGAGGTCTCAAGTGAGGTGTCTATGTCTGATCCGGGAAGGTTCGTGCGGACTGCGATATTGGGATTTCTGCTCATACTGGCCGGTGGTTGCGGCGGAGGAATGCCAGCAAGCAAGACTCCTGCGGTGCCTGCGTGCACGCCTTCATCGACGCCGGAATTTGCCTACGTGTTGAATGATGGTGACAACACAATTTCCATGTTCACTGTGAACTCCTGCACTGGGGCTCTTACGCCGACGACACCTTCCACGGTCGCCACCGGAGCTAACGCCTTCGGATCGGAAGAAATGGTCGTCGATCGTGCCGGAAAGTTCGCCTATATCGCGAATCTTATGTCGAACGCCAGTGATGAGGCGACCATCTCGATGTTCACCATCGATCCCACCACTGGAGTCTTGACTCCCACGACGCCAGCGACCGTCGGGACCGGGTTTTTCCCCCAGGGAATCGGGATCGATCCTTCCGGCAAATTCGTGTACACCGCGAACAGCGACGACAATACGGTTTCGATGTTCAGCATCAGCGCGAACTCTGGGATTCTGACGCGCACAACGCCTCCAGCCGTCGCGGCGGGCTGGAGTCCACTCTCCATTACCGTTGATCCCTCCGGCAGATTTGCCTATGCGGCGAATCAGGACGATGGCACCGTGTCCATGTACACGCTCGACTCCACCACTGGAACGCTGACTCCGACAGCACCTGCGGCGGTGCTCGCTGGAGAGTCTCCGTTCGGAGTCACCATTGATCCTTCTGGTAAATTCGCCTATGTGCCCAATGCATATAGCTTTGACAACTCGGTTTCGCAGTACACTGTCGATTCCGTTACCGGAGTTTTGACTCCAAATACTCCAGCCACCGTCAGCGCGGGAAGCAGTCCCACCTCGGTGGCGATAGATCCATCCAGCAAGTTTGCCTACGTCGTCAATCGACAAGCGAATTCCGTCTCGATGTTCACCATTGACTCCACCTCCGGCAACCTAACACCGAACACGCCAGCCGCCATCAACACCGGAGGCCAACCTTTTCGCATCGTCATCGATCTTTCCGGGAAATTTGCTTATGTGACCAACCAAAGCGGCAACTCAGTTTCGATATACACCATAAACAAAGATGGCACACTCACTGTCGCTGGGATGGCTCCAACGGGAATTGATCCACTCTCGATGAGCTTCGCTGCGCCCACCAGGTAGCCCGGAGTTGACGATGTTTATTTGGGTGTATCGGCCGTCTGGCAAGGAACGAATTGGCTAAAACTGCGCGACGGTTCGCCTTCAGGCAGACTTCTTGGTAGGCAGGCAGAACTCGATTACTTTTCCCCGTTCGTGCAAAGGAATCCATTTCGCACGCCACCTGAAATTAATCGGTATGTAAAACTCAATTACTCTCGCCACGGCTCTGTCCTTCCAATCATCTGCTTTTTTGTATAAGAACAACATGCTACCTCGGTTTCTCATGAGTGGCCCAACCACTCCCACCCGCACTCGCAGCGGGTGGAATCGCTTAGCCTGAGCTTTCTCAGCAGCGCCTTACACAGTGCGCATGATCGCATCCACATCGTTTTGCTCCATTCCTCGCACACGACGTTTGACTCCGTCGTCGCTATTCCGGATGCAGTCCGGATGTCATTTGATTGTCAAACGAATCCCTTTCACTTTCCCGCATAACTCGGGCGAATCTGCCTTCCTTGCCTCCCGGCGTCCCCACCACGAGTGTTCAGTTTCGCTCACACTTCATTGTGTTAGTCGAAGCCAAACCGTTTCGCCGATTCGTATCAGAAATGCTTTTTAGTGCCGCCTCATGACGCCGATGCGGTGTTTCACGTGCACCGCGGTATGCATACCGGCAGGGATAGAAGAGTCGCGGTAAGTCTGGCATCATGAAGAGGAAGCCTCCTCCCCATGAAAGCCGCCATTCTTGCTGCGCCTGCCCCCATTTCAGAACGTCCTCTTCAGATTGTTAATGTGGCCGATCCGCGGGTGAGATCAGGACATGTGCTGCTGCGCGTGCGCGCCTGTGGCGTTTGCCGCACCGATCTTCACATCGTAGAAGGCGAGTTGCCGCCGAAACAGTTGCGGATCATTCCCGGCCATCAGATCGTAGGCGAGATCGTCGATGGGGCCACGGCAGACATTCCTCTTGGCACACGCGTGGGGGTTTCGTGGGTGGGTGGCACAGATGGCACCTGCCCGTATTGTCTGAGGGGCTCTGAGAACCTTTGCGACTCACCGACGTTCACGGGTTACACGGTCGCAGGTGGTTATGCGCAGTACGCCTTCGCACGTGCGGACTTTGTCTTTCCGCTGCCTGATTCGCTCGACGATCTTCACGCCGCGCCGCTGCTCTGTGCCGGCATCATTGGATTTCGCAGCCTGCGAGTGGCTGGGGTCCAATCAGGCGAGCGAGTGGGTCTGTTCGGCTTTGGCGCTTCGGCGCACCTCGCTATTGCCGTACTGCGCGCGTGGAAGTGTGAGGTGTACGTTTCAACCCGCGGCAAGTCTCACCGCGAACTGGCCGAATCATTGGGAGCTACTTGGGTTGGAAGCGAAACCGAGAAGCCACCTGTGGAAGTGGATCGCGCGATCACTTTTGCGCCGAGTGGTGACGTGGTGATCGCAGCGCTCGCCAGTTTACGCAAGGGTGGCGTGGTGGCAATCAATGCCATCCATCTCGATCGGGTGCCACAGTTCGACTACGATACCTTGTTGTGGGGCGAGCGGCAGATTCGCAGCGTGGCCAACATGACACGCGCGGACGCACGTGACTTCCTTGCGTTGGCCGCAGAGATTGGCTTGCGGCCCAAGGTGACTGTGTTCTCACTTGATCAAGCTAACGAAGCGCTGATGGCTGTAAAACGTGACGCGGTAGACGGAGCCGCCGTGATCGTGCCATAAGTCAGAGGGAATCTGTGTTATCTCTGCCGTGCCAGTATGAAGGTAGCAGTCAGCAGCACGCAGAATGCGGTGGCGTGCTTCAGTTCACTCCAACCTAGACGGCGCACGACTAGCGGAGTCGGCTCCTGAACAAAGTAGAACCATCCGCGAAACAGAAGCGGGGCGAACGCCAACGACGCGATTGGGGGCATCAGGCGCGCCAGGCAGGCCAAGGTGATGATCGCGGTCATGAGCGCCTGCCCAAGGGCGAACCCCCAGCCGTGAGTGAACTTCGCGCGGAATCCCTGGATCTTTGCGGTGTGGATGCGGAGTTGAACATAGTGAATCTGGTCGCCGGCGAACAGAATGTTTGCTAGCCACAGCATCCACGCGGTCGCGTTGAACTCTCCCGTGATGACGTAATAAGCGGCGGGGGCAGAGGCGGTGAGGCCGATCGTTCCCACCATCTCGGAGAGCATGCCAGTTTGCCGACCCAGTTTTTTCAGAACAGCTTGTCCGATGAAAGCGGCCGCCGCGGCCGCACCAAGCGGCCAGAGATCGGCGTTTCTTCCCGCCCACAACAGCGCCGCCAGTGCTACGGTTGCCACCCCTGCGAATAACGCAATAGCGGAGCGGAGCGTATGCGACTCTTCCAGAGTTTGGGCGCGTATGGCCGAAGTGCCCAGAAAGCTTTCGAGAGGAGTTCTCAGCCAGAACAGGGCAAGGGCGGCAGTCAACAACAGAATCAGCGGAAAGATGTGACTGGCCTGATGGAACGCCACTCCGGCTCCAGTGACCAACTCCAGGCGCAAAAAGATTCCGTATTGTTCGCGTGGACATGCTCTCACCCGCCATTTCTTCAGAATCAAGCGATTTCTAGTTGGCGGCATTCCGGCCGCCTGTCCTTGTCAGATCTACTTGGCCAGACCACGAATGTAAGTGACCAGGTCTTTGATCTCCGTATCCTTCAGCTTGCCGTTGTAGGCCGGCATCTTGCCTTTACCCTTGGTGATGACTTCGGTCAGCTGGCCGTCGGTCTGAGCCTTGACTTCGGCCGAAGTAAAGTCGCGGGCGCCCATCTTCGTACCCACCGCCGAGCCTTTGCCATCTGGACCATGGCACATGACGCACTTTGACTTGTAAGTGGCGGCAGCGTCATCAGCGAATGCCGGCGACACGCAGGCCGCGATCAGATCGCAAGCCAGCAAAGCTACTAGGGCTGTTCGAAAGGAGAGGTATTTCATTGTGTCAGCTTCCTCCTGAGGAAGATTTTTTCGTTCGCACGATATCACAGAGCAGGGGTCGCCCGTTGCAGCACTGCCACAACCCTTTGTGAACTCTGGTCCCGTGACCTGAGAACTCACACGCAGGCGTAGGTTCGCATGCCGGGGAAAGCCGACCTATGGCAGAAGTCACTCGGCCCTGTGACATGAATCACACGGTTTTCTCCAATCAATTGTGATGGTTATCACGGGTGAGTGTGCGATTCCGCACTGCCCGCTAGCACAGCACGTCCTAGGATGCGCGGCATGCCCACCGTACCCCAGTTGTCTGACCGAACCTCAAAGTTGCCAAAGGCTAGAGGCGAGCTAGTTTCGAGCACGATTGGTTCAGCAGCCGCACCAGGATTCAGACTGCGGCCATTGCAGGTCACCTGGGAGATGACGCGCGTCTGCGAGTGGAAGAATGCGTCCCGCCGCTCAACGAAGAGTGCGCCTCGCGAAGTCAACCACCTCTCCACGGCCGAAGCTTTTCATTTGATCGAGGAGGTTGCCGCCATGCACGTGCCGCTGCTGGCGTTGACCGGCGGCGATCCGCTGACGCGTCCAGACTTGTTTCCGATCATTGAATTCGCCTCGAGTCGCTCGGTGCGCACATCACTTACTCTGCTTCCCACGCCCAATCTCGAGGCGAGTGTCATCCCCGAATTGAAAGCATGCGGGCTGATGCGGGCGGGATTCTGGCTACACGGCGCGACACCGGCGCTCAACGACAACTATTGGGGAATCTCCGGGCTGCACCGGCGGACGCTCGACATCATCGGAGCTTGTCACGAAGTGCAGTTACCGGTGCAGGGGAACACCATTGTGTCGCCGCGGAGCCTCCAGGCCCTCGATTCTATGATTGAGCTTCTGGCCCGGCTGGATGTCGCGCTGTGGAACGTTGTGTTCTTCGTGCCGACAGTTCGTGATGAAACGGCTGTGACCTTGAGCGCCGACGAACATGAAGAGGTATTTGCCAAGCTATACGCGGCTTCGAAGCACGTGCATTTTCAGATCAAGACCACCGAGGGGCAGCACTATCAGCGTTTTCTCCTGCGGCAGCGCGTGAAGGAATCGCATAGGCGGCTCACCGAGGCGGAGGTCATTCCTTGCCTGCCGAAGGGGGTCAACGACGGCAAGGGATTGGTATTCATCAACTATCGAGGCGAGGCCTTCCCCAGTCGGTATCTTCCACTTTCCGGAGGGGATGTCACTCGGCAGTCGCTTGGCGAGGTCTACCGTGATTCTTCCTTATTCGTCTCGCCGCGCGATAGTTCGAGGCTGAAAGGGAAATGTGGCCGGTGCCCGGTCCGCACCGTGTGTGGGGGATCGCGTGCTCGCGCCTATGCGATGACCGGGGATTTGTTTGCGTCCGATCCTTGCTGCGCGTTCCAGGCGTGAGGCACAGTTCTGACCAACACCGCCGAGCAGTTCTTGTCGGGTGTTTCAAATCACATTGAGCTGTGATTTGCAACCGAGGTGGTGCGGAGCCAAATACGCCTCCCGCGTGCGGGCTGGGGATAGGTCGAAAGTCGGTTGGAGCGCGCACTTTGCAGCCTTGAAGGTGATTGAAATCACAATCTGTTGTGCGTTCGGTCACGTGTTCCGTTTCGGGATTCTTTGAAAATTGGGGACATTGAGTGAGGCGGTGGGTCGGCGAGGCATTCTCTTGTGATTTAAATCACGATTCTTCGTGACTCAATACACAGTCTTTTCGGACTTCCTCTGGCATTCTCAGTCGCAATTGAGGTGACCTATGGCTCAAGATGATCGCGACATTCTCGAGATTCTGAAATTCGAGTTGAGTTTTTTGGAGGATGGTGGCTATGGGCGGTCTCCGCAGGCGCCTCGGCGCGCCCCGGCCATCTTCGAAGATTCGCCGATATGTCCAAACTTCTGCGATCCAGCGCGTCCGCATCCGTGCGAGAGTTGCCTGCTCGAACAATTTGTTCCTGAGGGCCAGCAGAAGGAAAGCATCCCTTGCCGTTTCATCCGCCTGACGGCGGAGGGACAGACGGTCGAGGACCTGTACCGCACCGGCAGCCAGGCCGAAATGGAAGAAGCGCTAGCCAAATGGCTGCGCGCCCAGATCCAGAAAATCGAGGGAACGTGTTGTTTCTCCCCAGGAAGGTGCGGCCTAAACCGGCTGCAACTTTTATCAAGGCCTGAAGGTTGTTCCGCTCCAGCCCAATTGAACCAAGGAGACGTGAGATGAATGAAGAGCACGCATATCGAGTAGCCGCATGGTGGACCTCCGGACGCACTGGGCTGGCCAAGTCCGATTCTGCCCCCAACGCGATCCACTTCACAACACCCACGGAATTTGGTGGCCTGGAAGGCCGCTGGACGCCGGAAGAACTTCTGCTCGCCGCTGTAGCCGGTTGCTATACCACAACCGTGCGCGCGATTGCAGGAGGTGCGCAATTCGACTTCACCGATTTGCAGGTGGAAGCCAGCGGTATTGTGCGCAAAGCGGAGTCTGGCTATAGCTTCACGCAGATTGTGCTTCGTCCGAATCTGAAGATTGCTTCTGCGGAAGAGCGTGACCGCGCCCTGGACTTGCTCAAGCGCGCCGAGAAGTTGTGCCTGGTCTCGCGAGCCTTAGGAACCACGCTGAAGTTCGAGCCGCAGTTGGAGATCACGAAGCCGGCATCCATCGCCTGATGGATGCCGCTTATATCTTGCGCAGTGGTGCGTGTGGTCCAGTGCCATGTTCTATTGGCGTGTCGCAGGCCCTGCTACTAGATGCCTCTCAAGAGTCTACTGTGCTGCCTCACCCTGCCGCGTCCTCGCCGTATTTCTTTACCTGATTAAAGATCTCCTTGGGCAACACAGAGTATGCAAGCGCCAGACCATACAGAAACGCATCGGCCGCTTCACGCGAAGTCGTCTGGAAGAGAAGCTTATGGCCGCCGCCTACGCTCAGGCTGCCCTCGGATTCAACCACTCTGATGTTCCACTGTAGGTCGTTCAGGAGACGTATTGCGCCTTCGAGGCTGTGCCCCGGTATTTCCCTAATCATCGCGAATTCTTGCATCAGACTCCCCTTTGAAGCGATCGTGACTGGCTCTGGCTTGGTCGACAGTACATCGTCTGAAAAGCAACGAACGGTGACTTTCCTAGCGTGTCCACACACTCGCTCGTCAGAGCTCCAGAACCGCCGACACCGTCGACGGATCTTCCATGGCCCGCAGCTTGAATCCGACTTTCTTGAAGATTGCCTGCGTGGCCAGGTTGTCGCGCAGGATTTCGCCGGAGAGGCGTTTGAACTGTTCTTCGCGCGCCACTCGCGCCACTCCGGCGAGAAGTTCAGTTCCGAGCCCGCGCCCCTGCCATCGATCGGACACGAGCACGGCTGCCTCGGCTTCGCCACGATTGATCGCACTGAAACGTCCTACCCCTAGTACTTCCTGCTGGCCGGTCTCGGGATTCTTGCGATCGGCGACTAATGCGAACCCGCGATCGTAGCTGCCGAAGCAGATGCGCACCAGGCGCTCATGCTCGACCCGTGTGGTCAGGCTCAGCGAGCAGAAATACCGAAGGTACACGCTGCGCTCGGAGAGCGTGTGATGGAATTGCACCATCAGGGGCTCGTCTTCCGGACGAATAGGGCGAATGGTGACCGGAGTCCCATCTTTCAGTTTCCAGTCCCAAACATATTGCGAGGGATAAGGACGAATCGCCGCACGCGGCAGGCGATCGGCAGTCATGCCGGAGTCGTGAACGACGACACGCGCATCGAGCGCCACCAGATGCTCGGGTGTAGCGAGCAGGGGATTGATGTCGATTTCTCTAATCCATGGCTGCTCCATCACTAGCTGGCTGAAGCGGACCAGCAATTGCTCGAGCGCTAATAAGTCCACGGGCTTGCGGCCGCGCACGCCATTCAGGGCGGCGAAGATTCGCGTCTGCTCCATTAACCGCTGGGCGAGGGTGGTGTTGAGTGGAGGCAGAGCGAGGGCGCGATCGCGATACACCTCGACCATCACGCCGCCTGATCCGAACAGAATCACGGGACCGAATTGCGCATCGATGGTGCTACCGAGAATCAGTTCGTAGCCGTCGCGGCGAACCATGGGCTGCACTGTCACTCCGAGAAAGTGCTCTGCCCCCGCCTTCTCAGTGACGGAAGCACGAATCGAATGAAATGCACCTCGCAGCTGATCTTCGTTCTGCAAACTCAGGCGGACGCCATCCACGTCAGTCTTGTGCGCGATCGTGTTCGACAGAAGCTTCAAGACGACTGGATAGCCGATCGCCGATACCATCGCGACAGCCTCGTTCTCGCTCGCGGCTGCCCGAGTTTCCACGACCGGAATGCCATAGGAAGCGAGAATCTGCTTGGCTTCAAACTCGTTGAGCAGCGTTCGTCCCGAGACTCTTGCTTGCTGGACAGTTTCGGTGACCTTCTTGCGCGCATCGAGTGCCGGTTCGGGTCCCTCGATCATTGCCGGAGTCTCGTAGAGCCCACGCAGGTTGTAGGTATAGCGCCACATGTACGTAAACGCGCGCGCGGCTGTATCGGGATACGAGAATGTGGGGATGCCGGCCGTATTCAGAATCGCAGTCCCCTCGGCGACGCCTTCGCCGCCCATCCAGCTTGCCAGCAAGGGCTTTCCAGACGTATGCGCGTATTTCACCATTTCAGTAGCGGCGGCGGTCGGATCGGCGAGCCCTTGAGGCGCGATGATGGCCAACAGGCCATCGCTGGCGGGATCTTTGGAAACAATGTCGACTGCCTTCACGAAGCGCTCGGCGTCGGCATCGGCTAACACGTCGACCGGATTATGACGACTCCAGTGGGAGGAAAGAAATCCGTCGAGTCCTTGCAGAGTGTCTTGCGAGAGCATGGTCAACTCCCCGCCGCTGGCCATGAGCGCGTCGGTAGCCAGGACTCCTGGTCCACCCGCATTCGTGACGATGCTAAGCCGCGGGCCGCGAGGACGTGGCTGCTTGCTCAAGGTTTCCGCCATGTAAAAGAGGTCAGCAATGTTTTGCACGCGCAGCACACCGCAACGGCGGAAGGCGGCTTCGAGGACGTCGTCGCTTCCGGTCCACGCACCGGTATGGGAGGCGGCAGCACGGGAAGCGGCCTCGGAACGTCCGGCCTTAATTACGATGATCGGCTTGCTGAGAGCAATCTCGCGCGCTGCGGAAAGAAAGGATCGCGCGTCACCCACCGATTCCATGTATACGAGAATGCTCTTGGTGTGGGGATCGTCGCCGAAATAATAGATGAGATCACCCCAGCCGATATCGAGCATCGATCCGGTCGACACGATCGCGCTGAAGCCCACCTGCTCCTTCTGGCTCCAGTCGAGAATGGCGGTCTGCAAGGCGCCGCTCTGGCTGAGGAACGCGACACTGCCTTTCTTCGGCATGGACTTCGCGAAGGTGGCGTTGAGGCCGATGATGGGATTCATGAATCCCATACAGTTGGGCCCAATCAGCCGCAGCGATCCGCGCAGCAAATGCTGCTTGATTTCATCTTCGAGTCGAGCCCCATCCGGGCCTTGCTCGCGAAATCCAGCGGAGATGACCACCGCCGATTTCACTCCGGCATCGACGCACTCGCCAATGATCTGCGGCACGGTCTGTGCCGGAGTTACAACCAGCGCCAGATCGACTCCGCCGGAAATGTCCGCAATCCGCTTCTGGGTTTTGATTCCCGCGACCTCCGGATGGCTGGGATTGACGGGATAAATCTTGAGCGGAAACTTGGTTTCCAGCAGATTCGAGACGACGCTGCGGCCGATTGTGCCGGGCCTGTCTGTGGCCCCAATCACAGCTACGGTTCGGGGGAGGAACAGGGGTTCGAGCGCTCCCCTCGCAGGTGAAGGTGCGGTGTAGATTTTCCCGACAGCAGACGCCACGCCTGGGCTCGACAGCTGGCTCACAGATCCCTCCGCCGGATGCGTCATTGTTTCATGGGGATAGAGTTTGTGCGCATCCGGCTTCTCTCACACATCTTTGCAGAGTCTTATATCCCATTGTGGTCAAGGACATATCCACGATCACAGAGACTTGTGATGGTGGTCACACCCAAAAGTGCGCAGGTGCACTCTAGTCGAAAAGGAGGTGCAGCGAAATGCGCGCCCCTTACGGTCTTAATATTCTTGATAATTGCTTGACGTGTTCGGTCCGAGAAGAACATCTTTTTTGCAATCTCTCGATTCTTGCCGGACAACGCCTTAAGGAAATCAAATCAACAGCCGTGTATCCCAAAGGGGCGATGCTCTTCATCGAAGGGCAACAACCCCGGGGCGTATTCGTGCTGTGCGCCGGGAAAGCGAAACTGTCGACCTCGTCGCGCGAAGGCAAAACCATCATCACCAAGCTCTCGGATTCGGGCGACGTGCTTGGATTGAACTCGGTGATCTCCGATCGGCCTTATGAAGTCACAGCCGAAATGATGGAACCGGGCCAGGCCAACTTCATTCCCCGCGACTCTCTCTTGCAGTTTCTGAAAGAGCACGGGGAAGTAGCATTGCGTGTCGCCGAACAGCTTAGCCGGAACTATTACACCGCATACGAAGAGATCCGAACGCTGGGATTAGCCACCTCGCCGTCAGAGAAGTTCGCCAAGCTGCTGCTGTCGTGGTCCCCGAAGTCGACAAGTAACGACAATGGGACGCAGGTGAAGCTGACACTCACGCACGAGGAGATCGCCGAGATTATTGGCACAACGCGTGAAACGGTCAGCCGGCTGTTTTCAGAATTCAAGGGAAAACAGCTCTTGCAGCTGAAAGGATCGACGCTGATCATTCGAAACCGTCCGGCGTTGGAGAAGATCGTGCAGTCTTGATTGCCTGGATTCAACGATAACTGCCAATGAGGCGCTAGTGTCTCCGTAAGAAGACCTTCCTAAGCGGTATGGTTTTCCGCCCGCCCATCTCTCCACTCTGCGGCAGACAAGGTCAATTCATTTTCGCCGCGATCCCGCCGATGCGGCCCGCCTTGTTCGAATGCTCTTCTCCTGCACGTTTACCGGATCCAGCGATGTAGGCATGGCCGGCTGTGGATGCAGAGGCACGAGTTTTGGCTCGGTCCCGCCCCACACTAACGTCATTTCCTTGCAGCACTTGTCGCACAACCAGAAGCGCTCGTATAGCGATGGCGAAAAGCTTCCGCCAACTGCTTCAACGTCAGGAGTTGGGGTAAGCTGGAAAATCTTCCCTTGGTGCAGATACAGAAAGCGCTCGGAACATGCGGGATTGGCGCATTTGGAAACCATACGCGCATGCCTCCCTGCGATGTACCGAGAATCATAGCGCAGATCGGACGAGTCTGATGATGATATGGCATACGTTCCTAGCTAGGTGACTCGCGTCACCCGAGCGGCTGGTGCGCGAGTCTGGGTTGGCTAGTTTAGAATCACGAGACAATGTGCCATTTCCGATGCACCGACCTTTCCGGATGAATGAAATTTCCTGTGCCGCGCTGCTGTTCGACCTTGACGGAGTTCTGATCAATTCCACTCCGGCCGTTGCGCGTGTGTGGCGACAATGGGCCGTTGAGCACGGCTTCAATCCAGACGAAGTGGTGGCTCGCGCCCACGGCCGCCCCAGCTTGACCACAGTTCGCGAATATCTTCCGAACGCTGATCAGGAGGCGGAGAACCGTGAGGTCGAGCGTCGCGAGATCGAAGACCTCGATGGCGTGGTCCCGTTGCCTGGTGCGCTCGATTTGCTATCCAGTCTTCCTGAAAACCGGTGGACCATCGTGACCTCCAGCACGCGGCCTTTGGCCGAAGTTCGCATCAAAGCTGCCGGGCTTCCGTTGCCAAGAAAAATGATTACCTCGACCGACATCGAACATGGCAAGCCTCATCCTGAGCCTTATCTGAAGGGTGCCTCTGTTCTCGGAGTTCCGGCGGGGGAGTGCGTTGTGGTGGAGGATGTTCCCGCGGGCGTTCGAGCTGGGAAATCAGCAGGCGCGAGAGTCATTGCTTTCACGACGACGGTCCCGGCGCCGGCCGTGAAGGAGGCCGGCGCCGATTGGATCCTGCACAATTGCGCGGATATTCGGTTGCTGGATCGAGCGAAGGATCTCCGATTCGGACTCAAACTGCTCGATTAAATCGTGGAGCAAAAAGTTCTCTTCTACAGTTTCTGCGGAGACCTGTCGATGGCTCAGCCGGGCAAAGTCATCATTTCATTTATTGGTTCTCCAAACATTCGCCTCCGAGATAATGTTGCCGTCGCTTTTAGGGTTAAAATCTTCAAAGCTTTTGGCCAACTAACAGTCTGGGACGAGCATCCACTAACAACTCGTACATAGCGAGGTCGAATATGAGAGTCAAATCGCTTGTTTCTCTCGGCACTCTACTTTCGCTTTTGTGTTTGAGCGCCGCCGCACAAGATACTCAACCTGGTCAGGCTTCTGCCAAGTCTCAAGACCGCATCATCAGGGAAGTCCGTCACGAGTTGCTGATGTTGCCATATTTCGGTGTGTTCGATTCCATTGCTTTCAAAGTGGATGGGGACACGGTCACGCTGATGGGCCAGGTCGTCAGGCCCAGTCTGAAGTCCGATGCCGAGAACGCCATAAAACATATTGAAGGCGTCGAACACGTCAACAACCAGATCGAGGTGCTTCCTCCATCTTCCATGGATGACCAACTCCGCCTCCGCCTCTACCGCGCGATCTACGGATCGCCAGGACTGGAGAAATATGCTCTGGGAGTCCAGAAGCCCATCCGAATTATTGTCAAGAACGGTCGCGTGGCGCTCGAAGGCGTAGTAGACAACCAGGCCGACAAGGATCTGGCAGGCATTCGTGCCAAAGGCGTGTCGGGCAGTTTCTCTGTGGACAACAATCTGCAGGTCGTGCCATCAAAATAACGCAGGTGCGAGAGGACGGGCTCTCGCCCTCTCGCATTCTTCTCACTTCTTCCGTCCGACCCCAGCCTGTGGCTTAGCAAAATCGTTATTTAAGCGGGGCAGAGCTTGCGCTTCCGCGTATAATTCTCTCCGGATTCGACTTCCGCCACAACGGAGCATCGGAGGACACGTCATCATGAATTTTCATGCCGTCAATCGTCGTACGTTTCTGAAAACCGCAGGCACCGCCGCCGCGGTGAGCTTGCTGCCCAGTCGATTCCTCTGGGCGGCCGGCGAGCACAAGATCGATAAGGTCGGAGTGCAACTCTACACCGTCCGCGATTTGATGAAGAACGACTTCGAAGGCACCATCGCCAAGGTTGCTCAGATTGGCTATAAGGAAGTGGAATTTGCAGGGTACTTCGGCCGCACCGCGGCCCAGGTGAAGGCTGTGCTGGTGAAGAACGGTCTGAAAGCTCCTTCCACCCATGTGCAGTACGACGAACTCGACGACAAGTTCCCATCGGTGATTGAGTTTTCGAAAGCCATTGATCTCGAATACATCGTTTGTCCGTGGATTCCTGAAGATCTGCGCAAGAATCCGGACATCTGGAAGCAGGCGGCGGACAAGTTCAACAAGGCCGGAGAGCAAACCAAGAAGGCGGGCATGCAATTCGGCTATCACAACCACTGGTTTGAGTTCCTCCCGACCGATGGCAAGCTGCCGTACGACGAACTGCTTCGGCTCTGCGATGCCAAGCTGGTGAAGATGGAGATGGATCTCTGCTGGGCCACTGTCGCGGGTGCCGATCCGGTGAAGTACTTCGAGAAATATCCCGGACGCTTCCCGCTGGTCCACGTCAAAGACGTGAAGACGATGCCGAAGGTGACTTCGGGCGGCGCGCAGAACTATGGCGACACCGTCGACCTGACCGAAGTGGGCAGCGGCGTGATCGACTGGAAGCGCATTTTCGCGCACGCCGACCAGGCGGGAATCAAGCATTACATTGTTGAGCACGACCATCCCAAGCAGCCGCTCGAAAGCATCAAGGGCAGCTACGAGTACCTGAGCAAGCTGCGCTGGTAGCGAACAGTTAGTGGACGAACGCCGCCGCTCCCGCAGCGGCGACTTTTCTGGGGGCGACTTCACTGAGGACCATGCAGGTCAAGCGCACGCCAAAAACCTATGATGTTTGCATAATCGGCTCCGGAGCTGCGGGCGGCACCGCGGCCAAAGTCCTTACTGAAGGCGGGCTGAGCGTGGTGTTGCTTGAGGCGGGACCTCCCATCGTTCCCGAACGCGACTACAAGGAACACGTGTGGCCGTATGATTTGCCGCATCGCGGCGTTGGCGTCGGCGGGCAAGCGCGCCATGACCTGGACAATGAATTTCTCGCACCGAACGGTGCCTGGGAGATCGACGGGGAGCCTTACCTCTCTGCTCCCGGCTCGACGTTCCGCTGGTTTCGTTCGCGCATCGTTGGGGGACGTACGAATCACTGGGGGCGCATCGCCCTGCGGATGGCGCCCGTGGATTTCAAAGTGCGCTCACATGACGGCATGGGCGACGATTGGCCCATCAGTTATGAAGACGTCGCGCCCTATTACGACAAAGTGGAGTCGTACATTGGCGTGTTCGGGAGTAAGGAAAACATTCCCAGCGCACCCGACGGCGTTTTTCTGCCGCCGCCGAAGCCTCGCTGCACCGAGACCATTATCAAGACGTCGTGCGACAAACTCAGTATCTTGTGCATTCCATCGCGGTTGGCGATCTTGACAAAGCCACACAACGGACGCCCCGCTTGCCACTACTGTGCGCAGTGTGGACGAGGCTGCATCACGGCTTCGAACTTCAGTTCGAGTCAGGTGATGATTCCTCCTGCCGAGAAGACGGGGCGCCTGACCATGATCACTGGCGCCATGGCCCGCGAGCTAATCGTGAGCAAAGACGGGAAAGTAGCGGCGGTTTCGTACATCGACAAGGCGACGAAGGAAGAAAGGCAGCTGCAGGCCCGCGCTTTCATCGTCGCTGCCAGTGCATGCGAATCGGCGCGGCTTTTGCTGAATTCGAAATCCACGCTCTTTCCCGATGGTCTGGCGAACTCCTCCGGTGTCGTCGGCCGCAACTTGATGGACACGGTCGGCAGCGACGCAGGCGGGTATTTCCCGCAGCTTGAGCGCATGCCTGCTCACAATCACGACGGCGTAGGCGGAATGCACATGTACCTGCCGTGGTGGAAGTTCGACCGCAAGAATGATTTTCTGCGTGGCTATCACACTGAGTTCGGGGGCGGCCGCGGCTTGCCGGGCGTCGGAGATTACGACGAACTCTGCGATGAGTTCGAAGGCTATGGACTCACGCTCAAGCGTGAGTGCAAGAAGAAATATGGCACCTACATCGGATTCGCCGGCCGTGGCGAGATGATTCCCAACGAGAACTGCTACTGCGAGATCGATCCGGCGGTCGTGGACCAGTGGGGTATCCCGGTGCTGCGCTTCCACTGGAAATGGAGCGACAACGAAATCAAGATGGCGAAAGATATGCAGGAAACATATCGCTCCATCGTCGAGGCAGCCGGTGGGATCTTCATTCCCTCGACGCAGGAGGACGCAGCTCATCCCCATGGTATTGCGGATGGCGGTGTCATCATCCACGAAGTTGGAACTGCGCGCATGGGAGAACGCTCCGCAACCTCCGCTTTGAATCAATATTGCCAGGCTCATGACGTGAAGAATCTGTTTGTCAGCGATGGCGCGTGTTTTGTTACCAATGCCGACAAGAATCCGACGCTCACGATCATGGCGCTTACGTGGCGCGCTTGCGATTACTTGCTCGACCAGGCGAAGAGGGGGAATCTAGGGGTGTAACCATGGCAATCTCACGGCGCGACATTCTCAAATCGCTCACAATGACGGCGATCGGCGGATCCGTTTTGCGCGTGATTCCGCTCGAGGCCGCCGAATATGCGCACCGCATGGTAAAGGCCGAGAAGGCTGCAGCGGAAACGCACGCATATTCGCCGAAATTTTTTTCCGCGCACGCGTACAAAACGCTGCAGAGTTTGTGCAACACAATTATTCCTCCGGATGATGAGGCGAAAGGCGCGGTCGAGGCCGGAGCTCCGGAATTCATCGATCTTCTTACCAGCGAGAACAAAGACTATCAACTTGCGCTTGGCGGTGGGCTGATGTGGCTCGACAGCACGTGTATCGACCGATATGAAAAGCCTTATCTCGATTGCACCGTCGAGCGACAAAAAGAGATTGTCGACCTGATCGCCTATCGGAAGAACGCGAAGCAGGATCCAAGCCTGGAGCAGGGAATTGAGTTCTTCAGCTTCCTGCGCAAGCTTACCGCCGACGGATTCTTTACCAGCGAAATCGGCATCGATTACCTAGGTTATGTCGGCAACACCTATCTTCAGGAGTTTCCCGGGTGCCCGCCCGTGCCTGAATAGCGCGTATCCAGTGCTTTTCAGGATCGCAGCACAGAGGACATGTACTTGAGTCATGGTGCGGTCGGGAACCTTTCTATGGCACCTTGAGGTGTGGGGAAATCCGACAAAGGTGATTACATCGACTGGGATTCGGGCCGCGAAGGCTACCTTAATTCCCAGAACCGTTTCGTTCCGGTGGTTGAGATTCCCAAGCCTGCCAAGAAGGCCAAAGGCCAGGGGGGCGGTCTCTCGGGTATTCGCGCAGAAGAACGCCTCGGTAGCCTGATTGCCGCCGGTGGCACCGTCTGGGCGGTATACGTCGCGACAGTCGACTACGCGAATCTATGGCGGATGCAAATCATGCCACCTGGGCCAGTCGAAGTCTGCGCTCTGGGAATTCTCATTTGGCTCCACGCCAAGTGGCGGCGGTCTACGAAAGTCGACTAAAAACAGGAAATACTCTCAGCCCCATCCAGGCTCCAAAACCAAGAGCTTCAACCACTAAGGGCACGAAGGTACACGAAGGGAAAACCGAACCAGACTCCCTTCGTGTACCTTGATGTCCTTTGTGGTGATAGCAGTTACCGTACGCCGAACGGATCTTCGAGCGAAGGAGTCTGCGGCGTGAACAACTCCGCGCCGTTTTCGTTGATATGCATGTCGTCTTCGAGACGAACGCCAAACTCACCGCGAATGTAGATGCCGGGCTCATTGCTGGTCGTGATATTCGCCTGCAATTTCGCGGGATTGCCGCGCACAAGATAAGGCCATTCGTGGCCATCCATGCCGAGACCATGTCCAAGGCGGTGGGTGAAATATTTGTAGTCCGGTCCGTAACCCGCATCGATCACAATCTTCCGTGCCGCCGCATCGACTGAGCCGCATTCTGCTCCGGGCTTGGCCGCTGCCAGCGCCACCGATTGGGCTCGATGGACGATGTCAAACACGGACTTCATTTTGTCGGAAGCTTTCCCTAATACAAATGTTCGCGTGATGTCGGATTGATATCCCTCGACGGCGCACCCGCCATCCATCAGGACGATTGTGCCTTCGTGCACCACTTGTGGCGTCACTGAGCCGTGCGGGAATGCGGAGAACTCGCCCACCTGTACATCCGCGCCGCCGTTGAAGCCCAGTTGTGCGTGCGCCTTTTGTAGAAGATCCTCCAACTCGGGCTGCGTCATTCCGTCTTTGACCGCCCGATATGCCGCCTCGTAAGCGGCGAGGGTAACCTGCGAAGCCAGCCGCATCAACGCAATCTCGTGCGAACTTTTGATCATGCGACAACCGGCTGTCGCAGGAGTAGCGCTCGCGATCGTCGCTTGTGATGCCGCCTTCGCGATGCCTTCCGCAAAGACAAACCGAACCGTCTCTTCCAGGCCGATCTTCCCGGTGGCGATGCCGCGATCCTGCAGTCCCTGAGCAAGCCGGTGGTAGGGGCTCTCGTCTTCCTGCCAGACACGTACGTCCGGGTGTTCGCCGTCGGGCGCACTCTTGATCTGTTCCCGCGCGCGTCCTTCTTCGAATGCCGGACACACGTAAAACGCATTTCCCTTCGCGGGCAGGACAAGCGTGAACATGCGTTCGCCGCCCCACCAGCGGATGCCGCTGAAGTACTGCAATGACGTCCCGGTCATCAGCACCATGGCGTCGAGCGAATTTTCCGCCATAAGCTTGCGCGCGCGTTCCTGACGCCGCTGCCGTTCTTCGCGAGTAATGGGAGTCGCTTCGTCTTTTCGCGGCTTGAGGGCCGCAATCGAAGGGGGCAGAGGAACATCTTGTGACTCGGCGTGCAGTTTAGGCGCCGCCAGGGCCGCAACTCCTGCCGATGTCGCGCTCAATTCCAGAAACTTCCGCCGCGAGATCATGAAGCCTCCAAGGGTAGATTGCGAATCCGTCATTATAGGTGGAAATCGGACAGGCGTATTCAGCGAACGCTGGGGTATGCTCGTCCCAACGATGGAATCCGGTTTCCAATGCGCTTCGTGCGGAGAGTGGAATGTCACCGCGGTTGATGAATCAGCCGGGAGTCGGCAGTCCTATGTCGAAGACTGCCAGGTTTGCTGCAAGCCGAACGTCCTCCGCATTGAGTATGACAATGCGTCGCAGGAGTTCTTTATTGTCGCTGAACTAGAATGACCCGCACGGGCGAGCCGCAGCCCTCAAAACACTCGTCCTCGAAGGCGGACCGAGCTATAGTCTGCTGTTCGAAGGAACGTGGCGCAATTCATAATAGAGAGGACTCTTCGTTATGGTGACAGGCTACAGTGCAAGCAGATCGGTCAGTCACAACATGGTGACCACGCAGTTCGAAATCGATGGATTTCACGTAACCCGAACGCTCGGCGTGGTTCGCGGCATCGTTGTGCGTTCGCGTTCTATCTTCGGCACCATCGGCGCTGGGCTTCAAACGCTGGTTGGAGGCAACATCACATTACTGACCAATCTCTGCGAGAAGACCCGTCAGGAAGCCTTCGACCTGATGCTGCAGCACGCCGCCGAACTAGGCGCCAATGCGGTTGTGGGCGCGCGCTACGATGCGACCGAGATCATGCAGGGCGTGACTGAGGTGCTGGCATACGGCACCGCGGTCTTCGTCGAGCCCACCAAGTAAACTATTCGCAAGCGTAACCGTTGCACGAGCACTGCAGTATTGTCATGTCCAATCTGCCTGAACTGTCGGCCATTCGTGAAGCGCAGCAACTGCTCGCGAAACATTTTCCTCCGACTCCGCTGGTAAAGGCGCCTAGCCTGAGCGGTGCGGGCTCGGAAGTTTATCTCAAGATCGAAACGGTGCTGCCAACCGGTTCTTTCAAGCCACGCGGAGCAATGTATGCCCTCGCCAAGAATCTGCAACGCCGCCAGATCGACGAGGTGATCGCTTCCAGCACAGGAAATCACGGCGCCGCCACGGCCTTCGCCGCTCGAACACTTGGAGTATCGGCCACCATTTTTCTGCCCGAACAAGCGAATCCCGTTAAGCGCAAGAAGATTGAGGATCTCGGCGCCCGCATCGTTTGTCACGGCAACATCGATCTCGCAGGCGCGGTTCAGATGGCGAGCGATTATTCGCGTCGGCCTGGAGTGTACTTCCTGAACGACGCCACAGACCTCGACTTACCAGCCGGCCCGGCGACGATTGGCTTAGAGATCATCGAGCAATTGCCGGATCTCTCGGCCGTTTTTGTGCCCATGGGTGACACCGCTCTGATCCGGGGAGTCGGCGCTGCAATTAAGCAGCTTTCGCCGCAAACCAAGGTGATCGGAGTGCAAGCAGAGCAGGCACCGGCCTACGTTCTATCGTGGCGGGCCGGTAAACCCCTTCCGACGAATACATGTAACACCTGTGCGGACGGGCTGGCTACGCGAACTCCCGAGGCAGCAAACGTGGCCGCCATCCGCCAGATGGTCGACGAGGTTGCCTTAGTCAGCGAAGCGCAGATGATCGCCGCAATCCGTCATCTTTTTCTACGGGAAAACGTGCTCGCTGAGCCCGCCGGGGCCGCCGCCACGGCTGCGTATCTGGCCCGTCCCATCTCAGGCCGCATCGCACTTCTTGTCACCGGGGCGAATATCACTGACGAAGTGCGCCAGCAGGCGGGAATCGCACAGTGAAGTTATCGCAGCAAATTCGGTAGTCTTCCCTGCCGTTCGGCGAATGTGGTCTGCCTTTGCTGGCGAATGAAGAGTGCGTTGGCGATCGAGCCGGGGAATCCGAAGCCCACCTCATACTCGATCACGTCGTGCACCAGTGTTCCGCCCGCACCATCTCGAACTGCGCTCGCAAACTCGTGCCGGTGATGCCAGCTCTTGAATGGACCCTCGTCCTGCACATCGGCGAAGTAGCGGTTCCATTCAAATTCTGTGATACGCGCCGCCCACCGGCGGCGGATCGGCAAAAACGGGAACACACGGAACGACGTGGACAATGCTCTAACCAACGCCGGCGGCCTTCTTCCTGGATACTTCGGCGGGTACTTCGGGTGGAGGAACGCGGTTCAACCCAATCAATTGCGTGTAACTCGACGCCGGCATGATGCGCGGCAGATTTTCCGGATTCGCGAAGAACGCGAATACGCGCTCGAGAGAGGGAAGGGAACCAAATACTCGAACTCCATGCGGTGCTTCATGCCGATGGATCGAGCTTAAATCAGCAGGTAGGTGCCGGTGGCGTGAAGCCCAGTTTCGCGGTGACGCCACAATTTCCACAAAGGGCAGGTCTGATCGCCCCATCCGCAAATTTCCACAAGAAAATCCGCGCCAGTCGCGGGAAGCAAGAAAAATCTCAGCGAAAGAATAGCGAAAGAACCAGGAGCGTAAACGCAACCTCTTGTGGTCGCTCAATTGGTTAACCACAAGGCTTCGTATTTTCTGAATTCAGTCCAGGAGTGGGACGACCACCATCAAGTTCCTGCTTGACAATAAATGACTTAGAGATAAGATGTGGTACAAAGTGGTAGAAAGTGGCAAGCAGTAGAGTCCGTGGGAGTTAGGGAGCTGAAATCGAGGAGCCGGTGGAAATCCGACCCAGCAGCACGACAAACAGCCCGAATCGCCCGACTCTAACCATGTTTTGCGCCGCTTTTACCTCCTTCGTTGCTGTG
>Ga0210384_10002397_pt1 | contig 22900 bp, 23 predicted proteins | sample IncBWH2MmetaG_FD_160574 | JGI IMG/M metagenome (GOLD analysis project Ga0210384, IMG submission 160574) | Forest soil microbial communities from Barre Woods Harvard Forest LTER site, Petersham, Massachusetts, United States - Inc-BW-H-2-M | ecosystem: Environmental > Terrestrial > Soil >...
CAAAATCCGTTGGCTATGATTCCGATGCCGCCTTCAGCAAGGCTTTCAAACGAGTCTTGGGTGTTGCACCCGGGGAGTACCGACGAAATGCCCTGGGAGCGTCGTGAAATTGCCATGAGCGAATCCTCGACTGCTCAGCGTGTTCACGAAGGATGAAATGAAATTAAAGAGGAAGAATGGCTCGCCCTAGAGGACGATTTCAGAACTCTTGAGATTAACCAGATCGGTACGGAACTTCCCCAGTTCACTCAATTCTTGGCTCCATGACTCGTTGGACCGGTTGAAGTGTCAAAAACCTCCGCACCGTTTTGACACCGGCTAGCGGCCATCCCTGAAGCCGTTCGTGATACCTGAAACCCATCTGCGCGAAACCAAGTCTTTTTGGCGCAAGCCGAATCAACCGGGCTACTTATGATAAGGCGATTTATCGACAGTTACGCTCGAAATTGCGCTCCGTAGTCAAAGCCGTTAGCCTGAGACTTTTACCCGTCAGCCCTTCCACCCCGGCGTCTCGCTCAGGCGAGGCGATGATGCTCCTAATCGGCTGGGAGACCGGCCATGCGTCGGCCTCCCAGCCACAGTCGGGAGTTCGGGCTAGTGGAGCCTAATAACCCCATCGAGCAAATTGCCGCTGTTGCTGTAGCCGTCGCTCAGCGTGATGCTGAACAACCCTGGCGGCACCAGAGAACTATCCGCGGCCACGACCGTGAACGCCACTGGCAAGCCATTATCGGTGCCCAGTCCCGCGACAGTAACGGTATGCGCTACATCGTCGAAGGCGACGGACAGAATCTGGGTCGAGTGGAAATCCATGTTCCCGCTCGGGTCTTTGGCATCCACATGCTCACCATCATTATCCTCGCACGGGTCTTCATCGACGTGGAAGCTCGCCTCGCCCGAGTTCTCGCCTTGGATGTGGCCGTCCCCATCGCCTTCATGGCAGCCGCCACCACCGCCCCCACTGACGGTAAAGTCCACGTCATAGGCGCGAACAACGTCAATCAGGTCAAAGAGGACGCCCCCGACTGGGCCGGTGAAGATGCCGACACCTCCGGGGTTCGGCGGAACGCTTTCCGGCGCCGCGTTCAGCGTCATTGTGCTCGCGGTGACGCTGTACAGTCTGTTCGCCGAAAACGGGTTCACGCCGCTGTCCAGGCTTACGTCGGTGATTGGAACATCGATTGTGATTGTGCCGAAGGTCCCAAGCACGAACGAGCAAGCACCAGGCGCGGTGATCTGCTTGGTGCCCGGATACGTCAGAGTGATACCACCGCCCAACACCTGGGCGGCGTTCTGGCCTGACCAGCAGCTTGTCGGCGCCGTGGACGTTGGGTTCGACTCGAAGTAGACGAACGTGTTCTTGCCACCTTTCTTGCACGAGTCCGAGGAGGAAGTGCAGGCCGGGTCCGCAGGCACGAGCCACTGCGTGATCCAGACTGCGACCGTGTCCGGCGCTGGCGGGGTGAGGCTGAGATTATTGACGATCATCTGCACTCGATAGCATGGCGTCCCGGCAGGGTGGCAGTTTGCTGTCGTTGGCCGTGAGAAGCTCGAGTGGAGGATGTCGAGACTTGGGATATTGGCGCTGGTGAGCCCGTCGGTCTCTCGCTTTGCGTCACCTGCCGGATCACTGGCCGCGTTGAGCAGGATCGGGTCGCCGCTCACAGGTGAGCTACTCGCGAACAGGCCGGCGCCGCCGTTCTGCTTCACGTACATCCCGTGCGGGGCGAAAGACGCGTCCACGTTGTTCGAGTCGGCGTAGGCGATCTGCGCCTCGCCCTTGTTGCCGACCCGTACCTGCAGGAAGTCGCCGAGCGTGCGGTCGCCACACTGACCGCCGATGACGGTTTGGATGTCGCCTTTGTGTATATAGTGCTCACCGGCAAGGATCGGCGGCGTGAACGCGGGCGAAGATGCGTGGCCGTTCAACGTCTGGACCATGTACAAGCTCCAAGTCCCGTTCACAGAATCGGGCCCGCCGTTCGGGCAATTGCTAGGGCCGCCGGTCGTCGTATCCACGGGCGCACTCGTCCCATAGAAAGCGATGTCGACGCGGCCATTGTCACCGGCGGCTGGCCAGCCGAAGACGTTGTTCAAAAGCCCCGGGGTCGGAATCGTCATCGGCTTCGACCAGTGGTTCCCCTCGTCGGTTGAGAAGGCATACATCAACGATGTGTTACCAATCTTCCCGGCGGTCACCGGGGCCTGCTCCCAGACCGCATAAAGATTGCCCGCCCTGTCAATGGCCATTGTCGGGAAATTGCCGCCCGTCTTGACGGTGCCTGCCACACCGAGGTCGGCGACCGGCAGATCGACGCAGTTCAGGCCGCTCGGATCGCTGACGTTCGGGACGGGCACCCCGAAGGCGACCGGGAAGCAGCGACCGATTGCGATCTTCGAGAAGGTTGCGTCGTCGTGGATGACGTAGATGTGCTTGACGGAAGTCGGTAGGGTTGTGAATCCGCCCCCTAACAGCGGCTGCCCAGTCGCGGTTGCCACCGGGCTGACCTCGTCATTGCCCATGATTCCCTCATCGCAATTCAAAACACGCGTGACCTTGAAGCCGGGCCCGAACTGAATTCCAGCGGTAGTAGATGCGGCAGGCAGTGGTGAGCGATACATCACCAACACGTTGTTGCCGACGCCGGAGACTGCGCAGTTGGGTGCGCCTGGACCGATCTCGTCATTCGAGAGGTAGATGTTGCCACCGTTGGTCGGGTCGCCGTCCGTCGCGTACCACTGGCGGTCGACCGCTGTATCCGGCACACCAGTATTGCTACACAGAAACGACGCGCCGTGGTCCCCGGAGCGGGCGGTGCTGAAGTTGACGAGGGTCAGGTCGTTGAAGTACAAATTCCCAGCACTGTCAACGGCGAGCTCCGTGTCGCCGCCGCCGGCGCACGGATTTGGTTTCCCTTCTTTGGCCGTCCCCGTCGTCACCCACTTGAAAGTCCTGCCGTGATCCTCGGAATGCCAGATCCAGCTCGTGTCCGAGGAAAGGGAGCCGGGAACGCTCGTGTATACGCGGTTCGGGTTCGTCGGATCGAGTCGGAGGTCCTGCTCGAAGCCTACGCCCTGGATACCGCTAATCGTCGGCTGTCCAAACATAGGAGCGGGCGACTGTGCAAGGACAGCCGGCCACGCAGCCGTCAAGAGAACCACCGACAGAACGATTCCCTTCAGGATTCGAAAAATAAGGATGAGCATGGGAAGTTCCCTCCTCGCTGGAAGTCTAACTCGCAAGTTGCGCCTTCATAGTTGCACTACCACTGTTGATAGTAGTAGAATGCCTGTGCATAGTTTCAAGACGACGATGGCTTGTCAAGCATTTTTTGCAGACGGCTCCCTCCGGCGGCCGGGACCCGGGTCCCCAAGCTAGGAATTGATTCGCAAGTGTGGAGGCAATAGCATCAAAGCTGCGAGTCTTAGTTGATCGGGAATGATGGAAGAGTCAGATGCCAGCGCAGAAAACTATTGTCATAGCTTCCAGTAGGGATCGCGTGCGGGAATCGGCGAAGACTCTTTTCGCCGAACGTGGCTTTGAACACACTACGACCGCGGCTATCTGCCGTTTGGCGGGCACAAGCCAGTCCCAGCTCATCAAGCATTTCGCGGACAAGCAAGGTGTCCTTGAGGCTATTTTCGAGTACGCCTGGGAACAGATTAACCCAGCGGTGCGTCTGGCTACCGAAAGCATCACCTCCCCGCGCGAGAAGCTCAGGGTCCTGATTGACATGGTGCTCAGCTTTTTGGAGAAGGACCGGGCGATTCGGACTCTGTTCTTACTTGAGGGCCGGCGCATGCGCGGCGATGGACACATGATCGTTCTGGTTCCCGGGTTCATTGAATTTATAAAGACGCTGGATGGAATTCTGAAAGAATTGGCCGCGCAGGGTGAGTTGGTAGCAAGCATCCACCCCCAGGCATTCCGGTCGGCTCTGATGGGAGCCATCGAAGGGATGCTCCGCGACCAAATGCTGGCCCGTAGCTCGCGCTTTCCCGCGTCTTACGCCGAGGCGGACATGCGCGCCATGATCTCAGGTCTACTTTCCCTCGCCATGATCAAATAAGTTATTACTGCCCGTCGCCGGCTGACTGACTCCGCTCGAGTGATCACTTTCTGTCGAGTGCCATGTCGCGGTCGCTTTGCTTCCAGCCGGAAACCCCTGGAGCGCTGTGCTTCAAGCGTTTGATTTCGGCATGGACTCACTTGAAAGGACCTAATATTCTGGCACGAAAGGCGTTTGAGCCTTACCCTCTGCCAGTATGGCGTTGTATACGTGTCCGCGGAAGGCAATTTGTGCTCTCGGCGCCGTTCTTGTTTTTGCGTTCATACCTGCGAGGAAGGCCAGTGGTCAGACCGCCGAATCTTTATCACAAGTGAAAAGAGTTATTGTGGACTCGCTCGGTACAGAGGAGGGTGCAACGGAACTTCGAGACGCGATGATCAAAGCGCTTCGCAAGAACCACGACATTCAAGTCGTGGCAACCGCCAGCGAAGCGGATGCTGTACTCACGGGAAACGGAAAGATTTGGGTAACAGGCTCCATGCGTGTCGGACCTCACGGGGGCATCTCACAAAAAACTTATGACGGATATCTTCAGGTCGAGTTGATGGGAAAGGGGAAAAAACATTGTATCCCGGGACGCATGAGCGTTTGATCAGCCGCCACTTGTTCGATCAAACGCAGGCTGTTTTCCATGGCCATAACCAGCCTAAGTACCAAAAGCGCGAATTTGCATTTGGTGGATTGCTGCAGTGCGCTTACGATGATTGCACTGTTACCGCAGAAATCAAAAAGGATCGCTACACGTATTACCACTGCACGGGCTCTCGCGGGAAATGCGCCCTTCCGTACTTTCGGGAGGAGGAATTAGGAAATAGGCTGGGCCAAATTCTTAAGGATATTCACATCCCCGATGACATCCTCGCGCAACTGGAGCAGTCGTTACTCCACGACAAGAGCCGCGCTGCGGCCCATGGTAAATCTGAGGGCGAGAGATTGCGGAACCGATTGGCGCAGGTGCGCAGTCGAATCGAGCAGGCTTACCTCGATAAGCTCGACGGGAAAATTACTGAGGCGTTTTGGGCAGCGAAGTCATCGGAATGGAACGAGGAAGAACAACAGATTCTCATGGCGGTCGAGGGGTTGGAGCAACAGAGTCCTGAGAGGATCATGGGCGCTATGAGGACTTTAGAACTCGCGAATAAGGCTTATTTTCTTTACCTTAAGCAACCACCGGCCGAAAAAGCAAAATTACTCCGAACGGTACTTTCGAACTGCAAAATTGACGCCACAAGTCTTGATCCCACATATAGAAAGCCATTCGACTTGATCTTCCAGCGGGCAAGAAATGAAGAATGGCTCCCCGGGCTAGATTCGAACTAGCAACCCTTCGGTTAAAAGCCGAAATGATTAAAAATCTAAGTGCCCTGTCTGGTGTCGCTTACGAGAAATTGGGAGCCATTTTTTCTTCTTTAGTTGCACCCACACCCGCACCCCCGGTCGTTTTGCCACCATTCATCGCGATTTGTATTACGCATTATGACAGCACACGCTGCCCTGCCTGAGTTCTCTAGATGAACAGCTCTGCGCTGACATGGAAAAACTCAGCCAGCTTTTTCGCCTGCGTTTTGCTGATGGAGCGCTTCCCGTGAAATACCTCGGAAGTAATTCCTTTCGAGCCGAATATTTTCCAGAGGTCTTTTTGAGTCAGGCTGCGCGCCTCCATCAAATGGTGGAGTGTTCGCTGCGGACTTGCTTTCCGAATTGGATAGCGCCGCTCCTCATACTGGTCAATGAGCATGGTCAGCAATTCGGCAAGTTCCTTTTCTTCTGGCGAAGGGTTCTCACGTTCGTCGAGACGCAGCAGCTCGTTCGTGAGACGTTCGGATTCCTCATCCGTGTGGATGACACGGGGAAGTGTACGGCCCAGCAGTTGCCCGTAAGTCTTCTCGTCGAGGTCTATAGTTGTCGTGCTCATTGTTTCCAGGCCCCTTCGTCGTATTGCGAGTGCGTCAGCAGGTACAACACAAAGACTCTTTGAGTAAAGTAGTTCACTCGCGCGATCAGGCGGTACTTATTGCCAGCTATGTTGAACACCGTTCTTCGCCCAACCAAGTCAGCATTGCGGTAAACCTGCTTCATTTCCGCAGGCGTTTTCCAATTTGCCTTGCGTACCACACCGTACCACGCTTCAAGGCTCGCCTTCGCATCTGGGTGTTTCTGCCAGAACTGCTCGAGAGCGCCTCGTTTTATGATGCGCAGGAAGAGGGAGGTTCTCACAATGAGAACAACAGGTCAAATCGCCATTTGTAAGAACTGAAGAATGGCTCCCCGTGTTGTTCGATTTGCGAACTCTGAGATTTGAGGTTCCCAGGGCCACTTGTTTGTAAGCCCGTCTCCCTAACGACCGACATATTGATCTGGCTGGTGTCCCGATACCGAATCAGAAACTGAGGATTCCCTTGATGCATCTCAAGCGTCCCAGTTGCCGTGAAGCCAGCCACGCGGTTGTTGCACTGTTTTTTGGCCTTCGCGTTGAGGGAATTGAGGCGTTCGAAGGTCGCTTACGAACGATGTGTCAGCTTGATGTCGAGGACAGGACTGGCAAGGAGCATTTCATTTTTCTCGCTGGTGGGATCCCTGAGGTTTGGCGCCATCGCGGCCATTGCTGGGCACCGACTGCTGTGATGCAGGCCTTGATACGCATCGAGGTGGGGGTGCTCGCGAAAATCACCTTTTTTCCAATTGCCACGGTTCGCCGCGATCGGCGTCACACTCGCGTGACAGTCAAATCCACTGGCATCTTCGACCTGGAGAATCGGGTACCGACGTATTCCGAATCAACTGGGCTGTGCCGCGACAAGAGTCAAGAACTGACGCGGAAGAACGATGCGGATATCTTGAAATCGCGACGGAAAGTGGCGGATATTCCCGGTCACAATATAGTCAGCTCGTGCTTCCAACGCACATTCTACGACTTTGTTATCGTCCGGGTCGAGTGTAACATCCAGTCTCTTTTTCGGAATCACGAGAGTCGCGATCCTTCTTATTATCTGCATTGACTGCACAACTCTCCTTGGATTCAGTCCAAATCGCTCCCGCCGCAACACACCTTCATATTCCTCAAGAAGAGCATCCGAAACGAAGCACCTGAAATGCCCCGCGAGAGCGAGCCCAAGAATGAGTGCCTGCTGTCCCTCAGGACTCAAGTGAGCAGAAATGACGACATTGGTGTCGAGAACCGCTCTAAGCATTAGAATGTCGGTGCTGGCGGCGGTAGCGTTTGATTTCCAAGTTGATTTCCCGCAGAGGTAGGAGGTTCAGTTTCTTGGACTTCGCTTCTCTTTGAATTCGAGCAAGCGCCCTAGGCTTTCGAGCGAAGTTTCGGAGATATTCTTCCACGCTCATAATCACAGCCTGCGGCTCGCCCCGCTTGTCCACGACAAACCGCTCTTGATTTTGGCGTACACGTCTAAGAATCTGCCCTAGTTGTGTGCGTGCAGTAAGCGCCGGGATAATCTTAAGCGTGTGCGTCCTCCTTGCTGTTTTGACCATCTCCAAGACCTCCATAAAACTGCCTCGAACTAACTAATCAATTCAGATGAATTATAGCCTCCATCAAGACTAAGTTCAAGGACACCAGGACTGTTAAGCCATCCAGGTCATGAGCAAACGCTTCGTCTTCTTCAGAATGATGGGGCACAAGAATTGGGTACACTCAGACGCGACGTGCGCGACAGCTTGCTAACTGATCGAGGAGAATGGCTCCCCGAGTTGTACGATTTGCGAACTTTAAGATTTGAGGTTCCTAGAGCCTCGCTCAACCGATGTGGGCTGAAACAACTTGGTTCAAGCACAGTCAGCAGTGATTAGGACTCGGCGGGCCTCACGAATGCTGAAACCCTGGTAGTCCGCCGAGCCCCTGAACACGCCGCGCAAGGATCGAGGCAACCGCACGCTAGTAAATTCCTCTGCACTCAGTAAGCGCCGTGACTGCAACAACTTTTGCCTAATCGCTTCCGGATCGGCGTACGCATCATCTGTTGCTTGACGTATAACGCGTGGCGTAGTATTCTGTGCGTGTGATTCAGAGCTTTGGCTCAAAGGAGACTGAGGAGCTCTTTCACTATCACCACAGCAGGCGGTTCCGTTCTATCGAGCGGGTCGTCCTGCGGAAATTGCTTCAACTTCACGCTGCGACGGAGCTACGCGTTTTGGCTTCGCCGCCTGGGAATCAATTGGAAGCGTTGCGAGGCAATCGGAAAGGACAGCACTCGATTCGGATCAATGATCAATGGCGGATCTGTTTTGTCTGGCGTGAGGGCCATTGCTACGATGTGGAAATCGTCGACTATCATTAGCGGGAAGATAAGATGAATATGAGCAAGTCGGAAGGGTTAATGCCTCCTGTGCATCCAGGTGAAGTCCTCCGTGAGGACTTTATGAAGCCCCTCGGCCTGTCAGTCAACAGGCTTGCGCTCGAACTGCACGTGCCTGCTACTCGCATCGGCGAAATAGTACACGAGCGGCGGCGAATCACGGCGGAGACCGCGCTGCGCCTGGCACGATACTTCAACACGAACGCCGAGTTCTGGCTGAACCTCCAAAATTTCTTTGATCTGGAAGTTACCAGGCGTTCTGGCAAGATCTCCGAGATAGAGCGCCAGGTGCACCCTGCGCATGCCTAGTGTCCTGAAACCGTTCACGAGGACCGCCAATGCGAGCGACGGTGAGGTGGTGAGGAGCACCATCACAGACAGGGTATGTCAAGGTGGGAAAGAACAAGAAAGTCCGCAGGGAAGTTGCGGAGTGAATCGGACTCAGATTTTGATTTGCCGAACATCGAAATGGTCGGAGTCGTTCCAAGCCCTCACGAAATGGAAGCCGTGGTAACCTTTTGAAGCTCAGGAAAGATGTGGCTCCCCTTCGTTGACACGTATCGAACTTTCTGCCTCGCTCCGGATCCCCAAGCAAAACGACTGCTATTAGCGGTCGGATCTCTCACATACCACGAACAAGTGGGTTTTCATGCGGCTCATTGAAGAACAAAGCCATCAGGAGGATGCAGAAGCGATTTCAGCATTTGGCTTGGGCTTCGCAGAAAAGTAGAAGCGAACGAATAGCTTGGTAAGCTCAACTGTACGCCTGAGGCGAAGAGGCAACAACCCCATCAATGACTCAATACTTTGGGGCGATCGGCTCAAGGGCCTGGACGATCTCTGAGAATCCTTTATTTTTAGCGAACCACAATGCCGTCCTGCCTGCATGATCCCTCGCACCGACTCTCGCGCCAGCACTCAATAAAACCCGGACGTTTATGACGGCACCTGTACTCGCTGCATTTATCAAAGGTGTATTCCCCTCCTTACGACCTTGCACGTTTGGGTTAGCACCGGCATCCAGAAGCGGTTTTATCACGCAAGAATCATCATAAAGTGCTGAGGCCATCAGAAGGGCTTGATCGAGCTCTTCTTGGCTGATTTTGCCCGAGGCAAGATACTTGCGAATCCCCATTTCATCATCAAGGAGTTTCACCAATGCCGGTTGGTGATTTTCTCCAGACGGAACTAACAATGGCGGAGCATGGGGAATCCATTCATCGTCAAACAATTCCACGGTACCAGTCCCAACTTCGGCATTTACGGCAGCCTCAATGACCAACCAGCGAGATGCTTCTACACGATCCATCGAGAAATCCTCAAGCTGCCCCTCAAGGCCGCTACCACGTATTTGCTCAAGCCGTGCCGACTCCGCAATTTGAGCGCAATCAGATTCATATTTTTCGAAGTACATCGTTCGGACAACTACTATATTCTTCGGGCTATTTTCATATTTAAAGCGAACGGACACGACGGCACGCTTCACCCCTTGATGCTGCATGCTATCCATCCATGAATGGTGTATCCCATCCCCACGAGATCCGCGCTCGATTTGGCGGCGAAGCGCCGTGCCAGGGACAAGTGTTGAAGCCACTATCCGCAGGTGTTCCTTCGCTGCGGGAGTAATGGTTTGCGTCGAGTTCAACCGAGCCGATCCCAGAGTCGCCAATGCAGCCATAAGAATCAAACCAAGGATAATCTTCAATCCATTCAAATGATTCAGCTCCGTTAAGATAGTTTGTCAGTCGTAATCGGGGCCCACATGGGATTTTGGCCCAGAACAACGGAGCGCCCTGCGCAGCTTTCTTAGACTCGCGTTGGAAGCGCCCTGAAGGAGCCAATAGATTGATTAAGTTTTTACGGCTCGCACCGAACTCCAGAGCGCACCGCGATTGATCCAATCGGGGTACAGCTTGAGCATTTCGTCATATAGTTCCCGCGCCGTCGTCGTCTGCATGGCAAGGCGCTCGAAATCGCGGATATATTTTCGGGTTTCCGCAATGATCCGAGGGCCATCATCGTTCCCGACGCGCTTGTGCCCGGCGATTACTGCGCTTGGCTTAAGCGACTCCATTTTATCGAGGGCAGCAATCCACTCCTGGCGCTTCTGGTGATCCGGCGACTCTGACAGATGCAGATGATCGCTGTTGTAGGCGGCATCACCCGCCACGATCAAACCGACTGACGGAACATGAAGGCAGGTTGTGCTGGCCGTATCGGTGAATCCAAGCGGCACACTGACTAAATCGTGGGCTTCCAGGTCCATGACGTTTCCGGTGAGCTCTTCGGCGATTGCCAGATGTCCGGAAATCTGGCCGGGAAAGCGCGGATTCCAAAACGTAGCGAGCGACTCTGGCGATGCCTGCTGGCGCATAATCTTAATCACTTCCGGCCGCGCGACGAAACGGGCAGCTGGAAATCGCTCCAGAACTGTACTGGTGCCGAAGAAATGATCGCCGTGGCCGTGGGTGGCATAGATCATCGTCAGATTTTTTCCGCTGGCCACAACCCAATTCGCCAGTGCGCGCGCTTGCTCGACCGTGATAGGGGTGTCGACTAGGACAGCGTCCCGCTCCCCAGAAATAAGGGTTGACGAAATCGGCGGCCACGGCCGCTGTTTTTCGCCTGGTGGCAAATCGCTCGTAATAGCGGGTATGCTGGGCGCCAGGAACACGTCCCAGGTCAGGGATTTTTTCTGACTCGTAAGTCCGGAGTGGGACGTCCTGCTGTTGGATTTTCCGTCGATCGAGCGGGCTTGGTCAGCTCGGATTGGCCAACTCGAGGCCTTCACAAGACTGATTCCGAGGGCACTCGATAGGAACTCCCGTCTCGAACTCATTGTGGCCTTCTCGGATCGCATATTTTCCTCCTTTTCAAAAGCAACTGCCTACGGCTTAGCTCAAGGATTAGAGTTTCATTCGCTGTGTTGTTCGGAAATTCTCAGCTCGCGATGTTCCTGTATTCAAAACTTACCGTTTGTGTTTTTCGATTCCGACTTTGCTGGGACCTCCTCGACAACATCCCAGTGCTCCGCCATTTTGCCGTTTTGAACCCGGAACAAATCGTAGAACGACGTATTCCCGTTGCCGAACGATCCTTCCGTAACGACGAGAACGAAGTCCCCTTCCGCTAAGATCATGTGCACAGTGTCAAACCGGAAAGGGGTTCGTTTCCCCGAACACAATCTGTCTCGCAGCTGGTCTACCCCATCGGCGATGCGAGGGTTGTGGTTGATGTAATTGTTTCCGTCAAAATAGCGGTCAAGCTTTGTCATGTCACGTTCAAGGAAAATGTCCTCGACGAACGCTCTTACGAGTTTCTTGTTGGCGGCTGTCGAGCAGTGGTCCGAGGATTCTGTCGGACCATCCATCATCGTGTGGCCACTCGGATTGGCGGTGTCGGGTTCTTGTTGCAGGTTGTCCCAGTGCTCGACAGCCTTACCGTTTTCGAAGCGAAATATGTCGATACCGACTTTGGGGCCGCCTACTTCGTAGTCCGTATGCCCGAAGACGAAATCACCGTCCTCAAAAACCCTGACGGTATGGACTTTGGCGGAATTCGTCGATAGACGCTTCACGGCGTCGAGAAATCCGGGGAGACCATCAGAGACTCGAGGATTATGTTCCGTGTATCTGTCAGGATCAATCACCCTTGCCGCCGCCGTATCGCCGGTCTCAAGACTTTTGAGCAAGTTGATCACTTCAGTCTTGCGACCAGAACCGGGATGCGGTTCGGGGAGGCCGGTCCTTGATCCAAAAGCAAGAGCGCAGAACAGCACAGCAGCTAAGGCGGTGCACGCTACCGGCCCCCCAAGGCGGTTTTGATCTTTTGGTTTCTCTGTCATGCGGCTCTGTTTCTGGTTGCAGTCTGTTGCCATTTCGATCAGATCTGTGCTCTGCCGCCGTCAACGAACAGTTCGATACCGGTAATGAAACTGGAGTCATCCGACGCCAGAAACAAAGCGGCCTTGGCAATTTCCTCGGGTTCCCCCATGCGTCCCATGGGGACGGTGGACACAATCCGCGCGATCACGTCTTTAGATTGCCGACCCGCCAGTGGCGTATTGATGGGACCCGGACTGACAACGTTCGAGCGGATGCGACGGTCCTTCAGATCTGTAGTCCAGGTTCGCACAAAAGAGCGGATGGCAGCCTTACTCGCGGCGTAGACACCAAAGGCGGCAGTACCCTTAACACTCGCGACCGAGCCGTTGAGAATGATAGAGCCACCATCATTCAGTAGCGGTAAGGCCTTTTGCACCGTGAAAAGCGTCCCCCTCACATTGGTGTTGAAAAGTTTGTCGAAATGCTCTTCGGTGACGGCTCCAAAGGGAACAAACTCGCCCACGCCGGCATTGGCGAAAACAATATCGATTCGCCTGTTCACGCTAGAAACAGTCTCGTAAAGACGATCAAGGTCAGCCGATTGGGCGACGTCTCCCTGAACTCCAGAAACGTTGGCGCCGATTGCCTTCACGGCCTCGTCGAGTTCCTTCTGGCGGCGGCCCATAATGAAGACATAGGCGCCCTGTTTGACGAAAAGCTTTGCCGTAGCCAACCCAATCCCTTCTGTGCCGCCGGTGATGACAGCGGTCTTGCCTGCGAGTTTTTTGGACACTGTCTTTCTCCGTTCTTGCCGAGCTGGAACTTTCCACGCTCCGATGCTTCCCGCTCGATCACTTCAGTCCCAACACCGCCTGGCCGAGGTGATAGGACAGATGGTTCGTGCGGCTCAGTAGGATGGAGAAGCGATTGCGCGAAGCATCTTTGGCGAAATCTTCTTCCGACACGGCAGAGTGCCGCTGGATCCAGTCGGACCAGGACATTTGTTCAAACCCCTTCCACAATTCGCCGTTTACGGTCTTCCAGGCCTGGCGAACCTGTTCGTGCGAAGGATGGGCGGCTTGTGACTTGTCGGGATTGGAGACGAAGGCGACATCAAACTCGGGATGAATTCGTTCTCGCAGCCCTAGCAGCGGCAGCATCGCGTCGTGTACAGCCGTGAGATGTCCCCACAAGTAAACCAGCCTGTTTCTGCCCGGCGCTATTTCCCGCTGGACCTCCTCGGACGAGAGGCTTCCAAAAAGCTTGTCCGCCCGCTCGATTTGGGCCTTCCATACTTTCAGTCCTAGAGCCACATAAGAGCCTTCGTTTCCCATGTTCCATCTCCTTTCAACCACTCCCTCTCATTTGTGTTGCATCGAGCCACGTCCGAATATTCAAGACGGTATCCTCGTAGAAGGTCTGGTAATGACCCTGCGATACGTAGCCGATATGCGGCGTTGCCAGCACGTTGTCCAGCGTGCGGAAGGGGTGAGACGCGGGCAGCGGCTCAATGTCGAATGCGTCGATCGCCGCGCCGGCGATTCGCTTGTTCTTCAACGCGCTGATCAAAGCTTGCTCTTCGACGATCGGCCCGCGCGACGCATTGATCAACCGGGCCGTGGGCTTCATTCTCTCGAGCTCCGCGGCCGCTACCAGGCCGCGCGTACGTCTGCTCAACACCACATGGATCGTCAGGATGTCGGCGCGCTCGAACAGCTGGTCCTTAGAAACCAGGATTGCGCCCGCGGCTTTGGCGACTTCAGCCGTCATGTTCTGGCTCCAGGCAATCAGATTCATTCCAAAAGCGCTGCCGATCCGCGCGACCTGTGATCCAACTCGCCCAAGTCCCAGAACGCCCAGGGTCTTTCCACGGAGATCCGTGCCCACTGTTTGCTGCCAGCCGCCGGATCGGACGGAGTTGCTCTCCGTCACGATGTGTCGCGCAGAAGCCAAGATCAGCGCCCAGGTAAATTCGATCGTCGGCTCCGACCTATACCCGGTGTGAACCACTGCGATCCCATGATCGTTTGCGGCGGCGACCTCGATCGACGAGTTCACAGTTCCCGTCGAGACAATGAGCTTGAGATTGGGAAGGCGCTCAAGGATGTTTCGGGGCAGCGGGGTACGCTCGCGCATGACACAAACGACATCAAAAGGCAGCAGCCGCTCAATCACGGCGTCCGGATCGGCGAGGTGGTTCTGAAATACGGCGATGTCCGCTCGATCGCGGAGCACCGACCAATCGGCGCTCTTGAGCGCCACATTTTGGTAATCGTCCAGAACAGCGATCTTCCACTTCTTCATTGGCATCCACCCTGTGGTGCCCGCGGTATTTGACGGGAGCCTTGGTTCCCGGCGCGAGCAGCGTCGTGAGGGTCGCCTTGCTCCCTCTACTCACAACGTACCGGTCGTCTTCCCGCCAGGCAGCCCTTTCGTTCAAATTGCTTCAGAGTGTTTCGCTACTTCTCTACGGCATCGTTCACATAGTCGACCGGCATCCAGGTATAGACCTGCCCGTCTTTCCTGATGTGCCCAAGCCCCGGAAAGGGCAAGTGGTCGGGCGCAACAACATAGCCCTTCCTGGCCGCATCCTCGAGAAGCCTTCTCCGCGTTGCCGCTGCGGCGGCAACATCGGAATCGAAGCGAAGGGAGATGTCGGGATCGTCCACCTGCAAAGCGATGTTGACGACGTCTCCCCAGAACATTACCTTTTCTCCGCGGTCCTCTAGAATGTAAACGGTCAGGCCCGCCGTGTGGCCGTAAGCCGGCTCGGAGCGGAATCCGGGGAAGAACTCCGTGGCGCCCTCGAAGGTCCTGAGCTGTCCGCTGTCCATGTATGGCTTGACCTTCTGATCGACCTGGGCGAAGAATGTCTTCTGTGGCTCGACCGCGGTTCGGGCAATGGACTTGTTGAACCAGTAGTCCACCTCCCGTTTGTTGATGTGAATCGTCGCGTTCGGAAAAACCTTCGTGTTCCCATTCATCAGGCCCCCTGTATGGTCAGGATGAATGTGAGTGATGAACACGTCGGTAATGCTCTCCGGCGGGGCCCCGGCCGCACGGAGGGACTGCGGCAATTTGCCACCCGTCGGGCCGACCAGTTCGGATGAGCCAGCATCAATGAGGATAAGTTTATCCTCGTAGTGGATCAGAAAGGCGTTGATGGAAGCGTCGATGGGAGACTTTTCGAAGTGCCGCGCCAGGAGACGTTCAACCTCGCCCGGCTTGGCGTTTTGAATCAATTCCTTGGTCAGTCTGAGACCGACGGTTCCGTCCGAAACGGCAATTACATCGATCCTTCCGACCTTTGTTCTGTAAATCCCTGGCTGACTACGATCAAGCCTCGACACAGTCGAGAGAGATATGATCGGCTTGTCGGAGGACTGCTGCGCATAGGCGGCGAGGCCGATGAGGAGCAAAGCCGGCACCACGATCTGCGGCACCCTGATATAAAATGGCTGAAGTTTAGTTTCTGACATCTTTGATCTCCATGATTCGTTCCTTGCGAGGTCCTCAGAATTTGCCGTTTGCGTGCTGGTCCCATTGATCGGTAAATACCACCGGCACCCAGCTATACCCACTCCCCTCCTCGCGCAAGCGACCCAGGGCGGGAAAGTTCATATGCGGCCCGGCGATCAAAACATCCTCGCGAGCGAGCTTAGCCAGCCATTCAGCCCGCGTTGCCGCAGCCACAGTCTGGTCGATGTCGAAAATCGCGGTGACCTCGGGATGCTGCAGCTGGACGCGCAGTGCATGGATGGTGTCGCCCCAAAACAGGATTTTTTGTCCCTGGGACGAAAATTCATAGCCGGTATGTCCCGGGGTATGACCAGGCAACGGGACCAGTTGCATGCCGTCTACGATTGGCTCGGAGCCGCTAAACGTGTGCCACTTACCGGCCTTGATATAGGGCGCTGCGATGGCTTGCGCACTCTCGAAGAGCGGTTTGACATCCTTCGGCGCCTGGGCGGCGATTTCCGGCGACAACCAAAAGTCGCTTTCAGCCTTCGCGACGAAAACATTGGCATTTGGAAAGACGCGCTTTCCGTCTTGAGTGGTCAGGCCGCCGATGTGATCGGAATGGAGGTGGGTGACCAAAATGATGTCGACTTCCTCCGGCTTGTAGCCTGCGCTGCGGAGGCTGCCCGCCAAGCGCCCCATTGCTCCGCCACCCCACCAGGTGCCGGCACCCGCATCGACCAGGATCAATTGCTTGCCGGTGTTGACCAGGAAACCCGTATCAGCAACATCGAGCATGTGCGGGTCTTCGACGAGCGCCTTGGCAACCCGATCCATCGTCGTCTTCGTTCCGTTCAGCCAGTCGGGGTTGAATACGCCTGTACCGTCGTATAGGGCGGTCACTTCAAGGTCGCCGACTTTCAATCGGAAGAAACCCGGCGCCTGATCATGATGCTCGGGTGCGGCCGCCAGAGCGGCATTCGGTCCGGGGACAAAAATGGCCAGCGCTGCCAGGAGAAGGGCGGCGAAGCGCATCGAATTTCTCTTGAGCACGTTTCTGCTCCGGACAACTGGTGAACTCATAGCACTACCTCCGTTGATCTTTCGCGTAACCGTTCCGCGTTTCACTCCAAAGTCAAACAGCAGTCTCCGTTCGGGGCTGCGGCTCTAACATCGCATCATTGAACTGGGTGACGAGCACGTCTTCGTTAGGACCCGGGTTGTTGCGGAAAGGCTTCGCCCGCTCCACCAAGACTTCCTGTGCATCCGTCCCCAGAACGCCCATGGTCTCCTTGATGAATTCGGCGAGCGGCATCGCCCGCGGTTCCTCGTTGCTTCCCAGCAGGTCGGTCTGCACCCAGGGGGGAGCGATCTCAAGTACGCGGACTGCCGTGTTCTTGAGTTTGTAGCGTTGCGAAAGAACATAGGAATGCAACGCCGCCTTCGTCGACGAGTACACGGCGGTGATGGCCAGGGGAACATATCCGAGCACCGAAGTGTTGTAGATGATCGTTGCCGACGGTTGCTTTTTCAGGTGATCGATGAGAGCCGAGGTCACTCGGATGGTCCCGAGTAGATTGGTGTTGACGCTCGAGACCAGCACAGCGTCGTCCATCGCGCCCGCCGCATCGTCCATTTGCATGATCCCGGCGTTGTTGATCAGGACGTTCAGCTTCGGATACTGGGCGATGAGCCTCTTTGCCACCGAAGCGATGCTCTTCGGGTCTTGAAGGTCCAGCTCGACCGAGGCCATTCCGGGATTCGCCTTCGTCGTTGCTTCCAGATGCGAACTCCGGCGACCGGAAATGATGACCTGATTCCCGCGATTGTGCAGCGCCTCCGCGAGGCCACGTCCGATCCCCGAGCCACCGCCTGTGATGAAAATCGTGTTGCCTGTAAGAATCATGGACTGTTTCCTTTTCGTCAGACAGGACCCGAACGCATCCGCTCGATTCCCAGGCTGCGTGATTATGAACCACCCAGTTCAATAGGATGCGCGAAAACACTTCGGGTTGCAAGAATATTGCACCGAACAGTTCAATACGTCATAATGAGCGCATGGGGCGACCGAAGAACTTCAGCCGGGAAGGCGTACTGGAGAAGGCGCTGCCTGCGTTCTGGAAACACGGTTTCGCGAATACCAGCCTGCAGGAATTGGAAAAGGCTACGGGCGTGAACAAATCCGGACTCTATGCCGAGTTCGCTGACAAGGGAGACCTGTATTTGGAGTGCTTGCGGCACTACTTGAGAAAACGGCAGGAGGAAGAATTGCTGACCGCCAAGCCGCTGGGGTGGAATAACATCGAGCGCTTTCTGAAGCTCGGGCCCTACAGCCTGGAGGGTCAGAAGGGTTGTTTCTCGGTCAATTCCATGAACCAGTTCGCGGTGCTCCCACCCGCGGCGCAGGAAATCGTTTCGAAGGGCCGCGCCTTTCTCGAAGATCTCGTCGCGAGCAATGTCGAAGCCGAGAAACCCACCATGAAACCGACCGTGCTCGCCGAGATGATCTTGACCTTCTTTACCGGCATCAGCATGGAGCAGCACATGAACGTCGGCAAGGCGGCCATGAACCGAAAAGTCGACAACTTCATGAAGATGGTCCGCCAGTTGTGAATCCACAGTTCCGCGGAGGGCAGGGCGGTCCGCAGCGAAGCACCAGATCGATTGAAAAAACGCTTTGCCTATTCGGCAGCGAACCGAATCGGTTCCCGGCGATCTCTCGCCCCAGACCGTACTTCCAGGCAACGGTTTACAAGACCGTTGTAGAAACATCGAATTGGCACTCATTTTCCGCGGCGCGGTTTTCTGCACCGCAGGTGTTGTGAGTTGTAAAAGGCCGGTGTGAGATGCCCTGAGGAGTTGCGGGGCGGTCTAGGGTCATCTCAGTTGCAGCGGTTTGCTAATTCACCCGGACCTGTTCGCACCGGCCGTTGCTAGTTTCCCTGCGTTACCTACCCCTCAGTTGCGCCGAAATGCCCCCCTGGCAGTCGACTGTTCAGCAACTGTTCAGCAAGAAAACTGCCGGCTTTCCCTCACTCTGACGGGGCGGTACCAGCATTCATCTCCGGGTTGCCAACCATCCACTAAATTCTTACCACATTCAATCAACACAACCGCGTTTCTCGGTACTAATCCCGCGGACGAACCGAAAACTTCCGGTTTGCCCGTAGTCCGACCAGAATCGATGCCAAGTGCGGATCACTTAGATGACTGAGAGCAGCTACCCTGCTTAGGAGGCATCGATGCCAGGTCAGCAAAGTATGCCCCGAAAGCGATACCAATGCCTGACTCCGCCATCCAATTGATTGCGAGGAAGTGCAGTGAGCGAAATAAAGCATCGCACGGTAGAAACGAACGGCATCCATATGCACATCGCCGAGAGCGGGGCAGGGCCCCTGGTGGTGCTGTGTCACGGTTTTCCGGAATCATGGTATTCCTGGCGCCATCAGTTGCATGCGCTCGCAGAAGCCGGATTCCATGCCATCGCGCCAGACATGCGAGGCTACGGGCAGACGGATCGCCCAGAGCAACTCGAGCGGTACACGCTGCTCCATCATGTTGGCGACGTGGTCGGCCTGCTCGATGCTTTGGGCACAAAGACAGCGGTGATCGTCGGACACGATTGGGGCGCCCCTGTCGCGTGGTACGCCGCGCTTTTGCGACCCGATCGCTTTCGCGGTGTGATCGGTTTGAGCGTGCCGTTCATACCGCGACCACCCGTTCGTCCTACCAGCATTATGCCTCAGACCGAAGACGCGCAGTTCTTTCAGCTGTACTTCCAATCCCCAGGCCTCGCCGAGGCGGAGTTCGAGCGCGATGTCCGTCTGAGCATTCGCAGCTTCCTCTACTCGGCTTCGGGGGACGGCCGGGATGACGCTCAAAGGGACGGCCGCGAAGTCGATATGGTGCCGCGCCGAGGTGGCTTTCTCTCGCGCTTGACGAATCCTGAATCGTTGCCTGATTGGCTCACGGAAGCGGACGTGGATTTCTACGTAGGGGAATTTGCGCGCACGGGATTTCGTGGGGGGCTGAACTGGTACCGCAACATGGACCGAAACTGGGAACTCTTAGCGCCCGTGTCTGGAGTGCAGGTGAAAGTTCCGGCGCTGTACATCGCCGGGGACCGCGATCTGGTTTTGGCGTTTCGTGGGATGGACCAAATCATTGCCAACCTGTCGAAGTTTGTACCGCAGCTCCGGAGAAAACTTCTGTTTCCAGGTTGCGGTCATTGGACCCAGCAGGAGCGAGCCCAGCAGGTCAACCAGGCTGTAATTGAGTTCGTCGAGCGCCTGTAGGCCAGCATCATTTGAAACGCCTTAGCAGACCCCAGAGGCAACCTGCAAAAGCTACTAGACCGTCCGAGATCGACTCCAGCGGTATTTGGTCAAACGACCACAGAAGCTTGGGCTTACGGTGACCGTGGCCCGAGCGGCCTACCTTTATTTTCGAAGGAGAATCACCGATGGACAGTCAAAAGATTTACCTGCTCGGAGAACTTACCGTTCCACCCGAATTCCTGGATGATTTGAAAGGCGCGCTCAAGCAAGCACTCATTCCTACGCTTCATGAGGCCGGTGGTGAAGGAATGTTCGAGACCTCACGGGAGGGCGACCCGCATAAGCTGGTCTTCTTTGAGATCTTCTCCTGTTCGGCGGCACATAAGTTTCACCTTGAACAGGACTACATGAAGCGGCTGTTTACAGCATTGGGGGGCGAGTTGCCTCGGGCCCCGACCATGACCAAGCCGAATGCGCTCTAGTTTGCTTTTCCTCTCCACCCAGGAATTGAATGAGGAAAGCGGCAAACTCTTCGGCAGCACACTTTAGGCTCTTGGCTGGGAGGAACGGGCGATCGACGGGGTCCTTGCCGACGCGCGGGTCGAACGCGGCCCAGCCGCGCTCGATCGCTTCAGGAGCATCGTTTTCCAAACCATATTTAAGGAGAGCAAAAATGAAAGTCCCTTATGATGTTGTACTTCCCCAGGTAAGTGTTCTGGATTCCACCATGGCCTACCGGGAAGCGGGAAAACCCGACGCACCGGTCGCGCTTTTTCTCCACGGGAACCCGACCTCGTCGTACCTATGGCGGAATATCATTCCCCTGGTTCGACCGACAGCGCATTGCATCGCACCGGATCTCATCGGGCTCGGCCAATCGGGAAAACCGGACATCGAGTATCGGTTTGCCGATCATGTTCGGTACCTCGATGCGTTTCTCGCTAAAGCTGGAATCTCGTCTGCATTCGTGATAGCGCACGACTGGGGAACGGCGCTGGCATTTCACCTGGCAGCCCGCAGGCCGGAATTTGTCCGCGGGCTTGCTTTTATGGAGTTCCTCCGGCCCCTGCCTACCTGGGAGGATTTTCCTGCGATGGCACGTGAAACCTTCCAGAAGATCAGGACGCCCGGAGTGGGCGAAAAGATGATTCTTGAAGGTAATGCATTCGTCGAGGGAATTCTTCCCTCGGCAATCGTGCGAAAGCTGACGGATGAGGAAATGTCTGTTTACCGGGCGCCATTCCTTACTCCTGCATCGCGGCGACCCACCTGGCGTTTCCCGAATGAGTTGCCAATCGCTCTAGAACCGGCGGATGTGTATTCAACTTTGGAGAAAGCACATCGTGCTCTAGCGCAGTCGTCTTACCCGAAGCTGCTTTTCGCGGGAAATCCAGGCGCTCTGATATCGCCGGCGTTCGCCGAGAGCTTTGCGAAGGGGCTTAAGAACTGCAGGGTGGTGCAGCTTAGCTCTGGCATTCACTACTTGCAGGAGGATCATCCTGATGTTATCGGCTCGACTGTCCATGAGTGGCTAATCGAGTTGGGAATTGGTTCCAGCCCGAAACACAAGGTGGCATCATAGGCATTTCCTCGGATGCTTCGACCAGCGTCTGCTTTTTTCCTGGCGGACCAGCACTGAGGTCAATGCACGTAGGCAAATCCATCTCCTTTCATCTAAAGCCTGCACCGTGAAACTGTCTCACTCCGTGGGGTGGCCCGGGTGCCCTAGACGGTCTACAGATGGAGCGCGATTTAACTGGTTTTACCGGGGACCATGAGCGACGCGACCGCAGCACTGGCCACGGACAAACCTCCACAGATCAACATTACGGTTCGGAATCCAAACACAAACGCGCGGGAAATTGACAAGCGGATCAGCGCTGCCGTATGGGCATCCAGTCCCGAGGGCAGGTCAAGGCCGGCGAGCTTCGTCTCGTTCGACCGGACGTATTGGAGGATGCCGGGCGGAAGGGGCCCGCCCGTGAGACTACGATCCAAGCTGTAGCTGAATAATTTCACCATGACAATCCCGAGGATTGCAACGGCAAGGACGCCAGCAACCCGAGCGACCGCGTTGTTGATTCCCGAGGCGGTGCCGGCGCGATCCTGGCCTACCGAGCTCATCACTACGGTCGTGAGAGGAGCCACGCTAATCGCCATTCCAAGACCGAGAACAACGAACGCAGGGAAGAATGCTTTCCAATAACTCGCACCCGCATCAGGCACGGCGAACAGAAAGAAGCCTATAGCCGCAATCAGGGGCCCAGTGACCAGCGGCGCTTTTGGTCCGTAACGCGCGACCAGTCCTCCGGACCAGCGCGAAAGAATGAACAGCAGCACAATCAGCGGAAGCGCGGCGGTGCCAGTCGCAGTTGTCGAGTATCCCTGCACCTGGATAAGGTTCATCGGGAACAAGAAAAAGAAGATGCCAAGAGCGGCGTACAGAAACAGAGTGAGCAGGTTTGCGCCAATAAAGCTCGGCGACGCAAATAGCGCGAGCGGAACCATGGGTGAACTTACCCTGACCTCAACGAACGTGAAACCAATCAGACAGGCCAAGCCGGCAATCAGACTTCCGAAAACCAGCGGATGGCCCCAACCCAGACTTATAGACTCGATGAGTCCATAGACCAGGCCAGCTAATCCGACCGTCGCGACCAGGGCTCCCAGCCAATCCACATGCCTGGCGGAAGAGTTACGGGTTTCAGGAATACGGTCGAGCGAAATCGCGATCACGGCGGCCGCGATGGGAACGTTAATGAAGAAGGCCCAGCGCCAGGAGGCATGCTCGATCAGCCATCCACCGAGAACCGGACCAACGGCTGTGGTGATCGCTGTGAAGCCGGACCAAGTACCGATCGCCCGGCCGCGCGTTTTCTCATCGAAAGATGCGCTGATGATCGACAGGCTGCCGGGCACGAGAAAGGCTGCCCCGATACCCTGCACGCTTCGCG
>Ga0210384_10002398_pt1 | contig 22899 bp, 18 predicted proteins | sample IncBWH2MmetaG_FD_160574 | JGI IMG/M metagenome (GOLD analysis project Ga0210384, IMG submission 160574) | Forest soil microbial communities from Barre Woods Harvard Forest LTER site, Petersham, Massachusetts, United States - Inc-BW-H-2-M | ecosystem: Environmental > Terrestrial > Soil >...
GATGTCAATCGGTCCATCCTGCAGATGCAGTCGTCGGCCGTCCGGGAGTATCTGCACTCGGGCTCTGGCTTTCACGATCGCGTGCTCTTTCCTTTGCCAGCGTCAACCTTTCCAGTCTCGAAAGGCCACGGATTTTCTGGACGCGCCGACAGGTGACGGCGACTCTCGTCATTCTTATTCGTGAGCGAACTCAAGGGGCGCACGCGATCCATATAGCCGCCGAGCGCCGAGTAGTCGTCGAGCTTAAGAGTGAATTCAATCGGCGCTACCAAAGCTGGAGTGGGCACGTATCCGAAGGCATTTTCCGGCATCCGGCTGACGTCCACCATGAGCGTGATGCCGCCACCCGGCCAAACATAAACCGGCGCGCCCCCACAGGTGACCCGGGTTAATGAGTCCCGCACCGATCGGGTCAACTTGACGGGGTTTTCAGTAACTCCTGCGCGCAGCGAGCCTCCGGCACCGCCCATGAAGAGGACAGTCGAGAGCGCGGGCTCGCAATTTTCCTTAATTCTTTGCACAGAGAGCTGCAACGAATCCGGCAATTCCTTTTCTACGGGGCGAAGTGCGTCATCCAGTTCGTAGTATGCATAATGCTCGCCCGTGGTGCTCACCATCAACAGACGCAAACCAGGCCAGGCGATCTTCGGATTGAACGGCGCGAGGATGGAAAGCGGATCAGTAATATTCGTGCCGCCCCAGGCCGTGCCCGGCTCAGCCACCTGGAAATAGCGCCCTGGGGTAGAACGCCGGCCCTTCATCTTGATACCGGTTTCCGGGACACCGAGCATTTTTCCTGCCTGGTGCTCGGAAAGAACTCCTGTAATGTGGTCGTCAACTACGACAACGTCGTCGATCTTTCCGTGCCATTGCTTGGCAAACATACCGATAGTTGCCGAACCGCAGCCGACACGCATGCGCTCCTCCCGAACGCCGTTCACGACCGGAGGCTTGCCAGCTTGCACGACGACGCTCGCGCCATCGTCAATCGTCAACTCAGCAGCTTTGCCGTTGCAGAGGTCGAGCAGCGTTTCGCAGGTGACATTCCCTTCATTTCGCGTTCCGCCAGTGAGATGGCGGACGCCGCCCAGCGAAAGCATTTGCGAGCCATATTCGCTGGTGGTCACATGCCCTACCGGCTCGCCCTTTGCGCGGACAAGGTTGCACTCCGGCCCCAGGTGACGATCGGTGTCGATTTTGACCTTGACTCCACAGTAGCTGAAGATGCCCTCGGTCACGACCGTCACCATGTCGACGCCTTTGACTTCTGAGGAGATGATGAAGGGAGCGGGTTTGTAATCGGGATAAGTAGTGCCCGCGCCAATTGCGGTGATGAAGGTTTCTGGACCGCTCACGATGTTGCCATCCCATTCGCGATCGCGTTCAAGAAAAGGGACGACAGAGTCGCCACGGGACAAGGCTCGATCGAGCACCAGGTGTGCATCCAGCCGGACTAACTGTCCATTTTGATTGCCGTAGCGATCGCAAGCACCAGCGCGTCCAGGCTTGATGTAGCAGAGCACGGGACACGCATCGCACCGGATGGCGTCATCGTCAGCCACGAGTGGCTCCAGTCTTGTCACTGGAAATGCTGGCAAGGATGGCCTCGCGTATGCGGTCCGGCGTAGCAGGAATCCGGCGCATACGTACGCCCGTGGCGTGATGGATCGCATTCAGAATCGCCGGTGCGGTCGGAATGACAGCCTGCTCGCCGATGCCTTTTGCGCCGAATGGCCCGATGGAGGACGGATCTTCAATCAGAATCGATTCCACCGGCGGAACGTCGCCAACGGACGGAATCAGATAGTCATGCAGGTTTTCGCCTTTCCCCGGAAAGAATTCCTCCATCAATGCCATGCCGAGTCCCTGGGCGACGCCACCCTCTATTTGGCCCTCAATCAAGGTCGGATTGATGGCGCGACCGACGTCGTGCGCGGCGACGACTTTAAGAACGCGCACAGTCCCCAGTTCAATGTCGACGGCAATTTCTGCCATATGAGCGCCGAACCCGTAGACAGCGTATGGGATGCCCTGGCCGTTTTCGTCGAGTGGGCTAGTCGGTGGATCAAAAGTTTGCTCTGCGGTCAGCACATAGCCGTGCTTATCAAGCGGCAGATTTTGCAGAGAGAGTTTGTGCTGCTTGTCGTCTTCGTGAATCGTCAGTATGCTTTCGCCGAATCTAATAACCGCGTCTTCGTGGGCCGAATTGGCCAAACCAAGAATGGACCGTCGCAGTTCCCTCCCCGCCATGTACGCTGCTTTGCCGGTGACGAACGTCTGCCGTGATGCCGAGGTCTTGCCGCAATCGGGGGTGATGGACGTGTCTGCAGAAATCAAATCGAAGCAATCGACCGGTGCGCGCAGTCCATCGGCGCAAATCTGGGTTACGACTGTATTCGATCCCTGGCCGATGTCGACCGCCCCCTGGTGCAGCGCGATTCTCCCATTATGTTTCAGTCCGACCCGCACAGTGGAGGGATTTGGCAGTGAGGTGTTTCCGCATCCGTACCACATACCCGCTACACCAACGCCCCGGCGAATCGGCCCCTTGGTCTTTGCATTGAATTCGACGGCCTCAGTGCGAGCCGCATTCCACTTCCCGCGCAAAGCCTCGAAACATGTACGAATGCCGACGCCCTCACCCATGATTTGTCCGGTGACGGTGGGAGTGTGATTGCCGAGGGCATTCAGGATGCGGAACTCCAACGGATCAATTCCGAGACGGATGGCAAGATCATCGTAGAGTTGCTCCTGCGCGATTGCCATCTGTGGCACACCAAATCCGCGAAAGGCGCCTGCAGGAACAATGTTCGTATGGATGGCACGCGTCACCGCCCGATAGTGCGGAACCAAATAGGGTCCGGAAGCATGCACCGGAACACGCGCCGCAACAGTCGGGCCCCATGAGGAATAGGCGCCGGTATTGAAATCGGCAGTAAAATCGAGCGCGACGAGTTTGCCATCCTTGGTTGCGCCGGCACGGCAGCGCATGCGCGCAGGATGGCGCTTCGTCGTGCACATCATGGACTCGATGCGCGAGTAAACCATCCTCACCGGCCGCCGCAAGCGCCAGGCTGCAAGCGCGAGAAAGGGTTGCACTGACAAATCAAGCTTGGTACCGAAACCGCCGCCGACGGCGGTTGGAATGACACGCACCTTTTCTGCAGGAATCCCCAGAACCTTTGCGATATCCGCGCGATCCATGTATGGCGACTGCGTACAGGCCTGGATCTCGATCTGATCGCCGACGCGCCTTGCAAATCCAGCCTCCGGCTCGATGCAAGCGTGCTCGACGAATCCGGTTTCAAATTCGCCTGTGACGACGGCGTCCGCTTCGGCCAACGCTTCCTCTACATCGCCTCGCACCACGCGCCCACCCGTAAGCACGTTGCCCGCCCGATTGTGGTGGATAAGAGGAGCACCGGGCGCGACAGCTTCATCGATTGTTGTGAGTGCAGGCAATTCTTCCCAGCTTACAGGGAAGATTGCTGGGTCAAGATTTTCTATGGCCTCAGGTTGGCCGACAATCGCGGCGATTGCTTCACCCCGAAACCTGGCTTCACCTTCTTCAAGGGCAAAAACCGGCTGGTCGGCAAATGAAGGAATGACGCCGTAGCAATCTTCGCCCGGAACATCCTTGGAGGTGAGAACTGCCTCGACACCGGGATGAGCGGCGACAAACGGTTTCAGTTCGCCGAACCGAAACCTCGCGCGATGATACGGACACCGGATAACACGCAGCGCGAGCGTCTCAACTGGAATTTCGTCCGCGCCATAGATTTCCGTTCCCTCAACTTTCCCCTTTCCATCCAGGCGGACCACTCGTTGACCCACTGAGGCTCCAACCCCAAGACATGAGGTTTCTGCGGAGCTCGTTCGTGGATTAGGAACTGCCGCATCCAGAACAGCAGTGATGATCTTCCGGTATCCGGTGCAGCGGCATAACACGCCGCCCAACGCGTCCATCACGTCGGTTTCCGAAGGGGATGAATTGCGCTCGAGAAGTGCTGTTGCCGAAACCAACATCCCCGGCGTGCATGCTCCACATTGCGCGGCCCCATGACGAAGGAATGCACGTTGCAGGCGGTCAAATAATGGAGGTCTGGATTTCAATCCTTCAATGGTCGTGATCGCGCGGTTTTCGACTTGACCCACGGCAACCAGGCAAGCACAGACCGGTTCTCCATCCAGCAAAACGGTGCACGCGCCGCAGTCTCCGGCGTCACAGCCAACCTTTGTTCCTGTTAATCCAAGTTGATCCCGCAACGCCCGCGAAAGCCTTTGAGCTGGAGGGCCGGCCGCGGAAACCTCGCAGTCATTCACCACCAGCTTCAGCAGGCACTTGGTTTCCGATGTGGGCGCGATGGTGGCCATTCATGAGCTCCCGACGCACTCATCCAAGGCGCGCTGGACCAACCGCAAAGCTGCGTCTCGCCGGTAAGCAGCGGTCGCGCGAACGTCGCCGATGGGTGACAAATTGTGGAGGTGATCCGTCGTAACAAGTGACCCTAAGCCCGGACCTGCTGGTACACCAATCAGCATCTGCTCCAATGTTGGAAGCCTCCTGGCCACAGCCGAGCAAGAACCGACGCTGACACGTGCGTCTGCGACGCGATCCGTAGAATCCTTTTGGATGACGGCGGCGACCATCGCGATGGAAATCACCAGATAGCGCCGGGCTCCAAGCTTCAGAAAGACCGATGCCGCATTCTCAACAGTTCGCGGCACAAGTACCTGGGAGAGAATTTCGCCCGGCTGCCGTACGGTTTTGCGATTGCCAACGATAAAGTCCCCGAGCGGCAGGCGGCGTGTACCAGCCTGTGACGCCAGTTCTATTTCAGCATCGAGCGTGAGGAGGGGCGGAACACTGTCCGCCGCGGGAGATGCGTTACAAAGATTCCCCGCCACGGTCGCGCGATTCTGGATCTGAACCGAACCAATCTCCCGTGCCGCAGCTTTCAATCCGTCGAAGCACTGCGGAAGGGGAGTGTTGATAACTTCCGTCCACGTGGTCAGCCCACCGATCTTTACATATTGAGGTTCGGTAACTACGCCCCTAAGTTCTCTAAGACCAGAAATGTCCACCACAGATCCAGTGACCGACCGATCACCGAGAGCGGGAAAGAAGTCGGTACCGCCCGCTAATATCTGTCCTCCAGAATGGGCAAGTACATGAACCGCTTCGTCGAGTGTCTCGGGCCGGAAATACAAGAAGACTCCCTGACCGCAAATGCGAAAGACGTAGAACAAGGCCGCAAACTGCGGCTGGGCGTAATTCTGATACAAGCGGCAGGGTTTGTACAGCGTTGGGCGCAGGTACACCAAGCTGCTGACGGCCCAGGAGAGCGACGAGTTTCCAGCGGGATGGGCGGTTGCCCAGCATCGAGGGACTGAATGGTCTTCGATTGCTTCTGTTGGCTACGATTTGCCTCGTGTCGTCCACTCCGCATCGTAGCGGGCGCGATCATAGAATGATTTTTGTGTTCCCACGCCGGTGGTCGAGAGTCCAGCGTAGAGGTTGGCTCGACGGACCGCTTCGCGTTCCGGGAGGCCTTCGCTAAGGAAGACGGCGAAGCTGCCGATGAAGGCGTCGCCCGCGCCGGTGCTGTCGATGCTCTTCACGTTGAACGCAGGAATGTGTTCCATTCCATCGCGGCTTGCCAGCAATGAGCCGTTCGCTCCCAGCGTAAGGATGACTCGTTTGACGCCTTCCGAAAGCAGCTTCTCCGCGCATTTTTTGGCGTCATCCACATTTCGTACCGGCATTCCAGTAATGGTCTCGGCTTCACTTTCGTTGGGAACGAGGTAGTTGAGTCCCGCCAAGGCCTTCATATCGATCGGCTGGGCGGGAGCAGGGTTGACGATGCAGCGAATACCGTTCTGCCGCGCGAAACTGACGCCGTAATATACGGTTTCGAGCGGAATCTCGAACTGCAGGACCATGCAATCGACCGTCTTGAGCAGATCGGCTGCGGCATCCACATCAGCAGGTTTGAGGAGATCGTTCGCACCCTTGACCACGAGGATGCGATTCTGCCCATTGGGCTCAACGAAAATCGGCGCCACCCCGCTTGAGACTCCTTCGATTTGCTTCACGTGGGTAGCGTCGATCCCAAGCTTCTTGAAGTTCTGAATGGTCGCGGGACCGAACAGATCGTTGCCCACACGGGCAATCATGAAAACATCAGCGCCGCAGAGCCGGGAGGCCGCGGCTTGATTTGCCCCCTTACCCCCGAAACCGAGATCGAAGGTCTGGCCAAAAATTGTCTCCCCAGCTTTAGGGAAACGATCGGCAAAGGTGACCAGGTCAATATTTGCGCTTCCAACCACTGCGATGCGAGGACGCTTGCTCATAAACTTCACAGACCTCTTTGGCAGGATTGTCATTCCGAGCGGAGCGAGGAATCCCTATTCTCGCAACGAATCGGGGTTGTGATAGACATGGTTCGCTCCGCTCAGCATGACAAGATTTACTTTGCAGTTGTTTGTTCCGATCACTCGCCGTAAGGGACCCAGATGTTCTTCACCTGAGTGGCGTGCTGGAGGAACCACCGGCCTTCGCCTTGCTTCACGTCAAACCAGTCGATGGCGCGGCCTTCATTGGTAAAGACCTGCTTCAGGTTTCCAGTCGAGTATGATTTCCCTGCAGCCGCGCTGGCTTCGTCGGCGAAGCACCAGATGGCGTCCACATCATCGTGTTCGGCGAGAACTTTGAGCAGTTGCGACGTGTACCCGGTAACGATGTTAACGGCCCCGCCCGGAAGATCGCTGGTATCGAAGAGTTGGTATAAATCCCCAGTGATGAGCGGGTATGTCTCCGAGGGAACAACAATTGCCGTATTGCCGGCTGCCAGCACGGGCATGACCAGAGACAGGAAGCCAAGCAGCGGCGCTTCCTGGGGACAGATAATGCCAACGGTTCCAATCGGCTCATTCATGGCGATTGTGATATTCCGGAATGGCGGATTATGCACGGCGCCTTCGAATTTGTCCGTCCACGCAGCGTAAGAGAATATGCGCTCAATACCGGAATTCACCTCGGCACCGGCTTGTGCTTCTCCCACGGCCGTTGCCAGCCGATGGGCAATCTCGTCGCGACGCTGTGACAGGTTCTCCGCCATGTAGTAAAGAACCTGGGCGCGGTTGTGCGCGGTGCTCTTGGCCCAGCCAGTGGCTTTACGGGCGGCTTCGACGGCGTTGCGGATGTCCTTGCGATTACCGAGGGGGGCTTCGCCGAGTAGCTGCCCATTCGCGCCGCGAACCTCCATGCTGTAGCCCGAATCCGGCCGTGCCTGCTTGCCGCCGATATAAAGCTTCACAGTACGATCAATGTCTATGCTTGCAGGTTCGGCTTGGTCATCTGAATTTCCGGCTGGAGCCGGTCTCGCAGCAGGCAGCGCCGGCGCGCTTTTGAACCAGACCGGTTCAAGATATTCCAATAAGCCTTCCCTGCCGCCCTCACGGCCGTATCCGCTTTCGCGATAACCGCCAAAGCCACAAGAAGCGTCGAACAAGTTCGTGCAGTTCACCCACACCACACCGGCTTTTAGCTGCGCCGCAACGTGCAGCGCGACATTGATGCTCTCGCTCCACACGCATGCCGCCAGACCGTACACCGTATTATTAGCCAGCTCGACAGCTTCACTAGGAGTGCGGAAAGTCATGGCCGCCAGGACCGGACCAAAAATCTCCTGCTGCGCCACGATTGAAGTAGGATGAACGTTGCTCAGCAAGGTCGGCGGAAAATACAGACCGCGCGACGGCATTTCGATTTGTGGCTGCCAGCACGTCGCGCCTTCGGCCACGCCCTGATCGACGAGTCGCTGAATGCGATCCAGTTGGACGCGGGCGACGATGGCGCCAATGTCGATGGCCTTGTCGAGCGGTGGTCCGGCGCGGAGGGTTCCCATGCGATCGCGAATTTTTCCGATCAAAGGCTCCGCGATGCTTTCCTGCATCAGCAAACGCGAGCCAGCGCAACAAACCTGCCCTTGATTGAACCAGATTCCATCCACCAGGCCTTCGACGGCGCTGTCGAGATCGGCATCTTCAAAAATGATGAAAGGAGACTTGCCGCCCAGCTCGAGAGAAAGCCGCTTGTGGCTTTGCGCGGTCGCGCTCCGGATGGCGCGGCCCACTTCAGTCGAGCCGGTGAATGCGATTTTGTCCACGTCAGGATGTTTGACCAGTGCCTCTCCGGTAGAACCGTCACCGGTCACGATGTTGACCACGCCAGCCGGCAGTCCGATTTCATGGCAGATTTCGGCAAATGCAAGCGCAGTCAAAGGTGTGAACTCAGCCGGCTTCAGAACGACGGTATTTCCAGTCGCCAGCGCAGGGGCAATCTTCCATGCCAGCATGAGCAAAGGAAAATTCCACGGAATGATTTGCCCCACGACGCCGCAAGCCGTGTAATCCGGAAACTCCTGTCGCAGGAGCTGCGCCCAGCCGGCGTGATAGTAAAAGTGCCGGGCGACCAGCGGGATATCGATGTCGCGGCTCTCGCGGATCGGTTTTCCGTTGTCCATTGTTTCGAGCACGGCCAGGAGACGAGAGTGCTTTTGCACATGCCTCGCCAGCGCATACAGGTAACGAGCCCGCGCGTGGGGAGTTAAAGACTGCCACTTAGGAAGCGCGGCGCGAGCGGCTTTGACGGCGGCATCCACATCGGCGGCTGATCCTTGCGCAACGCTGGCAAGCTTCTCGCCGGTTGAAGGATCGGTGGTATCGAAATATTCTCCAGCAGAAGGAGCCAGCCACGTTCCATTGACGAAGTGGCCAAAGCGCCGGCTGTGGCGATCGAGCCAGGTAAGCGCCTCTTTCGGATCTTCCGGCGCTGGGCCATATTCCATGGCAACGAATTTTTCAGCGATACTCATATGTGGACGCACGCGTCTCGCCCGTGCCGTTTACTACGCGATAGGATGGCGATAGTCCGCCGAGTAACGTCCGGTGGCGTAATGCTCCAGTTGCCGCTCAATGTCATTCAACAGCCCGCTGGCCCCGAAGCGGAAGAGCTCTGCTTTCATCCAGTAGAGGCCGAGTTCCTCTTTCATCAGCGCCAGCCATTCCGTGGATTGCTTGGCGCTGCGAATGCCACCCGCGGCTTTGAAGCCGACCGCCATGCCCGTTTCCTGCGCGTATTCGCGTATGGCGCGGGCCATCACAAAGCCAACCGGCAGCGTGGCATTTGTCGGCTCTTTGCCCGTCGAAGTCTTGATGAAGTCGGCGCCTGCCATCATGGCAACAAAACTCGCGCGGGCGACGTTGCGCAGAGTGAGCAGATCGCCCGCGCCCAGGATAACTTTCATATGCGCGGGAGCGCTTGCCTGTTTGAAGGCTGCAATCTCATCGTAAAGTTCCTGCCACCTACCTCCGAAAACGTGGGCCCGTGTGATGACAACATCGATCTCTTGCGCTCCGGCCTCGACGGAGCGGCGGATTTCGGCTATACGCTCGGACAAGGGAGAAAGTCCTGCGGGAAATCCGGTGGAAACAGCCGCAACTCGCACGCTGCTGCCTTCGAGCGCCCGGCGTGCGATTTCAACGAACCGGTGATATACGCAAACCGCGGCAACCCGAATTTTAAGATCTTCGATTCCCAGCCGTTTTACCAGTTCGTGCTCAATGGGCTGTGTAGCCTTGGCACACAAGCGACGCACACGCTCGTCGGTGTCGTCGCCTGAGAGAGTTGTGAGATCCATGCAAGTGATTGCACGGAGGAGCCAGGCCGCTTGCCAGTCCTTTTTCACGGTACGGCGCGCGACATGACTTTGCGCCCTTCGTTCGACCGCACTAGTATTCACTCGAACCTGTCTTACGCGGTCAAGATCGAGTGGTACGCCTCGATTGGACAATAGCGGACGGCCGCCCAGGATTGCTAAAGGAGCGCTGGGGCCTCTGAGCAAGGTCTCGGCGGCGCTAGTGACGCGATCAGTCATGCTGGAGTGTCCGCTCTTTTCCACGACAATTGGATGTTTTCGGCCAGAACTACGATTCCTGCTCTTCAGGTCCACGACTTCTGCCGACAATGTTCGCGAGGCAATTGTACGGCAGAATGCGGGAAAAAAGCGCGGGCTTACAGGGGCGTTGCATTTCCCTTCATACCGAATGCGGTCGCCTCAGATGCGATGAAAAAGCGAGATCACTTTGGCCTTGACACTCATAAACCTCGACGCTACGCTTCTGCGCTAATCTTCCACCGGACAAATGACAATTCTCCGACTCGTTGGAGTCTCAGACTATCCACGATTTATCCGCTCTGTCTCCTGTCTTCTCCTAGTTATCGTGCTCCTGACCGCGCTTACCGGCCCGGTTTTGGCAGCTAAGAAAATCATCCTCGACACCGATCCTGGCACCGACGACGCGCTGGCACTAATGCTGGCGCTCAACTCGCAGGAGCTGGACGTGCGCGCGATCACCGTGGTGCCGGGGAACGTTACCGCAGCCATGGGTCTTGAGAACGCTCTGCGCATGGTCTCGCTGGCGAATCGGTGCGATATCCCAGTCGCCGCCGGCGCTCAGCACCCTCTGTTTCAGAAACTGATTACGGCCGAGTTCTGGCATGGCAAGAATGGCCTAGCTAACATTGAATTGCCTCCAAGCAAATGCAAGGTTGATGGGCGTTTCGGGCCTGACCTCATCGTTCAACTGGTGCACGCTTCTCCGGACGAAATTACGCTGGTTCCGGTCGGACCACTTACCAATATCGCGCTCGCGGTAGAGAAAGATCCATCCATCGTTCCGTTGGTTTTGGTTAAGGAAGTCATCCTGATGGGAGGTTCGATCAACGGTGGCAACGTGAATGCCGCCGCGGAGGCCAATATCTATAACGATCCCGAAGCCGCACAAATCGTCTTCCAAGCGGGATGGCCGCTCACCATGGTGGGCCTTGAAATCGGCGATAAAGCGCTCTTCACACCCAAGTATCTCGATGAACTGGGCCAAACTCGTGGCCCGATCAATGACTTTATTTATTCAGTTACCAAGTTTCTGGTAGATCTTTCTGCCACCTTCGGGGCTGCCGGATCGCCTATGTACGATCCCTCCGCAGTCGCGGTTGCGATCGATGCCACCCTGGTGAAGGTGAAGGAGATGCACGTAGACGTAGAGACGCGAGGAGAATTCACACGCGGCGAAACGGTGGCGAACCGCCGGAACGAGGTGGAGCGCAATGTGCTCCACGGAGACCGTTATGTGATCGAAGGCGTGGACAAGGTCAAACCCAACGCGAAAGTCTGCGTGGATGTTGACGCCGACCGCTTCTTGCAGCTTTTTGTTTCCAGAATTCGCGGCAAGTAAGTTCGCACACAGCCGTTACCCCGGAACCCAGTGAAGGAGCAGGATGTTCACACCGCATAGTTTGGGCATTGCGCTGATTATGATGATTACCAGCGCCATCTGCTGGGGCTCATGGGCCAACACTTACAAGGGCGTCAAGAATTACCGTTTCGAGCTTTTCTATTGGGACTATGCGGTCGGCATTTTTCTAATCTCCCTGGTCCTCGGACACACTATGGGGAGCATGGGGAATAATGCTGATAGCCTCAACAATAACATTCATTCGGCCGACACGTCGAACGTTATTTCCACCATGGTCGGCGGGGCCATCTTCAACCTCGCTAATCTCTTGCTGGTAGCCGCGATTGATATGGCCGGATTGGCCATTGCCTTCCCAGTTTCCATCGGGATCGCGCTGGTCGTAGGTGTGGTCTTGAGTTATGTGCAGCAGCCGAAAGGCAATGGGGGATTGCTCGCCGCCGGGGTAGTTTGCGCTGTCATCGCCGTTATTATGGATGGCAAAGCCTACGGGAGCTTGGCCAGCGCCGGCCGCTCCACGTCGAAGAAAAGCATTATCGTCTGCGTCGTTTCCGGAGTTCTAATGGGACTCTGGGCGCCATTCGTGACGTATGCGATGACAAATCAGAGGGCGCAGGGTCACGCCCTTGGGCCGTACAGCGTTGCCGTGTTTTTGACGCTGGGCGCACTGCTCTCCTGTTTCATCTGGAACGTTTACTTCATGAAAAAGCCACTGGTTGGAGAGCCGGTGAATTTCAGCGGATTCTTCAGAGGCCCAGCTTGCGGACACATGCTCGGGCTGCTCGGTGGCGTCATCTGGGGCACCGGCATGGTATTCAATCTTGTGGCTGCGAACTTCACGGGTGTGGCGATTTCCTACGCGATTGGCCAGTCAGCACCCATGGTAGCGGCGTTGTGGGGCGTGCTGGCGTGGAAGGAATTCGAAGGTGCCGGAAGTCGGGCGAAGCTGTATCTGGGACTTATGTTCGTCTTCTATGGCCTGGCAATTCTGCTGGTTGCAAAGGCAAATGGATAAGTACAACTCGGCAGGTCGAGATGATAAGACCGGGTGATTATGCCGCGATGCTCGCCGTAGCCGTAGCGGAGGCGCACAAAGGGTTGGCGGAAGGTGGTATCCCCATTGGGGCAGCGATCTTTGATGCTAGCGGCAACCTCATTGGTGCAGGGCATAACCGCCGCGTTCAGCATGATGACCCTTCGATGCATGCTGAGACGGATGCCTTCCGCAACGCGGGACGCCAGCGTAGCTACAGGAAACTCATCATGGTCACCACGCTGGCGCCCTGCTGGTACTGCAGTGGCCTCGTCCGGCAGTTTGGGTTCGGAACACTCGTAGCCGGCGAGAGCCGTAACTTCCAGGGCGGAATGGAGTGGTTAGGTTCCCTGGGTGTGAAAGTAATCGACCTCGATTCGCCGGAGTGTGTGGCACTACTTGCAGAGTACATCCGGCTGAACCCTGAGGTCTGGAACGAGGACATTGGAGAGGAGTAACTCGCCAAGCACATCTGCTATATTGGCCTTCTCGCGGAGGTGCTTCCTATGTCTCGCACCGTGCGCTGTGGCCTCATCCAGGCAAGTAACGCGCTAAGCAGCGATCACTCACTCCCACAAATCAAGAAAGCCATGATCGAAAAGCACCTCAAGCTGATCGATCAGGCGGCAAAGAAGAAGGTGCAAATCCTGTGCCTTCAGGAGCTCTTTTATGGCCCATATTTCTGTGCGGAGCAGAACGTTCGCTGGTACGAACTGACCGAGCGAGTTCCTGATGGACCGACGACCAAGCTGATGCAGAAGATTGCGGCTAAGCACCGCATGGTGATCGTTGTCCCGGTTTACGAGGAACAGATGCCGGGGCTTTATTTCAACACCGCTGCAGTCATTGATGCGGATGGCAGTTATCTGGGCAAATATCGCAAACACCACATCCCTCATGTGCATCCTGGATTCTGGGAAAAGTTTTACTTCACTCCCGGCGACATGGGCTATACCGTTTTCAAGACTAAGTACGCTCGCGTCGGTGTGTATATCTGCTACGACCGTCATTTTCCCGAAGGGGCGCGGATCCTGGGACTGAACGGAGCGGAAGTTGTGTTCAATCCGTCCGCGACAGTTGCCGGTCTCTCTGAATACCTGTGGGAGCTGGAGCAACCCGCCCACGCCGCAGCAAATGGTTATTTTGTGGGTGCCATTAACCGCGTGGGCACGGAGAAGCCGTGGAACATTGGCGAGTTTTATGGGAAGAGCTACTTCTGCAGTCCGCGGGGGAAGATTGTTGCGCAGGCCAGCCGTGACAAGGACGAAGTCCTGGTTGCCGATCTCGACCTTGAAATGATTGCTGAAGTAAGAAAGGTCTGGCAGTTTTACCGCGACCGGCGGCCCGAAACGTACGCTCCGCTCACGGCGCAGACCGGACAAGCCGCGGCCGCTGACTGATGCCAACGCCGATGAGCACATCGTCGGAGTCAGTGCGTTCCAGAATTGAATCCAGTCCTCTTTACAATCCTGACCTGGCGCCTGCAACCAGTGACCGTCGCACCTGGGGAACGTATAACTACGCGGCTCTGTGGGTATCGATGTCGGTCAACATACTTACCTACATGTTGGCCGCCAGCCTCATCCAGGGAGGTATGAACTGGAAGCAGGCAGTTGCAACCGTCTTTCTGGGCAATACCATCGTCCTGATTCCGATGCTGTTGAACTCGCATCCGGGAGCGCGTTACGGGGTACCTTTTCCGGTGCTGGCCCGGGCTTCCTTCGGAGTTCTTGGGGCGAACATAGCGGCAGTTCTGCGGGCTTTGGTGGCCTGCGGATGGTTTGGCATCCAAACTTGGATCGGCGGCGAAGCCATTAGTAGTTTGATCGCCGTGCTAGCCCCGGGGTGGGGACATTTTGCGCACAGCACGGCAATTTGCTTTTTGGCTTTTTGGCTTATCAATCTTGCTGTCATTCTCAGGGGCGTTGAATACATTCGATTCCTCCAGGGAATCAGTGCGCCGGTTTTGCTGGCGGTCGGACTGCTGCTGCTGGCGTGGGCGTATCGCACGGCTGGCGGCTTCGGACCGATGCTGTCTGCGCCTTCGCGGTTCAGCAGCTTTCCTGACTTCCTGAAGTTTCTGGTTCCCGCGCTGAATGCCACCGTGGGCTTCTGGGCGACGATTTCTCTGAACATTCCGGACTTTACCCGCTTCGCACGAAGCCAGCGACAACAGGCGATCGGACAGGCTCTCGCGCTGCCGACCACGATGACGCTCTATTCTCTGATTGGAATCCTGGTGACGTCCGCGACTGTCGTCATATACGGCACGGCGATCTGGGACCCCGTCCAACTTCTTAGCCGCTTTCATTCGCCGGTTGCCGTGGTGATTTCCTTGGCGGCGATTCTGCTGGCGACGCTGAATGTGAACATTGGCGCCAACGTAGTTTCGCCAGCGAATGATTTTTCCAACTTGTGGCCGCGGAAGATCAGTTTCCGCACCGGTGGCGTAATCACTTGTTTCATGGGAATCGCACTGATGCCCTGGAAACTCCTGGCCAATTACAAGACTATGCTATTCGGATGGCTGGGCGGGTATGCTGCGTTCCTGGGACCGGTGGCGGCCATCATGATCTGCGACTACTTCGTAATCCGCAGGCGGGTTTTGTCGGTTGATGATCTCTACTTGCGCGACGGCGCTTATGAATACTCGCGAGGTTTCAACTGGCTGGCGGTGGCTGCGCTGGCGACCGGGGCAGGAACAGCGTTGGTGGGTTTAGTGGTTCGTTCACTGCGTCCGCTGTATGACTATTCGTGGTTCGTTGGCTTCGCCGTTTCGTTCGTCACTTATTACGCGTTCATGAAGTTTCAAGAGCAACGATGAGGCAGTGGCTGAATCTTTCGGTCGAGCTGAAGGAATGGAACGCGGATCGCACAACCGTGACCGAGGATCAGGCTACACATTCATTCCTGGAACGTTACGCACACGCCGTTGGGGTCAATCGCGCCGAACTCTTTTGTGCCCCAAGGCTTGGTTTGCAATGGACCGTTGGGATGCACCTTGCCTCCACGTTGCTGATATTCCGCATACATGGCCTCAATACCTTTTACCGCGAGCCGAACCATTGTCTGGTCCCCGACTTTCCGTGCCAGAGCCTTGTCGTCCATCCCAGCGATGTGCAGGTAGGCTTCGCCGCGATTGATCCCTGCATAGTTTGGCGGAGTACTGTCGCGAAAAGTTTCTTTGAAGCCGCAGACCTCCGTCCACCAATTCAGCGACTCCGTGGTGTCAGCAGCAGGCAAAACGGGGATAGCGCCTTTGATGATCGGTTCCATGAGTGAAGTATAAACGACGGAGTATAAAACGAATCCAGCCGGATTTGCCTAAAGTAACGCGCGCACAGCCTACCGAAAAGCAGACAAGATTTCTCTCTTATACGCCTCCAGCGTGTCCTCCTCCTCGCCGCACATCAAATAGACATTAAACTGGGTCACTCCGACTTTGGCTAGCTTGCTGAGCTTTTGCCGATGCGCCTCAGCCGGACCGACCAGGCAAAAGCGGTCTACAACTTCGTCCGACACAAATTTAGAGTTGCTGCTGTCCACTTCGCAATGCTGCTGATAATCGTAGGCGCCTCGGTTGCTCACGAATGAGGTGAGCTCGGGAGGGAGTTCCTCCGGCTTGTACCGCGAAAGCAAGTCGACCACGTGGTTCGACACCAAGGCCGGAAACCAGCGCACCCGGCTCCGCGCCAAGTTCAGATCATCGGAGACCCATACCGGCGCGGCTGCCATGATTTCAATTTGACGAAAATCCCGTCCCGCGGTCTCGGCGCCTTTCTTGACGAAACCGAGACACCACGCGATCAGGTCCGGATCGGCAAATTGCAAAATGACGCCGTCCGCGACCCTGCCCGCCAGGTCCAGCACCTTGGGGCCGTATCCGGCAATCCACACGGGAGGAGATCCCTTTGCCCAGGAAATGTGGGTAGGCTGGCCTTCATATTCGACCTCATGCCCGGCGGTGAGCTCGCGAAATGTTTTGACCGCCCGTTCCAGATCGCCCGCTCCGACCGGCTTCTTGCCCAACACTCGCCGCGAACTGTCTCCGCGGCCAATGCCAAGCTGCATGCGCCCGCCCGAAATCAGATTCAGGGTCGCGAACAGACTTGCAGTAACGGTTATGTCGCGAACCGCAGGATTCGTAACGCAGGGACCCAGACGCATGTTCTTTGTGTTGCTTGCCATCAACGTGAGCAAGGGGTAGGGCTCGAGCCACAAGATGTGCGAATCGAAGATCCATCCGTACTGAAAGCCCGCGGCCTCGGCCTGTCGCGTCAGTGCGACGATGCGATCCACCGCCATGTCGGGCTTGATTGTGATACCGAACTGCATGTTGACTCTCTCCCGCCAGGATTCGTGGCGCCTTTTGACTCTGACCTCTACATTCTTGCAGGCGTCATCCCGAGCGCAGCCGTTTTTCAGGCGGAGCGAGGGATCTCGCGTGCATCACCACGTCCCTCAGAGCAAAGCAAATACTTTAACCCGGTCAACTGAGAATCGGCGCTCGAAGGTGTCGCAGTTTAGCATAAAATGCGTGCTCTGCTCGTCAGAGGAGGCAGGCATGGGTTTCGACACACTCATTGTAAACGGACGCGTGGTCACCGCAACGGACACCTACACCAGCGACGTCGCGATCAGCAACGGCAAGGTCACAGCCATCGGACAAGGCCTTCCTCGCGAGAATGCCACGAAGATTATCGATGCCGCAGGAAAGTATGTGTTGCCGGGGGGAATCGACGTGCACACTCATCTCGACATGCCCTTTGGAGGCACAAAGAGCGCTGATGATTTCGAGACCGGTACGCGGGCTGCAGCGTTCGGTGGAACAACGACTCTGATCGATTTCGCCATCCAGTACAAGGGCCAGACGTTGCGGACCGCGTTCGACGCTTGGATGGAGAAAGCCTCCGGCAAGGCGGTCGCTGACTATTCATTTCACTGCATCATTACTGATTTGCCGGACGCACAGCTCGAAGAAATGAATGCTCTAGTACGTGATGGTGTCACCAGCTTCAAGCTGTTCATGGCGTACCCGGGAGTATTCATGCTGGACGATGGCAGCATCTTCAAAGCCTTGCGGGCGACGGCAAAGAATGGAGGCCTGGTCTGCATGCACGCTGAAAATGGCAGCGCGATTGACGTAATCGTGCAGCAGGCCCTGGCGGATGGAAAAAAGGCGCCGAAGTATCACGCTCTGACGCGGCCGACCACGGCAGAAGCGGAGGCCACAGCGCGCGCCATTGCGCTTGCGGAGATGGCGGGAGCGCCTGTCTACATCGTGCATTTGAGTTGCAATGAGGCTCTCGAAAAAGTCCGTGAGGCCCGCGATCGTGGTCTTCCGGTCTACGCTGAGACCTGTCCGCAGTATTTATATCTTTCAATTGAGAACTTCGATGTGCCTGGATTCGAAGGAGCGAAGTACGTTTTCACGCCTCCTTTGCGGGAGAAGTGGCATCAGGAAAAACTCTGGAACGGATTGAAACGCGATCACCTGCAAGTGGTTTCGACCGACCACTGCCCATTCTGTTTCAAGGAACAGAAGGAGTTGGGACGCGACGATTTCACTAAAATCCCCAACGGAGGACCTGGGATCGAACATCGCATGAGCCTGATTTATTCCGGCGGTGTCGCACAGGGCCGATTCAGCGTAAACCGCTTTGTGGAACTGGTCTCGACGACGCCGGCAAAACTCTTCGGCCTGTATCCGCGCAAGGGAACCATCGCGGCAGGCAGCGATGCCGACTTGGTCATTTTTGATCCCGAGCGCAAACATACGATCAGCGCAAAGACTCATCACATGCGAGTCGACTATTCGATGTTTGAAGGGATACAGGTCACGGGCATGCCCGACGCCGTGCTCTCGCGCGGCCGCGTGATCGTGGAAGCCGACAAATTCGTGGGGCGTGCCGGCGCGGGAGAATTTCTCAAGCGCCAACTCTATTCCCAGCAATAATCGAGAGCATGTATTGCTCAATGTAGGCGCGAGCGTCCTCGCTCGTGTTCCTTGGCTAAAGTAATATTCGGCATCCTTTCGATTCCAGGTCCTGCAGCCAAGCCGGAGGGAAAGCTAGTTTGGTCCAGCGCAAATCTAGCTTTCTGAGGTTGTGCATGCTTGCCATGCTCTCGGGCAAGGCGGACAGTCGACTCGCTCTGAGGTCGAGATGGGTGAGTCTCTGCAATCTGCCCAGTTCCTCTGGAAGACGTTCGAGCGGATTGTTGCGCAGGTCCAACCGCTCCAGCTTGACCAGCCGGCAGAGAGAGTCAGGTAAAACAGTCAGGTGGTTGTTGCTCAACACGAGTTCTAATAGTTCGCTCAGATCCCCAACCTCCGCACGAAGTTCGGCCAGTTGGTTGTTCTGAAGGTGCAGTTCCCTGAGCTTTCCCAGGCGGCCGATGGTTTCAGGAAGCGCGATCAAAGCGTTGTTGTACAGGCGGAGTTCTTCGAGACTTTTGAGATTACCGATGGTCAACGGCAACGCACGGAGCCGGTTATGCGTCAATCCCAGATATCGCAGGCGCTGCATGCCCGCAAAAATACCTTCGGGAATCTCTTCGAGCTGGTTTTCGCTCAAATACAAAGCATCGCTTAGTTGAGTGAGTTCGCCCATATCTTCCGGCAAACAGTTGATGCGATTGTGACCGAGATCAAGCATCCGCAAATTGCTGAGACTGGCGGTCTCGGCGGGAATGTGCTTGATCGCATTTTCCGCGAGGTTGACCGTCTCTAAATTTTTCAATTGGAAAATAGCAGCCGGAATCGAGGTCAGCTTGTTCTTTCCCAAACTGAGGCGACGGAGACGTTTCAGCTCTGCCAGTTCCGAAGGAACCGTGGAAAGCTGATTTCCGTACAGGCTTAAGGCTTCTAGACCGGTCAGATTGCCAATGTTCTTCGGGAGTTCGCTGAGCTGATTGCCGTCAAGGTGTAGCTCCCGCAGACCGGCCGAGGCAAACACTTCTTCCGGAATTGTTGTAAGAGATTGTCGATCGAGGATCAGCCGGCCCATTGATTGGTTAATGCGCACGAGCGAGGACGCTCGCGCCTACATCGCTAGATGAGCATGCCCGCGATAGAAGCCGACATCAGATTCGCCATGGTGCCTGCTAGCATCGCGCGTACTCCAAGACGCGCCAATTCGCCTTTCTTGTTTGGGGCAAGAGCGCCGATACCGCCAATTTGAATGCCGATGCAACTCAGGTTGGCGAAACCACACAAAGCAAAAGTCGCAATGGTGAACGAGCGCGGGTCCAGAATGCCCTTCTGCGGTCCCAGCATCGAAAACGCTACCAATTCATTCAGTATCATTCGAGTCCCTAGCAGATTGCCGACCAGTGTGCAGTCCTTCCATGGAATTCCGATCACCCAGGCCACCGGCGCGAAAAGCTTGCCACAAATAAGTTCCAGACTGGCTGGAAACCAGACAAAGCCGAAGTGCGCTAATCCGTTGTGAATGCCGCCGAGAATTCCGTCCAACAGAGCGATCAGGGCCAGAAACGAAATCAGCATAGCGGCGATATTCAGCGCAAGGTTCAGGCCATCGGTTGTTCCCCGAGCTACTGCGCCGAGCACATTTTCTTTTTTCTCAGTTTCTACTTCCTCTTCGCTCATCACCACGCGGCCGGCAGTTTTGGGTTGTTCGGTTTCCGGTACCAGCATCTTCGAAATCAAAATGGTGCCGGGAGCAGTCATGATTACGGCGCTCAGAAGATGTTTGGGCTCGATGCCAAATGCAATATAGGCAGCCATGATTCCGCCCGAGACGTGCGCCATCCCGCTGGTCATAACTGTCATAAGTTCAGAGCGGGTCAGGTCGGCCAAGAACGGCCGAATGGTCAGAGGGGCTTCAGTCTGCCCCATGAAAATACTCGCGGCGACATTCAAGGACTCGGCGCCGCTCGCGCCCATAACCCGCGTCATCACGTGCGCGGCCAGCTTGATGATGATTTGCATGACGCCATAGTGGTAGAGGACAGCGAAGAACGCAGCAATAAAGATGACAGTCGGCAGAACTTGGAAGGCAAAATAAAAGCCCAGATGGGAGCCCTGCTTTCCTAATTCCCCGAAAACAAAACTTGATCCCACAAACGCATAGCTGAGAAGCTTGTTCACCGCATCCCCAGCTTTCTGGAAAATCTGACGGCCGATATCAATTCGCAATACAAAAACGGCGAAGACAAATTGCAAGCCCAGCCCCCAGGCAACAGTTTTTCCCCGGATGGCACGCCGGTTGGTGGAGAAAATAAAAGCCAGGCTTAACATGGTCAGCAGACCAAGAATGCCGGTGAATCGACCCATTATTTATTTTCCTCTCGACCCTTGAATGACTCGATGCACAAGTTTCTTCTTCACTACGTTTTGTGTGTCAGAGATTTGATAACTGCGCAGGAGCATTTGTTTCGCCTGAAGACCCCGAGTTTCAGAATTGTAATGAACCGTGGCAAGGGACTCTCCGGCTTTCACCGAATCCCCGACTTTGCGATGCAACACAATCCCCACCGCCGGGTCGACGGCATCTTCTTTCGTCTCGCGTCCTCCGCCCAAGACTACGCAGGCCGTCCCAACCGCTTCACAGTCGATGGCAGCGACCCGGCCGCTGTTCTGGCTAGTCACCTCCAGCGCATGTTTCGCGTGAGGCAGCAGGTCAGGATTATCAATCACGTGCGGGTCGCCAGATTGCAACGCGACCATCTGTTTGAATTTCTCCAGCGCCTTACCAGAAGTTATAAGTTGCTGGGAGAGACTCCTACCCTGCGCCACTGTCTCTGCGGCACCGCCCAGGTGAAACATCCAACCCGCCAGTTCAAGACATAACTCCCTGAGGTCTTCGGGTCCCTTACCGCGCAACACGTCGAGCACTTCCGCGACTTCGAGTGAATTCCCCACATACATCCCGAGCGGCTCATCCATGTTGGTAATCAAGGCGACCATCGCCTTACCCATGGCCTCACCCGTCTCCACCATCAACTCGGCGAGAAATACCGCGTCCTCTTCTTTCTTCATGAAAGCTCCGGAGCCAGTCTTGACGTCCAGAACCAGAGCGTCGACTCCCTCGGCGAGCTTCTTGCTCATAATGGATGCGCAAATTAAATATGGGCTCTCCACCGTGCCCGTGACATCGCGCAGAGCGTATAGCTTGCGGTCAGCCGGCGCAATTTCGGAGGTCTGTCCGATCATGGCGCAGCCACACGCATCCAGGACTTTGCGGAACTGTGGAACTGAGAGGTTGACGTTGAAGCCTGGAATCGATTCCAGCTTGTCCAGAGTGCCACCGGTGTGGCCGAGCCCTCGCCCACTGATCATGGGAACAACCAAGCCGCCCGCCGCCACCAACGGCGCCAACACCAGTGACGTCTTGTCGCCCACTCCGCCGGTGGAATGCTTGTCTATTTTCTTCGCCAGGAATTCCGACAAATCTAACACGTCACCCGAGTGAAGCATTGCATCGGTCAATGCAGAGGTTTCGGCTCGCGTCAGACCACGAAGGATTACGGCCATCAGCCAGGCGGAAACCTGGTAATCGGGAATCTCACCACTGGTGTAGGCTCGAACGAGATATTCGATTTCTGCGCGGGAGAGTTCCTGCCCATCGCGCTTTTTGCGAATCACATCGACAGCGCGAACTGGAGCCGCAGCGGCGCTTCCCTGCGACTGGCTCACTTGAAGCGGAATCCTTCCGGCAACAGTTCCGTGATGTGGCTTTCCTTCCATCCCTTGGCGGTCGGAAAGATAACCGTCGCGTCTGGACCGAACTCGTAAATCACCTGGCGGCAAGCTCCGCAGGGTGAAGATGGGACACCTTGGTCATTCACTACCGCGACGGCACGAATATTTAGTTTCGGACCCAACTGGGCGATTGCCGCAAAGATCGCAGTGCGCTCTGCGCAATTCGACAAACCGTAGGATGCGTTTTCTACGTTGCAGCCGGAAAAGAGCTCACCTTTTGAGGTCAGGAACGCGGCACCTACCCTGAACTGAGAATAGGGCGCGTAGGCATGCTTCATAGCTTTCTGCGCTGCCCGAACCAGACGCTGGCTTTGTTTATTCGACATTGTTGCTTTCGCCAAGTTGATCACTGTCGATTCAGACGGAAGAATAGCGCTTGATTCTAAACCTCGACTTACAATTGCGCTACGGTTTTCGATATGCAGCCAGGCGAGAGAGAGTGATCGGAGAAGTGTCCTGGGCGATGCACTGGCGAGACGCCCGCGCCTACATTATTTCTCCATGAGAAGAACTTTTTCAGCGCCATCAACCTCAACTAACTTGACCTCGATCACTTCTTTCATCGTGGTCTGCACTCTGCGACCCACGAAAGCGGCCTCGATCGGCAACTCGCGATGACCGCGGTCAATCAGCACGCAGAGCTGCACTTGGCGGGGCCGACCGTGCGAAAAAAGCGCGTCCAAGGCCGCGCGGATCGTGCGACCAGTGAAAAGCACGTCATCCACCAGAATGATGTTTTGGTCTTGAATTGAAAACCCGACTTCCGACTCCTGCACCACCGGCTTAGGTCCGAGTGTAGAAAGATCATCGCGATAAAAGGTAA
>Ga0210384_10002401_pt1 | contig 22889 bp, 18 predicted proteins | sample IncBWH2MmetaG_FD_160574 | JGI IMG/M metagenome (GOLD analysis project Ga0210384, IMG submission 160574) | Forest soil microbial communities from Barre Woods Harvard Forest LTER site, Petersham, Massachusetts, United States - Inc-BW-H-2-M | ecosystem: Environmental > Terrestrial > Soil >...
GACCTCGAAATAATCGAGGGTGCAGCCTTGCGGAGCGTCGGTGGAGGGATGCGCGGAGTCCGCGCTCCATTCGATGAAGAAGGGGAGCAAGCCGTGATGGGTGTCGGCGAGGTTGATGGTTTTCCAGTGGAGAACTTTTCCATCGGGGCGGGCGCGCGAGCCGGGCGTCGGGCCTTCGAAGGCGACGCCGGCTTCGCGGAGTTTTTTGGCGAAGGCATCGAGGTCGCCGGGATGGGCGGCCCAGCCGACGAGACGCGGTTGCGTCAGTTGATACAGGCCGAGAGTGTCGGGAGCGCCGGACTGCTTCGGATCGGGGGCGATGATTTCCAGATAGCGGCGCTCACCGAGAGAGAGCAGGGCGTTGCGCGTGCCGCGGCCGGGATGGACTCCGCCGATGGCGGCGCGCACACCGGCGTTTTCTTCGACGAAGGAGATGCCTTCGTCGAGATCACGGAAGCCGAGAAGAATGTGGTCGAGCAAAGCGGGTGCGTCGTCGTCGCCAAAGCTGAATGGCGGCGCAAGGAGAGTAGCGCCGGTGAGGGCGAGAAACAATCGGCGAGAAACGGGGTCAGGCATGAACGGCTCCTTCAAAGAGAAATGGTGGCGCTGTTTTGGCCCCGCTTGGAAAGATAGGCGTGCCAGAAGAGGCGCGCGGCGACGGCGCGGTAGGGACGCCAGGGCTGGCTGAGTTTTTCCAGGCGTTCCGGCGATGGACGTTGGCGAAGATGCTTCACCTCTTGTACTGCCGTGGCCAGCGCGAGATCGCCGACGGGCCAGATGTCGGGGCGGCGCAGCGCGCTCAATAGATAGATGTCGGCGGTCCAGTTACCGATGCCTTTGAAGGCAGTGAGCATTTTGCGGGCGGCATCGTCGTGGAGTTCGTGGAGGTAGCGGAGATCGAAATGGCGGCGAGAGAGGGATTCGGCCAGGAGGCGGGTGTAGAGAGTTTTTTGGCGGCTGAAGCCGATGCGCAGAAGATCGGCGTCGGTGAGTTTCAAGAAACCGCGCGGTGTGAGTGGGCGGACGGCGGCATTCAGGCGATCGAACGCGGCTTTCGCGGAGGCGAGAGAAACTTGCTGTTCGAGGATGATGTAGACGAGGGTGGGGAAACCGGGTTCGCGGACCCAGAGCGGAGGCTGGCCATACCGCTGGATTACTTCAGCCAGATGCGCGTCGCGGTCGGACAGGGCACGCACAGCCTGCGTGAAGGCGTCTTCGTTCAAGAAAGTTTGCGAGATTTGCACGGCGGTTCGCGATTGATTCGTGAAAGCGTTCAGCTCGTCGCGCGGGAATCGACTTCTTGGCGGAGCGCGTCGACGACTTCGGCGAGGGGCTTGGGGCCGAGGTCGCCTTTCGAACGATGGCGGACGGAGACGGAGCCGGCTTCGGCTTCTTTGGGGCCGACGACGAGCATGTAGGGAATTTTCTGGAGCTGCGCGTCGCGGATTTTTGCGGGCAGTTTTTCGTTGCGGTCGTCGAGATGGACGCGCAGGCCATGGCGCTTCAATGTTTCGGTGACGTGCTTGGAGTAGTCGGCGACTTTTTCGCTGACGGGGCAGATTTCCACTTGCACGGGCGCGAGCCACAGTGGAAAAGCGCCTGCGTAGTGCTCGATCAAAATGCCGAAAAAGCGCTCGACGGAGCCGAGCAGCGCGCGGTGAACCATCAGTGGCTGATGCTTGGCGCCGTCTTCGCCGACGTATTGCAGGCCGAAGCGCGCGGGTAGATTGAAATCGAACTGCACGGTGGTGAGCTGCCAGGGCCGGCCGATGGTGTCGATGAGTTTCACGTCGATTTTCGGGCCGTAGAAAGCGGCTTCGCCCGCCATGGTTTTGTAAGGAATGTTCATGCGCTTCATGGTTTTCGCGAGAGCGGCGGTGGCGCGATGCCAATCCTCGGGCTTGCCGGCGTAATTTTCCGGATGCGATTCGTCCCAATCGGAGAGCTCGACTTCGAATTTGTCGAAGCCAAAATTTTTCATGACGGCGAACGCGAAATCGACGCAGGCTTCCACTTCGGCTTCGATTTGCGAGGGCATGCAGAAAATGTGCGCGTCGTCCTGGGTGAAACCGCGCACGCGGAGCAATCCGTGGAGCACGCCGCTGCGTTCGTAGCGGTAAACCGTGCCCAGCTCGGCGAGGCGCACGGGGAGCTCGCGGTAGCTATGGAGTCTCGCTTTGTAAATCAAAATGTGGCCCGGGCAATTCATGGGCTTGAGCTGGTAGTCGGCCTTTTCGACTTCGACGGGACCGAACATGCTGTCCTTGTAAAAGCCCGTGTGGCCGCTGGTTTTCCAGAGGTCCAGGCGCATGATGTGCGGCGTGTAGACGAGGTCATAGCCACGCTTCTGTAATTCGTCGCGAAGCCAGTCCTCGACAATCCTTCGAATCAAGCCGCCTTTGGGATGCCAGAAAATCAGGCCGGGGCCGGCTTCTTCCTGGATGCTGAAGAGGTCGAGTTCCGTGCCGAGCTTGCGATGATCGCGGCGCTTGGCCTCTTCGAGGCGGTGGAGATATTCGTCGAGTTCTTTTTGCGTGAAAAATGCGGCGGCGTAAATCCGCTGGAGCTGGGGATTGCCTTCCTGGCCTTTCCAGTAAGCGCCGGCAACGCTCATCAGTTTGAAGGCTTGAATGCGCTTCGTCGACGGAATGTGCGGGCCGCGGCAGAAGTCCATGAATTTGCCGGTGGTGTAAAACGAAACCATCAACTCGTTGGCTTTTTCTTCCACCAATTCACATTTGAAGATTTGATTGCTCTTTTTATAGAGATCGAGCGCTTCGGGCTTGGGAATGAGCTTGCGCTCGTTCGGCAGGTCCTGGGCCGCGAGCTCGTGCATCTTTTTTTCGATCTTGGCGAGGTCTTCCGGAGTGAACGGCTCTTCGCGCAGGAATTCGTAGAAAAAGCCGGTGTCAATGGGCGGACCAATGCCGAGCTTTACGTTAGGGTACAACTCCATCACCGCCGCGGCGAGCAGGTGCGCTGCGGAATGCCGGAAGACGAACAGCGCATCGGGATCCTTTTCCGTAAGGATCTTGATTCTCACGTCATGATCGAGAGGGCGGCGCAGGTCAATTAGCTCGCCTTGATCCGGAGCGTTCGGAAGCGGCGCTCCGTTGGTTGCGGTGACATGCGCGACGAGCGCGGCATCGGCAAGCCGCGGCGAAATCTTGCGCGCGATATCGGCAGGCGTTGTGCCTTTCGGCACTTCCTGGACGCTGCCGTCGGGCAGTGTGATGTGGATCTGCTCCATGTTCATGTTCACCCGGAAGAGAAACATCAAGCTTATCGGCGGCTTCCCGCAGGGTCAAGGAGATGCCCAAGGTGGAGGAGCTTCGTTTACGAACATCGTGTTTACCAAATTCGCGAACTACTTTCGTGTGGGCTGTAACCCGGCTGTGAAAGGCGCGGTCTAATAAGTGGCTCTTGATTTCGAAAGACAGAACTTTCTGGGAATTTCAAGGATTTCCAAGTGTGCGTCTTTCTGCGTTCAGATGAACGGTTTCGCCCCGAACAGCATGCGCCATGCTCGATCATCGACGCGCCTCTGAAACATTCGATGAACAAAATACGCGCGGCCTGCGCGCTGACGGTCTCTGTGCTCGCGCTGAGTGGATGCGCGGCCGTAAAGGTCAAGCTGGGGATGCGGGTTTACCTGGCCAAGGTTCCCGTGGCTTCCATGCAGGCCAGCCTGCCGAAAGGTCCGGCAATCGCGCCGGGACAGAAGTCCCCACTGGTAGTGAAATTCACACAGCCGGACGGCAAGGTATTGGTGACGGAAGGTGAGGGCAAGGGGAAGATTCTGTGGAGTGATATTGCGGTGACCCCGACGGTCGTCACTTCGGATAAGAAAGGCAATGTGATACTGGCTCATGATCCGAGAGTGAGCGAAGGGAAGGTGGGCCACGTCACCATCACCGTGCCCAGCCATCCGGACCTCCGCGCGGAACTCGATATTCCCATTACTTACGACTACAAGTTCAGCGCGAATTTTTCTGGCGGCACTGGCTCCAGCGGCATGAGCGGCACCGATGGATTGGACGGCACGAGCGGTAGCACGGGTTCCATGGATCCGAACAACCCCTCACCGGGCGGAAACGGTTCGAACGGGACCGATGGTTCGAATGGCCAAGATGGAGGAAATGGAGGAGACGCGCCGCCAGTGGAAGTGCGCGTTACGTTGAGGCCCGGCGCGCATCCCCTGCTTCAAGTGAGCGTCTCCGCAGCCGGCAAGCAGAAGCTGTACCTGGTGGATCCCCAGGCAGGTTCGCTGACAGTGAAGGCGGATGGGGGGCCGGGAGGATCTGGAGGACGTGGCGGCCGCGGTGGCCGAGGAGGTGCCGGCGGTATGGGAACGCCTAGCGGAAACAGCGGAAGCAACGGCGCCGACGGGCGCAACGGTTTTGATGGGTCACCAGGGAAAGGCGGAAGCATCACTGTGACATACGATCCGCGCGCCAAACCCTTTTTGATAGCTATTCACCTTTCGAATCAAGGTGGTCCTCCGCCAGTGTTCAAGGAAGAACCAGTGCCTCCCCTTTGGTGAGCCGTAACCGCCGCCGCCGGTGATCGTAATTCGCCAGAAACTCTATGATTCGAATGTCCAGCGGCCGCCGGCCATGGTGCGTTCGACGGGAATCGTCACGAGCGTCGAAGGATTCTCCTTCAAGGGATCGCGGCCGAGGACGACGAGATCGGCGAGCTTGCCGGCTTCGATGGAGCCTTTCAGGTTTTCTTCGTACGAAGCATGGGCGCCGTTGATAGTGCCGACGCGGATCGCTTCTTCGACGGTGATTTTCTGTTTTGGTCCCCAGACATTGCCTTTTGTGTCGGTGCGAGTGACTTCCGATTGCAACGCCATCATGGGGATAAATTCTCCGGGCGGATAGTCGGAAGCCTGCGTCGCGCGAATGCCGGCGTCAAGAAAGCTGCGCAGGGCGAACATGTGATTGAGACGCTCGGCGCCGTAATAGCGCATTTTTTCGCCGTGGTAATAAACGTAAGTTGAAAACGGAGTTGGGATTGCGCCAAGAGCTTTGATACGCGCGATCAAGTTGTCATTGATGACCGTGCAGTGCTCGAGGCGGAAGCGCGGATTGTTGCGCGGGTTTTCGCGCTGCAAACGCTCGTAGACGCGCAAAGTCGTATCAATGCCGACGTCTCCGTTGGCGTGCGTGCCGATTTGCCAGCCTGCAAGATGCGCTTTGCGGCCGTAGGTGTAGAGCTCTTCCTCGGTCATTACGAGAATGCCGAAGTCATTGGGGCGTCCTTCATAAGGTGTGGAGAGGCGCGCAGTGCGCTCGGAAATCGAGCCGTCGCAAACCAGCTTCATGGCGCCAACACGAACCCATTCGTCGCCGAGGCTGGTACGGACGCCTGCTTCGATCATCGAGTCGATGAAGCGGTAGTTGATGAAGCAGTACGCGCGATAGAGCAGGTCGCCGGAGTCGCGAGCGTCTTGATAAGCGCGAAGATCGTCGGGATTGCCCTGCGCTTCCGTCGCGGAGGTGATTCCCGTCTTCGCGAGCATTTTGGAAATGAGCTTTACGCCCTCACGATGATCGTCACGCGTGAAATCTTGAGGAAGGACCTTTTCAAAGAAAGCCTGGGCACTCTCTGCGACACGCCCGCTCAGTTTTCCAGTGGCCGGGTCGTGATCGATTTTCCCGCCGGGAGGATCCGGCGTCTTCTCATGGATTCCCGCCTTTTGAAACGCCAGGGAATTGGCATAGACCGTGTGACCACCGCGATGTTCGATGTGCACGGGATGATCCGGGACCGCCGCGTTCAGGTCGGCGATGTTCAGCGAGCGGCCATCTTCCGTTTTTGTATCGTCGTATTTGAAGCCGAGGACCCAATCGCCAGCCGGCGTTTTTGCAGCGCGTTCGCGCAGCGCAGCCTGAATGGCGGAGATCGATCGTAGGTCGCAATCCACCATGCGGAGATGCGACAGACCTGCCGCGGCAGGATGAGAATGCGCGTCGATAAAGCCCGGGAGCACGGTCTTTCCGCCAAGATCCATCTTTCGAATTCCAGGCGCGGCGAGATTCAGGACATCGGCATTTTTCCCAACGGCAAAGAAACGGCCGCGTGAAATGGCCACGGCCTCCGCAGCTGGTTCGGCCGAATTCATGGTCACAATGTGGCCGTTATGAAGAATCAGGTCCGGCTTTTCCTGTTCGAGAGGGAAAAGCGAGAAGGCGGCAAGCGTGCCGAGAAATTCGCGGCGAGTCGATCTATCGGTCATAGAGCCTCTTTGAGTGCGGCTGAAGATTGGAGGGCATGCTATGCGGACCAAGAAGGAACGTCAACGCCCTGCTTCACTAGAGAATCGTCACGCCTGGCAATCCCGTGAAATGCGCGTCCGAAGTGACTAGCTGCGCTTGATGGATTCTTGCCGTCGCATAAATAATCGCGTCGGCCATTGGCAGCTTGTAATCAATGCTTAGTGAAGCTGCGGATAACGCGATTGTATCCGAGAGGTCCACCACTTTCCGACGCAGTGCTTCCGAGAGAAAAGCATCCGCATCAGGCCTGGCGGCTTTAAGAAGCAAAACCTTCAAAACTTCGTATAGCACGATGGTAGGAACCAGGACCTGAGCTTCACTCTGCAAAACGGCCCCGAATGCGTCAGCTTTCTCATCGCCCGCGATGTACTCCAACCAACCTGATGAATCAACAAGCATCGCATTAGAAGCGGTCATTGCGATCCCGGTAGTCATCCTTCCACTTCATTCCCTTGGCGATGCCACGAAGGTCTTTGATGGATCGGGGCTTAGTGAAGTGAATGCCTCCGCTCAACACATAGACGATGAGTTCCTGACCGGGCAAGAGATGAAGTTCTTCGCGAACCTTCTTGGGGATGACGACTTGAAATTTGGGAGAGACCCTAACTTTCTCCATCACGATCACCGATGCAATCATATCGATATAAATGTCGTATGTCAATCTCACTATCGATACTGAATTTGTATGCCAAAATCTAAGTCGATAGCTTAAGTATTTATATTACAAACACTTAGGCTAGGACGCTCGACTGTCTGCGGCGATCCCGATGCTAAGGCTGAAGCAAGGAACCAAACTCTGGAGTGCTGCGGAGCTTCACGAACGCCGGCTCTTCCCTTAGCCACTCGGCAAATTGGGGAGGATTCTTGCTTAGAGATTTGGCGCGTCGAAGCGCCTCGAGAGCGCCTTTCCTGTCGCCGTCCATCGCACGGGCGATGGCCAGATTGTCCAGGACCCACATGGAATCAGGATCACCGGCGCTGGCCAGTTCGAAATAGTCCCGGGCGCGGCTTATGTCTTTGTTTTCCAAACGCTCCATGCCTGTCTCCATGGCTTGGACCACCAAGCCGGCAAGCGCCCGCTTTTGCACGCGCAACTTTTCTTCGCGCTTTTCGTGTTCGGTGCGGCTGCGCAGAGCGATGAGCTGCTGCTCGACAGCATTGCGGAGTTCCACGCGATTGGCTTGATTTTCGCGAAGCGAGGCGATCTCCGAAGAGATTTCTCCGCTCAATTGCTCCTGGTCCTCTAATTCCTGCTTCTCCTGCCTAGCGCCCTCACGAACGGCCTTGTCTTTTTCAAGCGCATCGGCGCGCGCTTGCAGGACGGAGTTATCGGCAATCCCAGCGAGCATTTCCGCGGCTTGGCGATACTCTCTCCGGGCGGAGTACAAATCACCAGACTTCTCGAACGAGCGGGCGCGTTCGGCTTCGCGATTTGCCTGCGAAACGACAAACGAATCGTCCCGATTTTCGCGCCCGCTTTTCATCGCTTGCAGGCGAAACCAGGCGAGTGCTTCGTCCATTACCTCGTCGGGAGCCCATTGGTGGGGCCCGGGGAAGCTTCGCCAAAAATGCGCGTATTTCATTTTTTCGAGCTCTTCGTTGGTATGAACAAGTTCGGGGTAATTGAAATCGTAAGTCCCGACCGCGGAAAAGACCACAAAGGGAGCTTCTTTTGACGAAAATGCCAGCGGGTGAAACCCGGCGCCATGCAGGAACACGCCGGCAGCGCATTTGCAGATTTGGGCAATCTGTACGGCGGCGCGCGCCCCGCCGGAAAATCCCGCAAGGTAGATGCGGTGGTCGTCGATGGACAGCCGTGCGTGCGTGTCCTTGACCATGGCATCGGCGGCTTCGGCTTCGATTTTCCATGAGCCGTTCCGCGAATTGTTCGAACCAACGACGATGTAGCCGTAACGCTCGGCAGCTTCCTTCATTAGCTCGACGGCCATGCTGCCACGCGCGCCAGGGTCGAACGAGTAGACAATGGGCCAGCGTTTGTCCGGGGAATAGGCGGAGGGAAGGTATAGCGCGTAGCTCTGTTCCGGCTGTTTGGAGACCATGACGCTGGGGATGACAACACCGGCTTGCAATGCCGAGGATTCTTGAGCCGTGCCGGGATTCTGTTGTGCTTGGAGCCCAGCGGCGCAAAGAGAAAGAGCGGCGAAGAGTAAGCTAAGTCTTTTCAAGATATTTCTAGTTTTGACGCATATGAATGCCAGTTGATAGCGCAACAAAAACACGTTACGGCTTCCCTCAAGTCCAATTTTGCCCAAGCCGTCCCACAGGGTAAACTTAACGGACTCTCGTAGCAGAGAAGATTTCCGAGGCTTGTGAATGAAACGAATCGTCGCTCAATGGATGATTGTACTGTGTTTGTTTTTCCCGGCGCTGGCTGGAGTCGCGCAGGGGCCAAAGGCGTTTCCATCAGCGGACGAGCGTTACAAAGTGGACATTTTGCTTGTGGTGGCCCATCCGGACGACGAGGGGGCGGCGACTCCCTATCTTGCGCGGGCGCTGGACGAACACAAAAAAGTGGCGGTCATCTTCGGCACGCGCGGGAGCAGCGGCGCGAACGAAGCTGGTAACGAGCAAGCCGCGGCGCTGGGCGACATCCGGGAGGTCGAAGCGCGCAATGCGCTGGCCACCATGGGAATCACGAATGTGTGGTTTCTCGGCGGCAAGGATACCGCTTCGCAGAGCGTCCTGCAGTCGCTGGCGAGTTGGGGACACGGGGCTACGCTTGAGCAACTCGTGCGGCTTGTCCGATTGACTCGCCCGGAAGTGATTCTCACTTTTCTGCCGGGAACGTTTATCGGCGAAGACCACGGCGACCATCAAGCTTCGGGAATGCTAGCGACGGAAGCATTCGATCTGGCGGGCGACCCCACTGTTTTTCCAGAACAAGTAAGCGGTCCGACCAAGCGGCTCGAACCCTATCTTGATAACCTGCGGCCGTGGCAGCCAAAGAAAATCTATTACTTCGCCGACGCGGACCGCGAAGATATCTTTCGCGGGAAAGGGCCGATCTATCCGGTGAAGGATATTTCCAAATCCACGAAGCAACCGTACTGGCGGATGGCGCTCGATTCCTTCCGCGCGCACCAGACACAGGCGAAATCCTTTCTCGATACCATCGCTGCCATGGATGAGGCGCAACTGGAGAAGGTCATGACCGCCGAGGGCTTCTGGTCCGAGGGTTTGCAATTCGTCCTCGGCAAATCGCTGGTAGGCGGCACTTTGACCGGAGATATTTTTGAAAATATTGCGACCGGCGCAATTCCACTTGCGCGGCCGGAAGTATCACCAGAGTCTGCACGCCCTGAACTATCCGTCGAACTCGCCGGACCCTGGAGTTTTTACAGTGAGTTTCGGCGCGCGCACGGACTTACGAATCTGCCGCATCCAGAGCCTCCGGAGATCGCTCTCCAAGCACCAGGAACGCTCGTGATTCCGTTTTGGGTGCGCAATCGAACGGCCAAGGCGCAGGAAATCACGCTCACAGTGACACTGCCGTCGGGATGGACGGAGCAGAGCGGCACGGGAAAGTTCTCTGTTGGAGCGAAACAGATTGCTTCTCCGCGCATCGAGGTGAATTTGCCGGCCCTCGCAGAGAAGGGGCCGCGAAAGACTGAGGCGCAGGAGATCGCCGTTCACGCAGAATCGAACGGACAAAGCATTGGCGACGTAAGATTGCGCGTCGAATTGCGGAAGCGCGCGCTTCCCCAATAGCGGGCATCAGGATTTTTTCGCGCGCGCCGCTTCCATCGCTTCCCAGGCGGCTTCCGGCAACATCAGCAGGTCGTTGAATTCGCCTGCTCCGCGCAGCCATTGCCCGCCGTCGATCACCACGCATTCGCCGTTGATGTATTCCGCCATATCGCTGAGGAGAAATGCGGCGAGATTCGCCAGCTCTGCATGCTTCCCGAAGCGCTTCATCGGATGCTTGTCCTTGGCGTGGTCCTCAAAAGTCTTTGACGGCATCAAGCGCGACCATGCGCCTTCGGTGGGAAATGGTCCCGGGGCGATGGCATTCAGCCGGATGTGATACTTCGCCCACTCCACGGCTAGCGAGGTCGTCATTGCCAGCACACCGGCCTTCGCACAGGCCGAGGGAACCACAAAGCCAGAACCGCAATTCGCGGCCGCATAGGTGGTCACGATGTTGAGGACGTTTCCGCCCAGCTTCTGAGCGATCCAGCGTTTGCCGAAGACCTGCGTGCAGTGAAACGATCCATTGAGCACGATTCCTACCACCGCGTTGAAAGCGTTGGGCGTCAGCTTCTCCGTCCTCGCCATGAAGTTTCCCGCGGCGTTGTTGACCAGCGCATTGATTTCGCCGAACTGCTCCTCGGCCTTCGCCGCGGCGGCTTCCACTGCGCCGTAGTCTCGAACGTCGCAAATGGCGAACGCTGCGGAGCCCCCAGCGCGGTGGATCTCTTCGCACGTTACGCGCAGCGGGTCTTCTCGCCGGCCGACGAGAAACATCCGCGCGCCCAACTCCGCGAATCGCAGCGCCATCGACCGGCCGAGTCCGGTTCCCCCGCCGGTCAGAAAAATCGCCCGGCCCTTCAATAAGTTTTCCTGAAACACCGGTCACCGCCTTGTGTACGGAGCATGGAGAATCTCCATCCGTGCAGGCGCGATTCTATGTCATCAGGGGGAATCCAAACTAATTTTTCGCGAGCTACCATTGTTTGGGATGCAAGCAATAGGAGAAAACCTAGGGATGCATCTCCGCGGGAATGATGTGGCCCATTGCCTTCGCATACTCGGCGGCAAACAGCGAGCTCTCCGGGTATTCCTCGCTCAATTCGCGCAGGAGTTTTTGCGCAACCGGATCCTGCTTTTCTCTGCGCGCGGCCAAGGCCAGCAAAATTTTCGCAAATGGCTGCAAGTAACGCCCGCCGTCAATCGTTTTTCCAAGCTGTTCCATGCCCAGCTTTTTGTCGCCGTGGATTCCGCCGAACCACAGCATGAAGCGCGCGCCACCCGAGAGGCTCCCGATAATGTAATTCGCGGAGCCCAGCGCGACGTAGGCGTCGTTCGCGTCCGGCTGCTCCCCCAACAAAGACTTGGCATACTCGTTCGCTTCTTTCAGGCGCTTCAAGCTCTCGATATGCTGTTTCTTGAGCATCATGTCGGCGTTGGATTCCATTCCTGCTGCAAGCGTCAGCGCAAAGAGGCCTTCCGCGTCCTTTTTGTTTTTTGCCAGGCGGTTCTTGGCGAGTTTGCGGGTTTGGTCCAACGCGTCTTGGAAACTCTTCATTCGCGATGGATCAGGCTTGCCTTCAATTCCATGCAAGAATTTCTTTTCGTTCAGGAAAAAATCACTGGAAAGCACGCCCTGGCGGAAGAGTTCCTCGAAGAGGTAGCTGGCGGCAACGGCCACTTCGCCGAAAGGTTCTTCGGGGTGCTGCGCTTCCCAACCGTCAAATTTTTCTCGCGCCTCGGTAAATTTTTGCCCGTAGAGCAAATGAAATCCCGAGGCCAGCTCCGGAACAATCTTGAAAGCCGGAGTATCGCCGTCTTTGTTTGAGCTGGCGGGGCAGGCGGCCGCCGCCAGCAGAACCAGACAGAACGCATGGTGAATTCGAAGGCGCATGGATGACTTCTCGCTAGAAAAGCCCCGGCAAGAAGCGCGGTTTGCCGGTCATCGCCGCGCGATAATCTGGATTTGCAAAGAGCACGCGCTCTTCCGTCGTGAGGCGCTGCGCCAGCACTCCCATGTGCGCAATCGTTCCAGCGATTGCGGTGATCCAGGCGGTGTGAATGAGCGGAAGCGCCAGCATCTCCGCGAAGACCGCCGCATAATTGGGATGCCGCACGTATCGAAAAGGGCCTGAAGTCACAACGCCCAGTCGCGTCGAGTCCATCACCTGAACGTTCCAATGCTCTCCAAGCGTTCGAATGACCCACCAGCGCACCGCGTTGGCCGCCAGAAACACGGCGAACATCGATGCAGCCAGCCAGGGGATGAAGGGACGCTTTAGAACGACGACTTCCACGGCAGCACCGATCAGAACCGCGGTGTGCAGCAGGACCATCCAGCGAAATCTCGGTTCAGAGACTTTGGCGGCTCCGCGCGCGATCATCTCCGCCTGGTGCCGCTTGGAGATGCGCAATTCCGCGATCCGCAGCAAAGCCACGGCCAAGAGCAAGGCGAGAAACGCGATGGTGCTCAGTTCCATTGCAATAGCAAGAATTCCGCGCTGAAGCCCGGTCCGAACGCCGCGGCCACCGCGTATTCATCTGTCTTGAGCGGCCGCTTCTCCAGCCATTCCTGCAAAATAAAGAGAATCGTGGCGCTGGAAAGATTTCCCACATTGCCGAGAATGTCCCAGGATGGTTGGGTGTCGCACTTCTTGAGGCCGAGCTCGGTTTCCACATTTCCCAGCAGCCGCGCGCCGCCCGGATGCAGAATCCATCCCTTGATGTCTTCACGTTTCCGTCCGTGGCGCTCCAGGAAGCCGGATACCAGGCCGCCGATTTTGGCGCCGATCATTTCCGGAACGTCCTTAGCCAGCAAAATGTGGAAGCCGGAATCTTTCAAGTCAAAGCCCATTGCGCCGAGAGAATCGGGAAACGTATAAGTTTCCGAAACGAGGATTTTCGGTCCGGGCATTTGCTTTCCGCTCACGATCACTGCCGCCGCGCCATCGCCAAAAAGAATCGATGAAATTAAATTGGCTTGCGAAATGTCTTTCCGCTGAAACGTCAGCGATGGCAATTCGACCGCGATAATCAGCACGTTTCCGCCGGGGCGGGCGCCTAGGAATTCGGCCGCTCGTCCCAGGGCCATCGCTCCCGCCGCGCAACCTAGTTCCGTGAAAGGCATGCGGCGCACGTTCGAACGGAATCCCATCAGGTTGATCAGGTGCGCATCCAGCGACGGAATCATAAAGCCCGTGCAGGACACCGTAATGATCAAGTCGATGTCTTCCGGCTTCAGGCCCGCGCGCTCCAGGCATTTCTCCGCGGCTTCCCGTCCGAGTTTTACGGCATGCTCGATATATTCATTGTTCGTTTGCGCCAGGGGACGAGGCTCGACGGTATATTCAATGGGGAAAATTGAGTGGCGCTTGTGGACCTGTGCGTTGTCGACGATGCTCATCATGGCTTCGAGCTTGCGCTCGGGAATGTCGAAGACGCGCCCCATGTAGTACTTCACGTCATCCCGGGTAATGGTGTGAGGAGGCAGCGCCGTCGCCGTTGCGACGATCGTGGGATGAGTTGCTACAGCAACGCCTGCGGATCGATTGCTCGCGGATTCCATCTGTCTCCTTGAAGGACATTGCCGGATGCTGCGATTCTACCGCCAGGTAAACCATGCAGCGCTACCGGTGCCCCTGCCTTCGAGCCAATGACTTTACATCATTCCTTGCAGGGAGTGCACTAGTTTGCGGCCATGTAGTACCTCTTTGCGCCTCAAAGCTCTCTCATATAATTCTCGCAGATTTCATGTCTCCGTGAGATACCGACAGGCTCTTGCGGTATGCTTTCTCCCGCTATGAACCGCTGCCGTCACCTTGGTACGCACGTGCGACGAACTTTTTTTGTTGCCTTGGGCCTCGCGCTTGCGGCTCTGCTGGCTCCTGCCTCTCATGGCCAGGAGAAAACTCCGCCTCCGCTGCTTCTGATGATATCCATCGACGGTCTTCGGCCAGACTACGTGACGGCCGCGGATGCGCATGGTTGCAAGATTCCCAATCTCCGCCGCTTCCTGAAAGAAGGCGCGTATGCCGAAGGAGTGCAGGGCGTGGTGCCCACGGTGACGTACCCGAGTCACACCACGCTCGTGACCGGAGTGTGGCCCGCGAAGCACGGGATCCTTGCCAACACCACGTTTGATCCGTTGCGTAAGAACCAGGAAGGCTGGTATTGGTATTCCGAAGACATTTACGTCCCCACTCTCTGGGACGCTGCCGCACAAGCGGGACGCACGACCGCCAGTGTTCAGTGGCCGGTGACCGTCGGCGCACACGTGAATTGGAACATTCCGGAATTCTGGCGCGCCAGCACTCCGGATGATGCAAAGCTCCTGCGCGCTGCGTCCACGCCCGACCTGCTCTCTGAAGCGCAGGCGGAACTCGGCGAATACCGGGGCGGGATTGATACCACCATCGAAAGCGATGAGCTGCGAGCGCGTTTTGCGCAGTGGATTTTGGAGAAAAAAAATCCTGCCTTGCTGACGCTGCACCTTTCGGCACTCGACCACATTCAGCATGACACCGCCCCTTTCAGCCCCGAAGCGATTGCCATGCTGGAGCGTCTGGACACCGTGATTGGAACTTTGCGCGGAGTTGCCGAACGTCTCGCGCCTGGCCGCGCGATCGTCGCCGTCGTTTCCGACCACGGCTTTGCGAAATACGACACGCAATTGAATCCGTTTCCCACTTTCAAGGAGGCGAAATTCTTCACCGTCGATGAAAAAGGGAAAGTGGCGGACTGGACGGCTATGCCGTGGGTTACCGGCGGCTCGTTCGCCGTTGTGCTGAAAAATCCGAACGACACCGCCGTGCTCGCAAGCGTGCGCGAGTTACTCTCCAAGCTGGCCGCCGACTCTGCCAATGGAATCGACCGCATCCTCGAAGCGGACGAACTTCACAAGCGCGGCGGCTACCCACCGGCATCGTTTTTCGTCGGCCTTAAACCCGGCTGGCGCACGATCAGCGCGCTCGACGGACCGATCCTTTCGAAAAAATCCGGCGGCACGCACGGGGAACTGCCAGACTTGCCGGATTTACGCGCATCCTTCTTCGTCGTTGGCCCCGGTGTTCCCGCAGGCCGTAACCTCGCCCTCATTGACATGCGCAGCGTTGCTCCTACGCTGGCGTATCTCGCGGGTCTTTCTCTCCCCTCTGCCGACGGTAAGAATCTGCTTCCCTAAAGTGCTTTGCTAGCACGATTCATTTCTTGCTCCTGACCGGCGGAGGTCTTTCGCGCAATTGTGTTAGATTTCTCTCCGACGAGGTCCATATGAATCATTCTTTGCTTCGCTCTCTTCTCCTGCTGACGGCCATTCTGACGCTTTACCCTGTTTCTTCCTCCGGCCAGCAAACTCCGCTGCCCGCAACCGTGGAAGGCGATTTCATCGCAAAGGATTTCAAGTTTCGCTCAGGAGAGTCTCTGCCGGAATTGAGGCTGCACTACACCACACTTGGAAAGCCTGTGCGCGACGCACAGGGCCGCGTCACGAATGCCGTGCTGATTCTCCACGGCACTGGCGGCACCGGGCATCAGTTCCTCACGCCGATTTTTGCGAACGAATTACTTGGACCGGGACAACTTCTTGACGCCACGCGCTATTTCATCATCCTTCCCGACGGCATCGGCCACGGGAAATCTTCGAAGCCCAGCGACGGCCTGCACGCGCATTTTCCAAGCTACGACTACGATGACATGGTTGCCGCGCATTACAGACTTCTCACCGAAAGCCTCGGCGTATACCACCTGCGCCTCATCCTAGGCACGTCGATGGGCTGCATGCATTCCTTCGTCTGGGGAGAAACGTATCCCGATTTCATGGACGCGCTGATGCCGCTGGCCTGCCAGCCCGTGGAGCTCGCCGGACGCAACCGCATCTGGCGCAAGATGACCATGGACGCGATTCGCAACGACCCGGAATGGAAGGGCGGGGAATACACCGCGGAGCCGCAGCAAGCGCTGCGAACCGTGCTGGATTTTCTGCTGATCGCCGGAAGCGCGCCGCTCTACATGCAGAAAACTCTGCCCACCCGCGACGCCGCGGACAAATATCTCGATGACTATTTCAAGACGCGCCTTGCCGGGCTGGACGCCAACGACTTCCTGTACCAGGTAAACGCTTCGCGCAATTACAACCCGTCGCCGCAACTGGAGAAAATTACCGCGCACGTCATGTACATCAATTCCGCCGACGATTTCATCAATCCGCCCGAACTCGGCATCGCCGACCGCGAAGTCAAACGGATGAAAAACGCGCGCTTCGTCCTCATCCCCGTGAACGACGAAACGCGCGGCCACGGCACGCATACGAAAGCGGCGATTTGGAAGCAGTATTTGGCTGAACTGCTCAAAGAATCAGCGCATTAAGAAATCTTCGGCTGCTTGTGGTTAGTTGGTGGCTTGGCTGGCGCGGATTTCCTGCCAGCGGCGCGGACGTTTGTTAGCTTGCAAAACCTTTTTGCGCAGGCGGATCGACTTCGGCGTGATCTCCACGAATTCGTCGTCGGCGATGAACTCGATGGCTTGCTCCAGGCTCAACTCGCGGTGTGGAATCAAGCGAATAGCTTCGTCGGCGCTGGAAGAACGCATGTTCGTCTGCTTCTTTTCCTTGGTGACGTTGACGTCCATGTCCTGTTCGCGCGAATTCTCGCCTACGATCATGCCTTCGTAGACGTCGATCGCCGGCCCGATGAACAGTTCACCGCGCTCCTGAATGTTCCAAAGCGCAAATGCCGTCGATGGGCCGCTGCGGTCCGCCACCAACGCACCCGTCGGACGAAGCGCCATCTCTCCGCCATATTCCATCCAGCCTTCGAAAATCGAATGAATCAGCGCCGTGCCACGCGTGTCCGTCAGTAACTGGCTCCGCAACCCGATCAATCCGCGCGAGGGAATCTTGAAGTCCAGCCGCACGCGCCCCGAGCCGTGATTGCTCATCTTGATCATCTCGCCGCGCCGGCTGCCGATCGTTTCCATGATGATGCCGATAAAATTCTCCGGAACGTCGATGACCAGCCGCTCCAGCGGCTCCAGTTTCTTGCCGTTTTCCATGCGCGTAACGATTTCCGGCTTGCCCACCATCAGCTCAAAGCCTTCGCGCCGCATCGTCTCAATCAGAATAGCCAGCTGCAATTCGCCGCGCCCCAGCACGCGAAACGATTCCGGCGTGTCCGTATCTTCCACGCGGATGGAAACGTTGGTGAGGAGTTCCTTCTGCAAGCGGTCGCGCAGGTCGCGAGAAGTGAGATAGTTTCCTTCTCTGCCGGATAGCGGGCTGCTGTTCACCGTGAAAATCATCGCCAGCGTCGGCTCGTCGATCAACAGCGGTTCCAGCGGCATGGGGTTGGCCAAATCCGTGATGCTCTCGCCGATGTTGATGCCCTCCACGCCGGCAATCGCCACCAAATCGCCCGCGCCAACAGCCTGAGCCTCATCCCGTTCCAACCCGCGAAAGGTATACAGCTTGGTGATGCGCGTTGGCACCAGCTTGCCGTCCAGCTTGACGATGCCCACATCCTCGCCGCGCTTCAGCGTGCCATTAAAAACGCGCCCGATGGCGATGCGTCCCAGAAAATCGCTGTAATCCAGGTTCATCACCTGAATCTGCAGTACGCCTTCCGGATCGCCGGGTGGAGCGGGAATGTGCTTTACGATCGCTTCAAAGAGCGGTAGCAGATCTTTCGAACCGTCTCCCGGTTTTGCATGTGCCACGCCGTCGCGCGCATTCGTGTAAATCACCGGAAAGTCCAGCTGGTCTTCGGTGGCATCCAAATCAATAAAGAGGTCGTAGATTTCGTCGAGAACTTCCTTCGGTCGCGCATCCGCGCGATCAATCTTGTTCAGCACGATCACCGGAGGCAGCTTCGCCGCCAGCGCCTTCTGCAAAACGTAGCGCGTCTGCGGCAGCGGCCCTTCGCTGGCGTCCACCAGCACCACCACGCCGTCCACCATGCGCAGCGCGCGCTCCACTTCGCCGCCAAAGTCGCTGTGTCCCGGCGTATCGACGATGTTGATCTTCGTATCGTGGAAAAAAAGCGCCGTGTTCTTCGCCAGAATGGTGATGCCGCGCTCGCGTTCCAGGTCGTTCGAATCCATCACGCGCTCGACCAGCGCTTCGTTGGCGCGGAAAATCCCGCTTTGCCGCAGCATGGCGTCGACCAGCGTTGTTTTGCCATGGTCCACGTGCGCGATGATGGCGATGTTGCGAATCTCTTGACTCATAGTTTCCGCTTCTTCCGGTCCCGGCCCAGCCGGGTTCCAGTCCTCTAAAGACAAAAATAGCTGCTGAAACAACCAGCAGCCTTGACGAATGTACCTATCTGTAGGTCGACCGCCCGGCGGTCACACATCCTTAGGTGCGGTGCAGCAGTTTATAGTTTAGCAGACTCACTGCCTCGCAGTCAGCAATCAAAGATAACCATCTTGTTTAAGTCGCTCATCATGCCTAAGTGCGGTGAGGCTTGCTACAATTGCTTCTTAATTCTCTCGGTAAAAACGGAACCGAGGAAGCCTCCTTATGAAGAGAATTGCTCTGGCTCTCGGATTGACCGCCACCCTAATAGGTGGTTTCACCTGTTATGGACAATCGGAGGAGAGAACATCTCGCTCGTCACCTGCTGTAGGCATCCCGCCGCAAGAGAGGCAGGCTCTCATGGATCTCTATGAAGCTACCGACGGAAACCATTGGAAGAACCACGATGGCTGGCTAGGACCCGCAGGCACCGAATGCAATTGGTATGGAGTGACGTGCGATCCTAGCTTCCAGGGGTCAACCTTCGTGTACTCCCTGAACCTTGAGAGAAACGGTCTTCAAGGCAACATTACCAAGGCTTTTGCCCAATTTGACCATCTCGAAACGCTTTACATCTTAGGGAATCGACTGTCAGGAATGCTCCCTCTTCCGTTGATTCAGCGCTGGCTGTCCGGATCTTTGCAGATCGTCGCAGAGGCATCTCTTCTCACCGAGGTATCCGAAATCGACTATGAGTTTTCTGCTTCAGCCCTGCTTTGCGCTCGGCGCCAAATTGTATTCCGAGCTGATTCGCGCGCTGAAATCTTCGATGAACGATGCCGTAAATCTACTCCAGGGGACAGAGCTACTTTTTGCGAGGCGAAAGAGGGACACATATTGGGACCGGAGTTCGCCATGCTGGCTTGGCTATTGGAAAAAAGAGGATTTTTTTCGCTTCATGCAAACTATGAAATAAATATTACGGATTCTGTCTTCGTTTCGACTCGCGTGACTCGGGGCGGCAAATCCTATGAAGTCGTCGAGTATGCTGGTGGTGGCCCCTTCGAGTTGTGGGAGATTCACCATGCGATTGAAGGCGTCGCCGCCTCAATAGAATGGGAGAAGACGAAAAAGTTGAGCAAGTGTCCTCGGTGGGATGACTCGTCAACGCCTCCACCGCGGTAACTGTCGAAAACGCTGCGCTATTCTACCCTCAGGGCGATGATCGGATCGACGCGCGACGCGCGCCTCGCCGGCACGTAGCAGGCCAGCAGCGTCGCTGCGCTAAGCACCGCGGCCACACCCACGAACGTGAGCGGATCCGTCGGTCCCACTTCGAAAAGCAGCCCTTGCAGCAGGCGCGTAAGCGCAAACGCGCCCAATAGCCCGAGCACGATGCCCACCAGCGCGAGGCCCATGCCCTGGCTCAAGACCATGCGCAGAATCTCTACCGGGCGCGCGCCAATAGCCATGCGCACGCCAATCTCATGCCGCCGCTGCCCGACCGCCAGTGCCATCACTCCGCCGATGCCCGTCGCGGCAATCGTCAGCGCCAGCAACGCGAAAATACTCAGCAAATTCGACGTCAGCCGCGGCGCCGCAACCGATTCCGCGCGCACCTGCTCGAGCGATCTCACCCTCGCGGCCGGCTGATTCGGATCCACGCCGTGCAACAGCTCAATCACGCCACGCGCAATGCTCATCGGTTCCACCGCGGTCTTGATCACCAGGCTGGCTTGACCCATTGGGTTCTGCGCCATCGGCACATAAATCTCATCGACCACATCCTTATCCAGACCGTATTGTTTGATGTCGCCGACCACTCCCACCACTTGAGTCCAGGTTCGGCCTCCATCGGTGGAGAACCGCGATCCTGCGGGATCCTTCGCTCCCCAAATATGGCGCGCCGCAGTCCTATTCACCACCGCCACGTCCGGATGGCCCGGCCGGTCGGATTGCAGGAATCCCCGCCCGTTGAGAATCGGAATGTGCAGCGCTTCAAAGTAAGTGGGGCTCACAATCCGGAAATCCGCTTTGGGCATTGCCTGTCCCGGCTCGGCCGCCTGCCCTTCAATCTGAAAATCGCCAGTCATAGTCATGCCGGAGGTGAAGGGAATCATCATCGAAGCCGCCGCCGATTGGACTCCGCTTTGCGCTTGCGTTTTTTCCAGTAGCGTTTCAAAAAACGCGCGCTGCTTGTCATTGGTGTCGTACTTCACGAAGTCCAGCGCAATCTCCATCGTCAAAACGTTTTCCGGCTGAAAGCCGGGGTCCACATGCTGCAGCTTCATAAAGCTGCGCAACATGAGCCCCGCGCCAATCAGCAGCAGGAAGGAAACCGCTACTTGCGCCACAATCAGCGCGCTCCTCATCCGCCGCCGGCCAACGCCAATCGTCGATTGCGCGCCGCCTTCTTTCAAACCATCCACCACTGTGTCACGCGCGGCAAGCGCCGGCGCCGTTCCGGAAAGGATACTGGTGAGCACAGCTACCGCCAGCGTGAAAAGCAACACCGTGCTATCCATGTGAATTTCCCGCGCCCGCGGCGTGAATCGTGCCGCAAAACTGATGAGCAGGTTCAGTGCGCCCCAGGAAAAAACCAGGCCCAGCCCGCCGCCGATCACCGCCAGCAGAAAACTCTCCGTCAGTAATTGCCGGAACATGCGCACGCGTCCCGCACCCAGCGCGGCGCGCACCGCGAGTTCCCGCTCCCGCCTCACCATCCTCGAGAGATTCAGGTTCGCGACGTTCGCACACGCGATCAATAGAACAAAGCCCGCTGCCGCCAGCAGCACCAGCATCGTCGGCCGCGCGTTGTGCGTCAGCGCTTCCTCAAGCGCTTCGGCCTTCACCGAATAATTGTTTCCCTCGGGATAATCTTTCGGGTAGGCCTTCTGCAGATTGGCCGCAACCCCGCTCAAATCCGCCTGCGCCTGGCTCACCGCCGTATCCGCCTTCATCCGCCCGAAAACCTGGACCATCCGCGCTCGCCGGTTGGCGATAGTCGCGGGATCCGACCGGAAAGGGCACGCGGTCGTCGGCATGTACACATCGTTTTCGTCAGGATATTGCGGCACCGGCGGGAGCACGCCGATGACGGTATGAATCTTGTCGTTCATAGTGAACGTTTTGTTCACCACCGTCGGGTCGCCGCCAAAACTTTTGATCCAATACTCGTAACTGAGCATCAGCACGGCAGGCGCGCCGTGCTGCTCATCTTCGGGGCGAAAATTCCGCCCGAAGAGCGGCTTCACGCCAAAAACATCGAAGTAATTCCACGAAACCACACCCGTTTCCACACGCTCCGGTTCGCTGCGGCCCAGCAGGATGAAATTCATGTTGTGGTATTCCACAAGTCCGTCGAGCGAGCGGCTTTGCGTCCGGTAGTCGTTGGTATCGGAAGGAGAGAAACCTTGATTTAACGCGCCCATGCGCTGCCGCATGACCACCAGCCGGTCGCCATGTTCGTACGGCAGAGGTTTCAGCAGCACCGCGTTGACTACGCTGAAGATCGCGGAATTGGCACCGATTCCCAGGCCCAGCGTCAGTACCGCCGCCAGCGTGTACCCCGGATTCTTGCGCATCATGCGCAGCGCAAATCCCGCATCTTGCGCGAACATCGCGGCATGTTCGCCCGGCGCGGTCTTGAAAATCCCCACGATCGTCTCCCACCACAGGCGCAGCACGCCCGCGATTCCGCCGCGGCGCGCCGCTTCCTTGCGTTGTTCGTGGAAGACCGTTTCCATTTCCGGGCCGAAATCGCCCCGAAAATCGAAGGGAAGAAGCTTGAGCAGTGCTCGATAGAGCCGAGTTGCGCGGGAATCAGTTGCGTCCATGGTGTCCTCCTGCAGCGCCACCACAACGCCACGGTTCGGACCACTCGTTGTTTATGGAACCGCGACATTCGGTTCCGAAAATTCTGCTAGGCCGGTCGCGGTTTTCTCAGCAAATTTCTCGCTCGCGCGATGGAAAGCACTTCATCCATCCGTTCCGCTTCCGCGGCTGCCACCTCACGGCCCTGCGGCGTCAACCGGTAGTAGCGCCGGCGTTCGTCATCATTCGCATCCGTCGGCCGCGCACGCCGCTCCACAATCAGCCCATCGGCGAGCAACCGCTTGATGATTCCGTAGAGCGTTCCCGTGCTCAGCTTCACTTTTCCGCCGGTGCGCAACTCCACTTCTTTCAAAATCGCGTAGCCGTGCAGATCGTCTCCGGCCAGCGCCAGCAGAACGTGAAACATGGCCGGCGTCAGCGGTGCGTGAGTCTCCGGATTGTTTTGCGGCGCAGTCAAAGGACGCGGCTCCTGCCGAAATATTCTGTCGTCCTACGCTATATCGCACCACGCCATAGTGTCAAGGGGAAAATCCGCTGGCCTCTGCAAGCTGGATGTCTATTTCTTCCGGTTGTAAGTGAAGTCGTATTCCACGAACCACGTCTTGCCGTCGTCGTTCGAGCCGCGGCTGAATTGCCGCACGGTGTCCGGTCCCAGCTTGATGAACTGCAGGTGGCGCTTCAGTTTTTTTCCATCGGGTTGCGGGATTTCATCCGTCCAGTAATCCATTACCCCGTCTTTCAATCCACCGTAGAAGAAAATATTTCCGCCGACGTTGTCCACCCAGTATTGCTCCCAGCGCTTCAACGCCGCGTTATAGATGTTGTAACTCTTGCCG
>Ga0210384_10002402_pt1 | contig 22888 bp, 16 predicted proteins | sample IncBWH2MmetaG_FD_160574 | JGI IMG/M metagenome (GOLD analysis project Ga0210384, IMG submission 160574) | Forest soil microbial communities from Barre Woods Harvard Forest LTER site, Petersham, Massachusetts, United States - Inc-BW-H-2-M | ecosystem: Environmental > Terrestrial > Soil >...
AACGGCGGCGCAGGTCTCCGCTCCAGCTACCCCTGCAGATCCAATCAAATCAACCCCTCCCGCCATCGGAAGTGGTCTATTTTTGCTCCGCCCCGCCGGTCTGGTTTTTCTCCGCCCTTGACAACATTGGTGGGAAATGGCAATCGGACTCCAATAAACCTCCTTTCGATGATATTTGGGCACATCTATTTCCCGACTTATTCAAACAGCCTCAAAGACATTGCATCTTGGCTGGGCTTCTCATGGTCAGAATTCCCTCCACTCGGATTGAACTCCGTTGTGTGTCGGTATAAGTGGGAAAAATCGCAAGACCCTTCAATAAAAGCCAGCCTGCTCACCTACAATGCAGAGGATTGTCAAGCGATAGACATCGTCACACAGAAGTTGCTCCAACTACACGGTCTCGATTCATCAAAACACTTCGCGGAGAGCCCCCTGGAAGCTGTGAATATCGAATCGCTCAAGAAAAGGCTCAGGAAATTGGGGCTCTTTGTGAGCCCATTTAAGGAGTTTGAGCAAGCAGCCTTGGCGTCATGGTGGGATTACGAGAGGGACAGAATCTATTTGAGGGCTGGCAAACCGGTCAGAATCACTCCATCTCAACAAAAGCGCAACCGTATTGGCCCGCGATCCCAATTTCACGTCAATAAGACGATTATTTTCCCAAGATTGCCTTCTTGCCCATTCTGCGGGGGACCATGTAAAGAGCGCGATCTCCGCAGCCGGATGCTCTATGACCTTAAATTCGGAAGGAGCTCTGTTAAACGCTGGGTTGCCAGATACCGATTTCATTACTATCGGTGCTGCAGCTGCGACAGGAGAATCGGCGAACCTCATGAATTCTGGCCGCAGAGTCACTTAGGCCGTAATCTAGTCGCATATGTACTGTATCAATCGGTTGAATTGTATATTTCTTTACCAACGGTCCAGAGGCTGTTAAGCCGCTGCTTCAAGCTCGACATGAAAATAGCAACGTTGATGCAAATGAAAGAGACCGCGGCCAGGCAATATCACGCGACCTACGAGAGCATTCTAGACCACCTCGTCGCTGGAGGATTGCTGCACGCAGATGAGACGCTGGTGAGTATCAGAGGCAAGACAGCTTACGTTTGGGTCTTCACCAACCTGCATGATGTTGCCTATATTTATACTGAAACCCGCGAAGGCGGATTTCTGCAGGAAATGTTGAAAGATTTCAAAGGTGTCTTGGTCAGTGACTTTTTTGGTGTCTACGATTCGCTACGCTGCGAGCAACAAAAGTGCCTAATCCATTTGATGCGAGATCTTAACGACGCTGTGCTTGGACATCCTTACGACGAGGAATTGAAAGTAATTGTGGGAGGCTTTGCAGCACTACTGAAGTCTATTGTTGAAACTGTTGACAAAAGAGGGTTAAAACGACGCTTCCTTAGCAAGCATCGGGGCGATGTCGATCGTTTCTATCGTATGTTAGCTAAACTCGAATGCCGCAGCGAACAGGCGAACAAATGCAAACAACGGTTCCAGAAAAATCGAGAGAAGCTTTTTACATTCTTGAATCATGACGGTATTCCTTGGCACAACAACAACGCAGAACACGCTATTAAGGCATTCGCCCACATACGCGACATCATTCGAGGAAGCTTCACCGAAAGAACAGTTCGAAATAATCTGGTTTTGTTAAGTTTGTGTCAGACATGCATATACACCGGTAGGGATTTTTTTGAATTTCTTCGCTCGGGCGAAAAGGACATCTACGCATTTGGGAAATACCGCTCAGGGCGAAACCGGCGATTTGACGTTTAATGCCCAGAAGGATAAGGATGGCACTTTAGTGTCTGATTTCGGGCCAATCGAGGCCGAAGCGACCATGGTTACTTCCTCAAATACTCAGTCTCATTGATGCCTAGTGTTCATGGCTTCAAATCCAGGAAAACAGGGTAATCGAAAAATGAAATCCTGCGCCCCGCACCCGCCCGCTCTCTGTTTCGCGCGACCGCACACGCGCATCGCCGCACCCCATGGCAAAAGACGCTCAAACAGGGGTGTATCACTTTTCCCCGCTCTGTAACCTTACCCGTCCAAGCTTTGACTCCCGGCCTCGCCGCGCTTACACTCACACGAATGGGTTCACGCTCGCGATATCCGGGGTCGTTTGGCCCGCGCATCAGCTGGGGAGGGATGCTGACGCCCGCGATTCGCAATATCATCATCGCCTGCACCTGCGTTTTTTTCATTCAGACCCTGGTGAAGTTGATTTTTCCTCCGGAATACACGGCGCTGTTCAATCACTATTTCGGACTGGTTCCCTGGTACGTCACGCGGCGGCTGTTTGTCTGGCAACTGGGGACCTATCTCTTTCTGCACGCCAGCATCTGGCATCTTCTTTTTAATATGCTGTTTTTGTATTTCTTCGGGATGGATTTGGAAAGGACCTGGGGAAAGCGCCGCTTTTATGAATATTATTTTTTGACGGGCATCGGCGCGGGCTGCATCAACGTCCTTATCAAAGCGATCCTTGACCCGCACGGGACCGGGTTTTCCTTCACCATTCCCACGATCGGAGCGTCTGGGGCCATTTACGGCGTGTTGATCGCCGCGGGAATCCTGTTTCCCGACCGCCAGGTTTGGCTGATTCCGTTTCCCATCATGATTCCGATGAAACTGCTCGTGGCCGGATCGATCGCGATTGAGTTTTTCCTTTCGCTGGAAGTCGGCGGGGACAACGTCAGCCACATCACGCATCTCGGCGGCGCTCTGGTGGGTTATCTGTATCTGCGGCGGGGACTATTTCTCTATCGTTTCCGGAACGATTATCTCGACTGGAAACGCCGGCGCGCGCGGCGCAAATTTGAAGTGTACATGCGCGATCACAAGAACGAGCCGCCGCATGATTCCGACGACCGCTGGGTGAATTAGCGGTCTCGTAGCACAGACTTCAGTCTGTGGATTTCCACTTGATCTTGGCTGGCGCGCACGGCCCGGGCACACTGACGGAACCCCACAGACTGAAGTCTGTGCTACTTTCCGCCGTTGCGTATTTTCTCCTCGTCGCATCCGATCACGTGAAATTTCATGAAGTTCGTCGTGCCGCCCACGAACAGCGGCGTCCCCGCCACGATCCCCACGACGTCCCCGCGCTCGACGAGATGCTCCTCGAGCAGCCGTTTTTCCGCGGACTGGATCAGGTCTTCAATGTTCTGCACCTTCTTTATCGTGCGCGGGAAGACGCCCCAATTGAGCGAGAGGCGGCGGCGCGTCTCCTGAATCGTCGAGAAGGCGATAATCGGGCGGCGCGGGCGGTGCTTGGAAACCAGGCGCGCTGTGAAACCGGACTCGGTGAACACGGCGATCACTTTCATTTGTAATTCTTCCGAGGCGTGGCAAATAAGTTCGGAGGCGGTTTCGGCGATGTTGAATTGCGCGGGTACGGGGCGAAGGATGTGCGCATTGTTGGCCTCCGCTTCCCGGATGATGCGGTCCATCATCTGCACGGCTTCCAACGGGTACGCGCCCGACGCGGTCTCGGCGGAAAGCATCAGGGCGTCGCTGCCGTCGAACACGGCGTTGGCCACGTCGGAAGTTTCGGCGCGCGTGGGACGCGGGTTCTGCGTCATGGATTCAAGCATTTGCGTCGCCGTGATCACCGGGCGGCGCGCTTCGCAGGCCCTGGCGATGATCTGCTTTTGCACGACGGGAACTTTCTCCGGGCTCATCTCCACGCCCAGATCGCCACGGGCCACCATCACTGCATCCGAGACGTAGAGAATTTCGTCCAGATTTTCAATGGCCTCGGGCTTTTCGAGCTTGGCAATTACGGGAACGTCCTGCTTGGCGCGCGAGATGGCCTTCTTGGCCAGCAGCACGTCTTTCTCGCTGCGAACGAAACTCACCGCCACGAAGTTCGCGCCGTGCTTCAATGCGAACAAAAGATCCTCGTGATCTTTTGGCGTGACAGCGGGGATTTTTAATTTCACACCGGGCAGATTGATGCCCTTGTGTTCGCCAAGGAGTCCGCCGTTGACCACTTTGCACAGCACCGTGGTCGAGGTGGTCGAAAGCACCTGCAGCTCGATCAGGCCGTCGCCCAGCAAAATGCGATCGCCGCGCGATACATCGCGGGCCATGCGCTTGTAGGTCGTGCTCACCCCCGCGCTCGTCCCGACCACGGATTGGATCGAAATCGTAAAATGCTGCCCGGTGACCAATTGCACCGGCTGCTTGTCTTTCAGCGCTCCCGTGCGGATTTTTGGCCCCTGAAGATCGGCGAGAATTCCGATCGGCTTGGAGAGGCGCGCGGAGGCGTCGCGCACCCGCTTGATCGTTCGCGCGTGATCTTCGTGCGTGCCGTGCGAGAAGTTGAGCCGCGCCACGTCCATCCCGGCGTGCACCAAACGCACGATCATTTCGGAAGAGTTACTGGCCGGTCCCAGAGTACATACAATTTTAGCGCTGCGAAAAATCATGGTATTTGTCCGAACCTATTCTGCCTGGAAGGGGGGTGAAATTTCTTCGGCCTACTTCGAGGAGGCGAAGTCGCTCACCACATGATATAGGAACACGACCCCCTTGTGGAAGCTATCCACCGGAATTCTTTCGTCGTCGCCATGCACGCGCGAGCTGTCATTTTCGATCATCGGAAAAGGCTCCAGCCCGTAAGCCTGAACTTTGTGCAAACGCAAGCTGGCGGAGTCCGTGGCCCCCGTGCCAAGCAGGGGCACGGTAATGGCGCCGGGAAATTCCTGCGGCGTGAGCCGTTCGATGGCTTTATACAACGGCGTCGTAAGGTCGGAAGGAGGCGCGTTTTCGCCGGAATCGGGCGCGAGCTGAAATTTGATTTGCGGGTCATTGACGATCTTGACGAACTGGCCCATCAGCTCCTCGACGGAATGGCCGGGAAGCATTCTGATGTTCAGGTTGGCGGTCGCTTCCGAGGGGACCACGTTCACTCGAACCCCGGCCTGCAACATCGTCGGCGCAATCGTATCGCGCAGCATCGAGTTCCACATGGGGCTTTCATCGGAGATATGCTTGACGGCAAGGTCGGCGCGCCCAGGCTGCTCGAGCGCGCGCATCCATTTGGCGATTTCGTCGTCCTCGATCTTTGCCAGTTGCTCGAAATAGCGCAGCGTGATGGTGCTGGGCTGCGCCGGCACTTGATAAGTTCCCAATTTTTCTATGGCCGCGGCCAAATGGACCACCGCGTTGTCCGGCTTGGGCAGGGATCCGTGCCCCGAGGATCCCGTCGCGGTCACCGTGACGTTGTAAGCCACCTTTTCGCTGGCCTGCACGCCGACGTATTGCACCTTGGTGTCTTTCATCATCACGCGGCCGCCCTCGTTGAGGGCGTAGGCGCAGGCAATCTTGTCCCAATATTTCTGGATGGCCACTTTGATGCTGGCCGAGCCGCCTTGTTCTTCGTCATCAGTGGCCAGAAAAATTACGTCGCGCGCGATGTGCGCGTTGGTGCGCTTGATCTCGACCATGGTGGCAATGTTGGCGGCCAGCATGGCTTTGTCGTCAATCGAGCCGCGCCCGTACATGTAGCCGTCACGAATGTTTGCCGCGAAGGGATCCACGGTCCATTTCTTCAAATCGACCCCGACGGTATCCTGGTGTGCGACGAGGAGCAGGGCGCTCGACGGGTCCGGGAGCGGCCCGGCCTGTATGCGCGCGACCACGATGCTACGTCCGGGAGCCATCTCCAGCATTTCATTCGCGATGCCTTCTTTTTGGAAGATGGCCGAAATATATTTTGCCACCACGGCTTCGTTGCCCGGAGGATTCACGGAATTGATGCGGACCAGATCGCTGAGCCAGCCCTGCGCTTCGTCGGCCAGCTTGCTGAGATCCGGCTTCGCCATGGGCGCTTGCGCCCGGGCGCCTGCACTGGCGGCCAGGGCCAACGCCGCGGTCAAGAGAATCCGGCCTAGACGGTGAATCATTGCGCGTTCCTCCGGGCGAATATTCGGACACTTTCGCATCCAATTCATCGTACCATGCACTGTTGAGTTGCAAGCCACGGCATACGCGCGCGTGTGCTGCGAAGAAAAACCAGGACGGGTGGGTCTGAGGCCCGGGAACGCCAATCTCCCGATTGGCGTAGCGAAAGCCGCTAATCGGGAGATTGGCGCTCCCAGGGGAGTAAACATTTGAACATCCATGCGCTTCGTGGCAGCATCACAACAGCAGGGTAATCTCGTTCAACACACCCTTGAGACGGGCGAACGAGTGCTCTTTCCTGTGCAAATGTGGGGATTCCGTGAGGTTCGACAAGCCATGCATACGCTCCTACTCCGAAAACTGATCCTGAGCGTTCTCCTCTTCACGCTCTTCGTTCCGCCCGGCGAACTCTCCGCCTGGGCGCAGGACAAGAACAAGGACAAGCAGGCGCCGCAGACTCAGACTGCTCCCGGATTCGCGATCTCCGTGACCGTACCCGTCGTGAGCGTGGATGTGGTGGTCACCGATAACAACGGAAATTATTTGAAGGACCTGAAGAAGGAAAATTTCCGGATCAGCGAGGACGGCACGGTGCAAACGATTACAAATTTCGCGCCCTCGGAAGCACCCATCACCATCGTGCTGCTCCTGGAGTTCAGCAAGCTGGGCTACGAATTCTTTACTTACAACGCCGTGAATTGGGCCGCGGGCTTTTTGGGCAATCTCAAACCGAATGACTGGGTCGCGCTGGAGACCTTCAATATGCGCTCCAACGTCGACGTGGATTTTACGCACGATCGCAACGAGCTCATGCAAGGTCTCTCCACCCTTTACTTCCCGCCCTTCAGCGAATCGAATATTTTCGACGCCCTTTCCGATGTCCTCGACCGCATTAAGGATGTCAAAGGCAAGAAAGCCGTTCTGGTGCTGGCTTCCGGAATCGATACCTTCAGCCGCATGACTCTCGACCAGACCTTGAAACGAATCCGCGAAACCGACGCCACTATTTTCACCGTCGGCGTGGCCGAACAGTTCTTCATCAATCAGTCCCCCGGCGCATTTGGCGAGCAGTTGACGTACATTCAAGCGCAGAACCAGCTCAAGACATTCGCGGCGATGACGGGAGGCCGCTCCTGGCTCCCGCGCTTTGACGGCGAAATTCCCGGCATCATGCAGGAAGTGGCCCAAAGCCTGCGCAACCAGTACAGCATGGCCTATTCGCCGACCAACGAAACGCTCGATGGCAAGTACCGCAAAATTAAAGTAGAGCTGTTGGCCCCCGACGGCGGCCCGCTGACCGTGCTCGACCAAAAGGGAAAGAAAGTCAAGTTCCAGGTGTACGCCCGGCAGGGCTATACTGCCCCGAAGTCGAATGTCGACAAATAGACCGGTTCTTTCACCAAGCATTCAGAATGTTGCAGCTGTTGATCTGAATAAGCGAGATGTGTTGTGGCGCTGGCGGTTCTTTCCAGGGATTTCGCAATTCGAATGAGTGCAATTCCGGAAGCAGGTGCTTTTCCGTTGGAGGTCCAGCACAGGCAACCCGGCCAAGCTTACCGGCGCAGGAGTTATCTCAGTCACTGTTTCGCTGCCGGATTGTTCTAGCCTTGCAACCGAAGGGGCTCTCCTTTCCCCTCCGCCGCCTGGAACTAATTGCACATCCTATCATCCACCGCTGAATTAAGGCGACGGCCCTCTTCCTTTTCTGAACTTCGGAATCCAAAAACAGAATGGGCCAACGCGGCGAAATTGGTTTACACTCTCCCGTGAAGTCGGAGCGATTACTGCATGTGGTCCCGGTCGACCCAATCGGCATTCGCAATTTCAAACAGGAGTGAGTCAGATGAATAAGAATTTCCCTACCTGCACGCAATTGCTCTTTGTCGCGCTCGCATTGGCGATGTCTTTCTCCATCGGAACAGGTTCCGCGGGGGCACAATCCTCATCTGCTAGGGGACGATTGGAAGGAACCATCCTGGACGCCCGGGGGCTGCTAGTCCCCGCGGCCACCGTCACGGTTCGCAACACTTCCACCGGGGAAACACTCGCGCAGCAATCCGACGATCGCGGCTACTTTCTTTTCCTGTATCTCGCTCCTGGAAATTATGACGTTTCGATCGAAAAAAACGGCTTCACGCACCTCGATACGCATGATGTCGTGATCAACGTTGGAACGACTACGAGTTTGCACCCGCAGCTGGCTGTCGGACAGGTGGAAACGAAAGTGACGGTCACGGCCGAAGTGCCGCTCGTCGATACAACACAGTCCGCACTCGCGACCGTTGTCGGCCGGGAAAACATTGAAAACCTGCCGTTGAACGGCCGTGATTTCACCGATTTTGCCCTGCTCACTCCGGGAGCGACAACCGACGGAGACTTCGGCATGATCAGCTTCAACGGGATCGCCGGCAACTTCAACAACTACACGGTGGATGGCGCCAACAACAATAACGCGTTCTTCGCTCAACAAATTGGCCGTAACATTCCCTATCAATTCAGCGAAGATGTGATCCAGGAATTCCAGGTGACCAGCACCGGCTTCGAGGCGGAATTCGGCCAGGCCGGCGGCGGCCTGGTGAATACCGTCACTCGCAGCGGAGCCAATAATTTACACGGCGACGCCTACTACTACATTTTGGATTCTGCTCTCAATGCCAACGATGCCATCAACATTGCAAAGGGAATTGCTAGGCCAGCGAACCGCCGCCAGCAGTTCGGCGCAACGGTGGGCGGACCGATTCGCCGTGACCGGATCTTTTATCTTGCAAACTATGAAGGGCAAATTCGCAACGAACCCGTTACCGTCAACGATAGCGCGGCGCTCGTGGGTCTCGATCCGAATTTCTTCACCAATAACCCGGGGATAGCCGCTCAGGTGCAGGCAGCATCCGGCTCGTTTGCGCGTAGCTTCAACCAAAATGTCGCCTTCGGCAAAATCAACGCGGTCCTGAATGATAAGAACACTCTGGTCGCGACCTATAATTATCAGAGATTTCGCAGCCCTCACGGGTACTTCAGTACGCCCCAATCCACCGGTGACTCCCTCTCGCTCACCGATGGCGCGAACAGCCAGTTCTTTCAGCTTTCCCTGCAAACCGTTTTTAGCGCCGCGATGGAGAACGAACTGCGCTTCCATTATGGATACGATTTTCACTTCGACTTGCCCGACACATCCCCTACCGGCCCAACAGTGGTCATTCAAAATCCCGATAGCGGATTTGTAATGGGCGGCAATCGCTTTCAATTCTCGACCAGCGACCACCGCTACGAATTCGCGGACAGTGTCACGAAAGTGATTGGAAAACACACTGTGAAATTCGGAGTCGATATCAACTACAACCGCGACACCGACTATTTCCTGTATGGCCCTAAGGGCGTGTACACCTTCGGCAGCCTGAGCGATGTTGCCACGGGCTCCTTTCAGTCTTACCAGCAAGCGTTTGGACAGAGCAGCGACCAGATTCATTCGCCGACCTATTCGCTATTCGCTCAGGACCAGTTCCGCGTCACTTCCAAGCTCTCATTGAATTACGGACTACGATATGACCTCCAGGAACTCCCGCAACCCAAAGTTTGCAATCCGGCACTGACGCTCACCTGCCACATGCACTACAGCAAGGACAATTTCGCGCCCCGTGTAGGTTTCGCCTATTCTCTCGACACCAAGGGCTCGACTGTCGTTCGAGGTTCCTTCGGACTCTTTTATGCTCAGGAGGACCTCCTCGACACTTCCCAGGCCCTGCTATCGAACGGCATCTTGCGTCCCTTCCTATTCGCCACCGGACCCGGTTTCGGCAACAACAATCCGATTGTCACTTATCCCAATTCACTCACTTCGTTCCCTGCCGGAGCGGGCGGTACTCCTTCGGCCACCGTTTTCTCCCCCGATTTCCGTAGTCCCTACGTCGAACAAGCGAACCTCGCGGTCGAGCACAAGTTCCGAGGAAACACGTCGCTCAGTGTCGGCTACGTCTATTCCCACGGTCTCGCATTGCTTGGAGACTCGAACGGTGTTACTCGCCAGGCGCTTGGTAATGGCAGCGATCTCAACCTTGTTCCTCCCGCGCTTCAGCTGCAGTTTGGCGGTAATTTCACGCAAGACACAGTGATCCTCCCCGGCGGGCAGTCTTTTGTGGTGCCTGATTTCGAAGCAATTGACGGCATCCTCAACCCTACCTTTGGGGCAATCAATGTGATCGACAATACCGGGAATTCCGTCTACAACGCTCTGCTTGTCTCGCTTCGACACACGTCGAGCCAGTTCTTCACATCCGTCGCATATACCTTCTCGAAGACCATCGATCAAGGCACCGGATATTACAACCAATTCGACCAACGATCACAGCGCGGACCCTCACAGCTCGACCAGCGCCATCGCTTTGTCCTCAGCGGCGGGTGGACCCCCACCTCTGGTCCTCTGCGTCACTTCATTGTCGCGGGAGTCTTGAACGAAGCTTCAGGCAGGCCCTATACGGCTGTCTTTGACACCACGACCCCGAATTTCTCAGTGGTTCCCGGAGAGGGGTTCAATTCTTTCACCGGACCCGGGGTGAACAACTTCGACTTCAGTGTGGCCCGCGACATCCATCTGGGTGAGAAGCTAATTTGGGGACTCAAGGCTGAATCATTCAACCTCTTTAACCATCCAAACTTCCAGCAGAACCCAGTCAACAATGTCCAATACACGACAACAGCGAACGGAAACATCTTCACCGCGACGGCAAACCCCAGTTTCGGGGCGCCAGTTGGCGTCGTCTCACGCTTCGGCTCGCGCGCATTTCAGTTCTCAACGCGGTTTAGCTTTTGACACGTGGCCTTTCGCTCCGCGGATGGATCAAGAGCACGGCCATATCTATTGTTTCAGATTGCGCAAGAACTAATAGGAATTGAGTTTTGAAATGAGTTCGCGAGCGCGAGCGGCGCCGAGCGCGAATTGGGCGTCCATTTCAGGATAGGGCGCGCCTTGGCGCGGGCAATAGGTTTCCAGACCAACCCTTAACTGCGCCTCCGCGACGCGCATCCGCACAGCGTCCGCGCCAAGTTCAGAAGCAATCTCCGCCGCCATCCGCACGGGAATCTTGTAGAGCAAGCCTTCCTCATCGAGCACCAGGAACTGGTAGTCGCGCGCATCCTCGTACTGACCGCCGCGCACGCTTGGCATTTCCCCCTGAAACTGGTATTCGTAGCGGCCCGTCGCCGTGCGCAGCCGCGTCCAGCCGGGCTGTGTCGCTTCTGCCATCTGCCTTTGTTTCCTCACCCGCAGTCTACGCCAGCCCCGGCAAATCGCGGCAGCCCTGTTTTCGCCCCGCTGCACCGGAAGACCGGCGCGTTTTGATTTTCCCTGCCTGCTTGGTTATGCTCGCCACGTCATGGCGCCTGTCGAATCGAGTCGACCGTCCTTGCGTTTCAAATTTTTCTGGATCGCGCTGCTGCTGGTGCTTCTGTTTTGCATCGCGATCTATTCTCTTCGCTTTGAGTTGCGCAGCTACGTTTTTCTGACGCAATTCCTTGACCCGCGCGCTTCCGGCCTTCTCGTGCGCCTGGAAAGTCATGAGTTGGATGCGCAGGAGGTCACCCTTTCCACAACGCAAGGCCCCGTGCGCGCAAGACTGTACGTGCCGCGCGGCGTTGCCCATCCTCCGGGCATGGTCCTCGTCCACGGGATTCATCACCTGGGGATCGACGAGCCACGGCTCATGAATTTCGCGCGCGCAGCTACGAGCAACGGATTTTCCGTGCTCACCCCGGAGATCGCCGCGCTCGCCGACTATCATGTTGATGGCGCATCGATCGCCACGATCGGGGAGTCCGCCGCCTGGCTGCAAGAGCGCCTCGGCGCCGGCCCGGTCACCATCGTCGGCGTGAGTTTCGCGGGAGGACTTTCTCTTCTTGCCGCCTGCGATCCGCGCTACGCCCCGCACATCCGCGCGCTCGTCCTCATGGGCGCCTACGACAATCTCGCGCGCGTGTTGCGATTTCTGGCTACCAGCCAGGCGGAATTCCCCGACGGCCGCAGGGAGCCTTACACGGCGCACGACTATGGCGCGGCCGTGTTTGTGTACTCCCACCTCGACCAGTTTTTCCCGGCAAGCGATCTCGCCGTGGCGCATGACTCCTTGCGCGACTGGCTCTGGGAGCGCCCGGACGATGCACGAGCGCTCTTTTCTCGGCTGAGTCCCGCGAGCCGCGCCACCATGGATGTTCTCCTCGCGCGCCAAATCGACCGCTTGCGCCTGAAATTATTGGAGGAGATTCAGGCCGATGATTCGCAATTCTCCGCGATCTCACCGGAGGGAAAGCTCGGCGCTCTTCACACGCCGGTCTATGTTCTGCACGGCGCGACGGACGACATCATTCCATCCACGGAAAGCCTCTGGCTGGAAAAGGAAATTCCCAAGCCGTACCTGCGAGCGGCGCTGATTACTCGCGCGTTCTCTCACGTCGATCCCGACAAACATGCCGTGTGGATCGATCAGTTGCGCCTGGTCGAGTTCCTGGCCGGCGTATTGCGCGCTGCGGACTAGTGGGCTGAATTGCGGGCCCAAACGGAACGGGCGGAAGATTGCGCGAATTGATAGACTGGAAAGAAAGTTGGATTGCAATGGCGGGGCGGACCGGTTTTGATCCGCGAAATGCAAGAATCTCAATTCCTAAATTTCAAATTCAAATTTCGAATCTCAATTCAGTTCTGTCCTCCCGGAGCTTCCGTATGCGCCGGACGCCGCGCGTAAAGCGCCGCGGCAATTTTGAGCATTTCTTCGCGGTCGGAAGCCAGCACATAGCCCCGCGCGATCAGCCTGTCAAGCGATTCGGCGTACAATTTCACATAATTCGTCTGGCTCTCATATCTTTTCGCGAGTTCCTCCTCTGAGAACTGTTTCCACCCGCCCAGATTTCCGCACGTGGCGTCGATCGAAGTGGTCACCACGGGCGGCACCGAAACGGGAACCGGCCGGCCAACCGGGTGCTCGACCTCCGGAAAGCGGACACCCCCAAACGGTTGCGCGTCTTCGTCGACCAAGGGTACTGACAGGCGCACTCCCGGCAGCGGATTAAAGTTCGGCGTTCTCGATGAGGCGGGATCCAGCAGAAAGAGCGTCGTCGGAGGAAGCTTCGGAGCCTGGCGGGCGGAGGGAACGTCAAGTTCGCGCTCCAGCTCCAGCGTCACGGCACGAAGGTATGCGCCGTGCGCAATGGGATTGAGGTCCACCGGCACGCCGCCGTTGCAGCGGCTGGCGCGCGCGCTTGCGCCGCTCTGGTCGATCGGCGCAGGGGCGTGAGCGCTCGGCCAGTCGTAGCGGCGCATGCGCGGGTTTTTTGTGTCCACGTCGGTAAGGCTCGCGCGCAGGCGGTAAAAATCCGTGTAATTCGCGATATCAATATAGAAGGGATCGCTCGCGTGCCCGCCTAAAATCTCCGAAGCGCGCAGCGGCTTCGCGTCTGGAATTACGTAAGGAAATTGTTTCGATCCTGCTTCAGCAGCTAGCTGATTCAGGGCCAGCCAATTGCCCGTTCCATCGACCGCGATCGCGCCCTGGAAAACCACGCCGCCGTCGCCGGGATCCGCATTAAAGCCCTCAGCCAGGAAAGTGTCGATAAAAAATCCACTGAGGCTGATGCCGCCGAGAATCAGCGTGTGATAAGTTCCGAAATCCACGGACGGTTTGGCGTCCAGTTGCGTGCGCCCGGCGAGCATGCGGCCAAAGTCGCGGATGATGACTTCGCCCACACCCTCCGCCCGCATCGGAACGCTCGCGGCGATCCCGGTCTGCCACTGCACCCGCGCGTAAGAGGTTCCATGCTCGAAAAGAAAGCCGTTCCCGGGTTCGCCCCCGTTGGTCGTAGCCGAGGGCGGTCCCGCCATCTCGATCTCATGCAGCGCATTGAGGAAAACTGGCCTGCCGCGATTTTCCGCTTCGACGACGATCACTGAATTCGTGCCGGGCTTTTCCGGAGCGATGATTTCAAATTCGGACTGGTAGTCGTAATTGCCGTCCGCGTCGTGCGTCAATTCATCGAAGCCATAAATGGTGTCCCGCGGCGCAACAATTCCAGAAACAGTTCCCCAGGTCCTTCGGTACGCAACTCCGCTGAAATTTCCCGCAGGCTGCGCGCCGGCAATCGCCACGCCTGTGATCCTGGATTGCTGCCGCGATTCGGATGGCGCGTCAGGGCGGCTCTTTCCAGGCGCCGCCGCGGGCGGCATCGCCAAAATAAGAGAAAGGCCAAAAACTAATGCGCACACAACGATGTTTGTAAAACAAATTGGCTTCCAGCGCGGAATGAGCATTGACCGTTCCTTTGAGTTAACAGCTCTGCGAAGTATTATGCCAATCGGAAAATCAGTCTATACCAAGTTAGGCCCGCGGGCGAAAGTGACAACGCGAAGAGGCCTGCGGTTCCGATTTGCACACTCCCGTAGCGCGTTCGATTTGCTCTCGCCCGGCAACCCCGCTACAATGGAGGTTCACGCCGCACCTGCCCAATCCGTCCCGTTTATTGAGAAAGGCACCATGGCTTCTAGAACCGTCTGGCATTTTGCGTATGGCAGCAACATGAACCGCGCTCAAATGCTCTCCCGCACCGGTAAGATTTTGGAAGAGCACAACGCGTCCCTGCCGAATTACGAAGTCCGCTTCAACAAAAAAGTTCGCGGCGGCACGGCCGGCGCGAACATTCAGCCCGCGTCGGGAAAAACCGTTCACGGCGTGCTCTACAAAGTCGAAGAGGGCTCGATGCGTTCGCTGGACCGCTACGAAGGCGTCCCGGATCACTATCGCCGCATCGAAGTGCAGGTGACGCCCGAAGGCGGGCAGCCCGTTCCGGCGCAGATCTATATCGCGCAAAAAGTGGAGAAAGGCTTGCGCCCGTCGACTCAATACCTGCAAGCGATGCTGGACGGCGCAGGCGAACACAACCTGCCGGCTTCGTATATTGGAGAGATTAAGACTGCTGCCGGCGCGGCCTGATCGCCACCGCCGATTCGGAAGGTTTTCCTTCACCGTCCTGGAGGGACCATGGCTACTTCGTCTTTGCCGCGGGCCGCATCCCGCGGAGGCAGTTTCCTCGTGGAGTCCTGCACCCCGGAAGACGTTTTCTCTCCCGCCGAACTCACCGACGATCAAAAACTGATTGGCCAGACCGCGGAAGAGTTCGTTCGCAACGAAGTGGTGCCCGTCATTACCGACCTTGAGCAGCATAAATCCGGATTGATGGCGGAACTTCTTAAGAAGGCCGGCGAAATCGGCCTGCTGGGCGGCGGCGTGCCCGAGGAGTACGGCGGCGCGGGTCTGGATAAAGTTTCGACCGTGCAGCTGGCGGAAAGATTGTCCGCCTACGCGTCCTTTGGAGTGAGTCACGGCGGCCACGCGGGCATTGGCACGCTGCCGATCGTGTTCTTTGGAAACGAAGAGCAGAAGAAGAAATACCTGCCCATACTCGCGACGGGCGAGAAGCTTTCGGCCTACTGCCTGTCGGAGCCGCAAGCGGGATCGGACGCGCAAAATTCCCGCACCCGCGCCGTCCTTTCTCCCGATGGGAAGTCATGGATTTTGAACGGGCAGAAAATGTGGATCACCAACGGCGGCTTTGCCGACGTGTACATCGTCTTTGCAAAAGTCGACGGCGAGAAATTTTCCTGCTTCATCGTCGAGCGCGGATTCCCGGGATTTTCCGCGGGCGCGGAAGAAAAAAAGATGGGCCTGAAGGGCAGTTCCACCACAGCCATCTTTTTCGAGAATTGCCAGGTGCCCAGGGAAAACTTACTGCACGAAATCGGCCGTGGGCACATCGTGGCGTTCAACATTTTGAACGCTGGGAGATTCAGCCTGGGCGCGTACTGCACCGGAGGATCCAAGGGCACGCTGGAAACCGCGTCGAAGTACGCGAAAGAGCGAGTCGCTTTCGGCAAGCCCATCGCGGATTTCGGCCTGATTCGCGCCAAGCTCGCGGAAATGGCGATCCGGATTTTCGCGGTGGAATCCATGATTTACCGCTCCGCCGGCCTCATGGACCGCGCCATCGCGGCGGCCGGCGACGGCGCGGACAAATCGCAGCAATCGATGAAAGTGTTCGAGGAGTACGCCATCGAGAGCTCGATCAGCAAAGTCTACGGTTCGGAGCTGCTGGATTTTGTGGTCGATGAAGCTGTCCAGATTTTCGGCGGCTACGGTTTTCACGAGGACTACCCGGTCGCGCGCTCCTACCGTGACTCGCGCGTGAACCGCATTTTCGAGGGCACCAACGAAATCAACCGCATGCTCATCATCCAGATGCTGATGAAGCGCGCCACCTCGGGCGCCCTGCCGCTGATGCAGGCCGGCGCGAAGTTGCGCGAGGAAATTATGGCCGGCCCGTCGTTCGAGGAGCCTCCCGGGGGCGACTGGGCCGAAGAGGAGCGCATCCTGGCCGGAGTGAAGAAAGCGTTTTTGCTTGTGGCTGGCGCGGCGCTTGAAAAGTACCGCGAACGCCTCGCCGACCAGCAGGAAGTCGTCGCCGCGCTCTCCGACATCGTCATGGAATGTTACGCCATCGAATCTTCGCTGCGGCGCGTGCAAAAGGCGGAAGCGGCGCGTGGCGCGGCATCGGCCGCCGTCATGGCGGACGCGGCCCGTGTGTTTCTGCACGACGCAACGGACCGGGTCGAGGTCGGCGCTCGCAGAGCCCTGGCCGCAGTGCTTGAGGGAGACATGCTGCGCACCCAGCTAGCAGTCCTGCGCCGCTTCCTGAAGCGCGAACCCGCCGACACGGTAGCCATGCGCCAGCGGGTAGCCGCGGCCGTGCAGGCAGGCGACCGCTACCCGTTCGAGGGCCGCTGAGCCCAGCGTGGCGGGTAAAACCTCACAAGAGCCGTTCAAATACGCCCCCTACTCCCCCTATCTCACTGCAATTCGTGTGATCGAATCGGTGGTCGCGCCCTTCGTTGTAGCGACAGGAGTTTTGTTGCGCTGGCGTCCCGCGGGCATTCTTTGTACCCGCGCGGTGGCGCAAAACCTGCCGGCGGGACGCTGGAGCTACCAAACACGGGCCCTTGCGGCGTCATCACCAAGGCATGAGGAAGAAGGTCTATTGCGGGCGGCGTTCAGGGTTTGATAGAAACGTCGTAGTAGGCAACGGTGCCGCCCTCGCCGCGGATGGGATCGAAGTGCAGGATTTCGAAACCCCCGTGGCTTAAATCCAGGACATTTTTTTGCAGGGTCTCATGAAGATCGTGTTCCAGCTCAGGCGTTCGTGTGGGCGTTGCCAACAAACGCGCATCCACGCGGTAGGTGGCGACTTGGCCGGGCGCCACAGCCCGCAGTTCGACCAGGGCTGACGCGGGCGGCGGGCCGACCGAGGGCTGATCGGTGTAGTGAATGACGAGCGGCGAGAAGAGCACGAACAGCACGATCCCGCCGACCGCGAGGTCATACTGCCAAGTCCCCCGCTCGTAGGACCAGAACAGCACCCGCACGATGGTTCGCCAGAGCGTTCGCATGTCAGTCGGCCGGCACTCCGTCGACAATCACGCCGTCGCGCATGTGCACCACGCGGCTCGAATAGGCAGCCGCTTCCGGGTTGTGCGTGATCATGATGATGGTCTGGCCCAGCTCTTTATTCAACTGGCTCAGCATGGATAGCACAATCTCCGAATTTTGCGTGTCCAGGTTCCCGGTCGGCTCGTCCGCCAGGATAATTTTCGGTTCGTTGACGATCGCGCGCGCGATGGCCACGCGCTGCTGCTCGCCCCCGGACATTTCCGACGGCCGGTGCTTCAGGCGGTCGGTGAGGCCAAGCATTTTGGTGATGACCTCGAAGCGGTGGGGATCGAAGCCGTCGCCGTAAATATGTTGCGCAATAGCAATATTGCCGCGCGCGTCCAGCGTCGGCAAAAGGTTGAACCGTTGAAATACGAAACCGATTTTATGCCGCCGCAGCTTGGTCCGTTCGGCATCGCTCATGGTCACCAGATCGTTGCCGTCCACCAGGACGTGCCCGCGCGAAGCCTGCGCCAACCCTCCGAGCACATAGAGCAGGGATGATTTGCCGCACCCGGAAGGCCCCATCACGCTCACAAACTCTCCCGGCAGCACCTTGAAATTGACTCCGCGCAGCGCCGGAACTTCCACTTTTCCGGCGTGATACAGCTTCCAGAGATTTTCGGTAACGACGATTGGCTCCACTCTCAGATCCCTTGTGGAAAGCAGCGCATCGGCAGGCGGACGTATTGTAGTCGTGATTGCCATTTCTGACTAGGCCCGCCCCCCGGGAACGCCAATTTCCCGATTGGCGGGTTGCGCGACGCCAATCGGGAGATTGGCGTTCCCAGGAAAGTCAATCGTAGGAAAGCGCCTCAATCGCGTCCTTGCGGCTGGCGAGCCAAGCAGGGTAACTCGCGCCCAGCAGCCCGCCCGCCAGCGCAATCAGCGCGGACCGCACGATCCAATCGGGAGTAATCAGGATCGAAAGCGTCGGAAACGAAGACAGAAACGCGGCCCGCCCCGCATAGCTCATGGCAATCCCCACGCCGATGCCGATCACGCAGATGAAGGCCGATTCGCCGAGCAGCGCCCGAATGATGTAACTCTTGGACGCGCCAATGGATTTCAGAACGCCGATATCCCTGGTCCGCTCGATCACCGTGGTGTACATCGAGAGCAGGATTACGAGGAAGCCGATGGACACGGCCAGCGCGATCATGCTTGTAATGAAGGCGTCCAGGCCCGGCAGATTCGACGCGGTCATCAGGGACAAAAAATCCTTCAAAGGGCGAATCTCGTATCCCGGAAATATCGGACGCATCTCGTCCATCACGGCCTGGGCGTGATCGGGGCGTGTGCACTTAATGAAGAAAATCGAGGCCTTGTCTCGCGAGCCGGAAAGGTCCTGCAAAGTGGAAAGAGGCACGAACATGCGCGCGCCCTTGCCGTGCTCCACAATTCCGGCGACGTGAAAATCGTGATCCAGCACGCGGAAGGTGCTGTCCACCGTGGCGTGCTTGGCTTTCGCGGCCCAGTCGTCGAGCAGAATATCGTCCGGCCCCTGCATGTCATGGCCTTCGAGGAAGACGAATCCGCTGGAAACGTCGCGGAACGATTGCGGATCGATGCCGTAAATAATGTCCACGCCGCCCGAGGAACTGAATTGCAGCAGCACCGGAGCGACCGCCTGCACGTACCTGAGTTCGCGCAATTTGTCGGCAATCTTGATGGGCATGGGCGCCCCGCTGAAGGCGAGAAATACGGAAGCGGACGGCGGCTGCAGCATGATGTCCGCGCCGATGCCTTCAATGCGCTTGGCGGTCTCCTGCAAAAGGCCGCTGGTGAGCCCGACGATCAAAATGACCAGCGCCACTTCCACCCCCACGGCGATGACGCTCACGATGGTGCGAATCGGGCGGTGCAGAACATTGTTCACGACCAGTTGGCGAATCATGGTTGTGACCCCGCTTGCGCTCCCGCCGGTTCGTCGCCCACACGCACGAGTTCGGTGCCCGCGGGCTGCGCCAGCTCGAACCGGTCCGGCGAAATCGGTTCGTTCAGCGTGAGTTTCAGAATCTTGACCTCGAGTTTGTAATCGTCCTGTGGGCGCCAGATATGGATGTCGCGCGCGAAGCTCGCCTGCTCCGCCGCGGGAGCGCCTTCGGCCGCGGGCACAGGCTCCCAGTCCGAATACTGGATGTCGGAATCGAGTTTGCCTCCCACTCCAAACAGTTGAACGCGGGAGACACGCAGGTCAATGCGGTTGTACCAGATTTTCCTGGCGATCTCGAATTTTCCGCCGGCCCTCGGCCGCAGCAGGGTCAGAATGTAGTAGCGGCTTACATTGAAATCGAACTGCTCGAAGAGCACATTCGCGCTGGGCGGCAATTCCGGCCAAAACAACGCTTCGACAATATGCTGAGGCCGCAGATTTTCCAGGGGCTTTTTCGACGGGCGAACCAGGGCCGTGGGCCCGACCAAAAATGAGTTCTTCGAGGGAATGTAAACCCGGAATTCCTTTTCGTCGGCAACCATGTCGAAGATGTTTTTGGCGACCACCGGGGCCTGCCCGATCACGCGCACCGTCGCAGGGCGCTGCGCCAGGATGAAGCCGGGAACGTCATGGTACTCCTCGATGACGCCGCTGTAAGTCGTCCCGGTGCTGGGAATCAGATCCACCGTCGCCTGTAGGCTCTGCACGGCGCGCACCTGGTTGTTGTAGCCGGCGATGAGATTGTCTTCGCTGGATTCGAGTTGAGGGCGGATTTCTTCCTTCTTGACCTCCGTCCTTCTCTTGATGGTGATACACCCCGCCGCCTGCAAGGCCAGAAATGCAAGCAGCAGAACCCAGATTCGCGAATTTTTCCTCAGTGTTTCCTGCTCCCCCAGCAACAACATTCAATCTAGCAACCGCTCCGAGCAGTGTCAATTTGAAACGGCCATGCGGAAACGGCGTAATCGAAGAAATGTCGGGGCGAAATTGCCGTAACCGGCTGGGCATGCGTCATTGACGTAGGCGCTGCGCTTTGTCATTATGCCGTGGGCCTGCGCGATCACGCGCTGGTCCGCTGGGGGGATTTATCAGTCTGCGCGTAACCATTCTGGGTTCGGGCAGTTCGGGCAACTGCACTTTGCTCGAGACGGACCAGACCCGGCTACTGGTGGACGCGGGACTCGGCAAAAAAGAAACACTGCGGCGCCTCGCCGCGGTCGGCCGCGACGTCGATCGCCTCGACGGCATCGTCATCTCCCACGAACACACCGATCACATCGGCTCGCTTGCGCAGGTGCTCGGCCAGTGGCGCGCGACGGTTTATCTCAATGAAGCCACGCACAGCGAAGTCCTGCGCATACTGCCGGAAACTTCGCACAAGCGCCTGGAGCGCGTCGAGCACATACGCGCCGGACAGCGATTCCTTGTCGGCGACATCGAGGTTTCTCCCTTTTCGATTCCGCACGATGCCGTGGACCCTCTGGGATTCACTTTTCGCGCCAATGGAACAAAAGTTGCGATTGTCACCGACCTCGGCTATTTGCCCGAACTCGTGAAAGTACATTTGCGTGATTCCGACTGCTTGATGCTGGAATCCAATCACGATCTGGAAATGCTCAAGGTCGGGCCGTACCCGTGGCACATCAAGCAGCGGGTGATGAGCCGCACGGGTCATCTGTCCAACCACACGGTCAGCGAATTTCTTGCCGACGCGGAAGCGTTCGACGCCCGCGCGCGCTACGTCGTCCTCGCCCATCTCTCCGCCAACAACAACAATCCCGATGTCGCGCGCATCTCCGCCGAAGAAGCGCTCGGCCGGCGCACCGGCGCCACCGCGTTTTGCGGAGAGCTCATCATCGCCTCGCAGGACACTCCGCTTCCCACGCTGAATTTGTAAATCTCCCGTCAATTCAGTTGGACTGAATTCGTGCAGCGGCTCAAATCCCCTGTGCGTTCCAGCAGAGACAGTAGCGCGGGCTTCAGCCTGTGGCGGTTGGTCTTAGCAAGGTCCAAAAACCGCAAGCTGAAGCGTACGCTACATCCTCAATGAGGCACGGACGCCTGATAGACGCGGTACCAATCCTCCGAAATCTCGCGCTGCGCCTGGTCGAGCGTCAGGCTTCCCGAGCAAACTTCCGCGTGCAGGTAATTTTCCACTTTGTCCTTGGCATGCGCGCCGCCGTCCGGGATGGACGTCCCGAACGGTTCGGGCCAGAGATTTTTCGGGTCGGTGGGATTGCCGCCAAGCTCGAGCGGAATGAAATGGTCCTCTTCGTAATCTTGCGGGCGGGAATCGCGGTAGCCATATTCGCCGATTTGTTCGGTTTTGAGACGATTGGTATAGTTGGCCGGCGGACGTATTGATTTCGTGCTCCATCTCGGATTGCAAATCGTGTCGCGGATATTTTCCTGGGTGATATCCGGATTGATTGCGCCCGGAGTCCGCGCAGGGTCGGGATAAATATCCGGCGGCCCGGCATGAGCCTGGACTAATTCGCCGGTCGCCGGCGATTTGTTTGGCGTTGGAGAAAATTGCGTGCGAATGAGCCAAGCGACGAACAGAAGCGCCAATATCACGATCACAAGAGGAAGAACGCTTTTGCGGCTCTGCATCTGCTCCAGTGTAACTCAAGAAGGTTGGAGGTTTAGTGGCGCAGGCTTCAGCCTGTGGGTTTTTGTTGCAGGTAGCTCGACCTTGGCCCAACCAACCCCTTCAGGCTGAAGCCTGTGCCACTTGAAAGCGAAATTCAGGTATCATCATCGAGGGTAATTTCCCCAGCCAATTTTGCTTAATCTGCCGCGCCTGAATTCGATGGCGTGTGCTCCGAGGGAGTTCCGCTTGATTTCACGATACACGCGCGAAGAGATGGGCCGGGTCTGGAGCGAGGAGGGAAAATTCCGCCGCTGGCTGGAAGTGGAGTTGGCCGCCACGGAAACGCTGGCGGAAGCGGGAGTCGTGCCGGCCGCCGCTGCCGCGAAAATTCGCGAGAAGGCGCGCGTCGATGCGGGCGTAGTGAAGCGGATCGCGGAGCACGAAGCCAAGGTGAAGCATGACGTGATCGCCTTCACCATGGCCGTCGGCGAAACGATTGGCGATCCCGACGCCGCGCGCTGGCTGCACTACGGCCTGACCTCGAACGACGTGGTGGACACCGCGCAGGCGCTGCAGATTCGCGAGGCTTCGCGCCTCATCGAGCACGGACTGGTGCGCTTCGGCGAAGTGCTGGAGCGCCGCGCGCGCGAATTCCAACACACGCCGCAAATCGGCCGCACCCACGGCATTCACGCCGAACCCATCACCTTCGGCCTGAAAGTCGCCAACTGGTTTGCCGAAAACCGCCGCAACCTCGAACGCTTCGGCCAGGCCGCGCGGCAAATGTCCGTGGGAAAAATTTCCGGCGCCGTGGGCAACGCCTCGCACCTGGGGCCGGAGGCGGAAGCGGCCATCTGCAAGCGCCTCGGCCTCGATGTCGCTCCCGTCGCGTCGCAGGTGATCCAACGCGACCGCCACGCG
>Ga0210384_10002403_pt1 | contig 22885 bp, 16 predicted proteins | sample IncBWH2MmetaG_FD_160574 | JGI IMG/M metagenome (GOLD analysis project Ga0210384, IMG submission 160574) | Forest soil microbial communities from Barre Woods Harvard Forest LTER site, Petersham, Massachusetts, United States - Inc-BW-H-2-M | ecosystem: Environmental > Terrestrial > Soil >...
AAAAATAGATCTAGATTTGTTACATGGTAGCGGGGCTTCCCTTTTTGGGAATCGCCGACGTGTGCGTTTGACCTTGGATGGCGGCGCGCCTAGGATACCCCGGGCTGAGGCTGTGGCTAACGGAGTGTGGCGCACCTGCGGTGCTCGGTGCGCCGTTGGAATTGGTTCCCCGCACTTGCGGGCGGGGCTAACTTGTGGCGCGCCTACGGCGCTTGCAGAACGAGGGCTTTGTTTCGAGCAAATAACTCATTGGGGGGCGGGATGATCGGACCGACAAAGCGGGGATTGGTGCGGGGATGGCTAGGGTTGGTTGGTGTGGTGGGCTTGCTGGCTGGCGGGTTGGCTGGAGCGCCGGCGGCTCGGGGACAGGGGTCGGGGCTGGTTAGTGGGGACTTGTCGCGATTTCGGTCGGTGGCACGAGTGGCGGTGTCGCCGGATGGGAAGCGGGTGGCGTACGGGGTGGTGATGCGGGACCGGCCGGGGCGACCCTACGGGCAGCTCTGGATTATGGAGTTGGCTAGGCAAAAATCAGTGAGGATTGGCGGGGACAAGGATGGTGGGGGCGGGGCGTTGTGGTCGCCGGATGGAAAGTGGCTGGCGTTTTTTGGGCATCAGGGGGAGAAGAGCGGGTTGTTTTTGGCGCGGGCGGATGGGTCCGAGGTGACGTATCTGGCAGAGTCGAATGGAACGAATAGTCCGCTGCCGGGCACCGGGCAGGAGGCGACGTGGTCGCCGGATGGGAAGCAGATTGCGTTTATTTCGTCTACGCCCGATCCGAGAGCGGCGGAGGCGGAAGGCGATCCGCGAGTGATTACGCGGTATTTGTACAAGCCGGATGCGGGCGAAGGGATGACCCGGTTCAACGACAATCACCGGTTGCATATTTTTGCCGTGGACTTAGCGACGAAGCAGGTGCGGCAGTTGACGAAGGGCGATTACGACGAGCATTCGATTGATTGGTCTCCGGATGGGAAAAAGATTTTGTTCGGGTCGAACCGGGAGCCGAACCAGGACGAGTTTTTCAACTATGACTTGTTCACTTTGACTGTGGCGGATGGAAGCATTCTGCGGCTGGCGGCTACGGAATACAACGAGTACGACGCGATCTGGTCGCCGGACGGGAAAATGATTGCGTATCGCGGGACGAAGCGGGGAGTGACGGACCGAGAAACGACGATGGAGGATACGCACGTCTGGGTGATGAACGCCGATGGCAGCAACCGCCGGGAGATTGGAGCGGTGATTGACAACCGGCAAGGCGCGCCGCAGTGGTCTGCAGATGGGAAAAGCGTGTACTTCACGGTGCAGGAGCGCGGAAACAACCGGCTGGTGCGACTGCCCATCGATGGCGGAGCGCCGCAGTATGTGGTGAAGGAGGCCGGAGGCGTGGGATCTTTTTCGCTTGGGGGCGACGGAGTGGCGTACAGCTTCAGTTCGCCCCGAGATTTCTCGCAGCTTTACTACAAGACCGGATTGGCGGCACAGAAAAAGCTGACCGACTTGAACGCCGAGATTCTGGCTGGAAAACAGATTGCCGAAGTCGAGGCATTCACGTTTGTGAGCAACGACAATCGGTTTGAAGTGGAAGCGTTTTTGACGAAGCCGGTCGGAATGGCGGCCACTGAAACCCGGAAGTACCCGCTGATCGTGAACATACATGGCGGGCCGCATGGGCAGAATGGGCCGGGATTCAATTTCAAGAATCAGGTGTACGCGGCGCATGGATATGCGGTCCTCAACGTGAATTTTCGTGGATCGACAGGATACGGGCAGAAGTTTGCGGATGCGGTGTTTGGCGATCAGGACGGCAATGAAGGGCAAGACGTTTTGTACGGCGTGAGTGCTGCGGTGCGGCGGAATTTGTGGATTGACCGCGAGCGGATGGGCATTGAAGGCGTGAGTTACGGCGGGCAGTTGACTGAATGGCTGATCACCCAGACCAATGAGTTCAAGGCGGCGATTCCTACGGCAGGAATCGTGAACCTGGTGAGCTACAACTACATGACCTATTACAACCAGTATGAAGAGATGGAATTCGGGCAGTTTTTGCACCAGGGGACATTGATGGATGAGGCGTGGAAGCGCTCGGCGCTGCGGTTTGTGGCGCAGGCGCACACGCCAACGCTAATCATTCATGGAGAGAACGATAACGATGTACCGATTGCGGAAGCGGAGCAGTTTTTTATTGGGTTGAAGGATGTGGGGACGGAGACGGTGTTTTTGCGGTATCCGCGCGAGGGGCACGGATTGCAGGAGACGAAGCATCAGATTGACTCGACGGAGCGGTCGATTGCGTGGTACGAGCAGCATTTTCCGAAGGCGGGGGCGGAAGGGATTACGAATGTGCAGCCGTGAGGTGGCGGAGGTGGGGCGGGAAAAAATCAAACAACGGTGCCTCGCTGGGCGAAAAAACTACCACAACCACTGCAGTGATCTAAGTTGGTTGAAGCTGCACAGGCAGGGGTGCCTGTGCTACTGAACGTCGATAGTGAAGTTCACCTTAGATTCGATCTGGTCACAGCCAGCCCAGAGCGAGTGATAGGAAGACTTCTTCACTGCGTCCAGCGCGGCGTCGTCAAGTGCTTTCAGTCCGGAGCTCTTTCGTTAACGAGACCAAAGGTGGCCACAACTTATTCTGGCGCTGCAAGCATCGCCCCTACAAGGAGAGCGTCGGCTGGGAGCTAGCGGAGGTAGCCCCAGTTGTGGAGCTTGTCGGAATCTTCGGCCCAGCGATCGCCGATGTCGGTGCGGTAGTACATGTTGGGGATGAGGATGTTTTTGATGCGGGTGTAGACCTGGGCTTGGGCTTGCTTCATGGTTTGGCCGGTGCCGACAACGGCGAGGACTACGCCGGAGGTGCCGGCGATGAGCCACTGGCCGTTGACTTGTTTTACGTCTTCGATGTGCACCTGCTCGGGAGTTCCCTTCTTGAAGATGATGGCGTTGTTTTTGGAGAAGGATTCGAAAGTGGCGTCGTCGTCGAACGGAAACGGCGGAACGACGATGCGCACACCAATCTGAAAGCCGCTGCGGGTGCGCCACTTGGGTTCGGCGCCAGTAGCGAGATCCCAGAAGAAATCGCTGATGGGCGTGAGCATGCCTTCCTGCTGAATCATGATGGTGGGATAGCCGAAGCGCGAAGTGAATTCGAGCGGGTAGATGCCGTTGTTGTTGACGATGCAGTTGAGGTCGATGTAGCCGACGTAGCCTTCTTCGGCGAGCTTGGTCTCCATTTTCTGCAAAGTGCGGGTGAAGAGGGCGTTCGATTCGCTCCAGAACATCGCGGTGCCCATTTCGCCGGTGGGCGGACCGACTTCGCCGGGGAAAAGTTTTTTGTGCTCGAAGTTGATGTTGATGGGAAAAACAAATTTTTTGCCGTTGAAGAACGCGCCGACGGCAACTTCGACGCCATTAATGCGGCGCTGCAACTGGAAGACTTTGATTTCGTCGGAAAAAGCCTTTTTGTACGCTTCGAGCATCCGCATCACGTCTTCGCCATCTTCTTCTTCGCCGACGAAGAGACGGCGCTTGACGTTCTGCGCTTCGCCGCTAGGCTTGATGACGTAGCGGTCGGGATTTTTCTTGACGAATTCGATGGCCGGATCGAAGGAGTCGAAATCCTCGTAGGGAATGATGTTGACGCCGGCTTTTTTCAGCTCTTCCTGGCCGAAAGAGCGGTCGTCTTCGAGGCGATCGGTGTATTCGGTCCCGCCGATGACTGGTTTACCGGCGGCGCGAAGAGTTTGCGCGCGAGCGCCCTGGCCGAGCGTGTCGTCAAAGACGATGATATCGGCCCATTTGGCGTCTTTTTCCCAGTCTTTGGATTTGGGGACAAAGCCGTCGGCAATGTCGCGCTCTTTTTCGGCGTCAATGTAATAGCGGACGTCGTGCCCTTCCTTGAGAACTTGCCAGGCGATATCACCGATGAGACCCGAGAGTGAAACGAAGAGAAATTTGCGCTTGTCCATTTTTGAAAGAGCGGCGGCAATCCCCTGAATGCCCACTGGATGATGGCATTGTAGAAAGAGGGCGGCAAGGAAATGTTACGGGACGGTGAAAAAAGCCTTGGCGCATAGAGCAGATTGAAAAGCAGATTCCTCGCTCCGCAGACTCCGCTCGGAAGGACAAGTTGGTGGGCAGGAGATGAGGCAGGGTGAGGGCGATGCGCGAGCAATCGGAGAGGGCACGATGTATCGTCCCCCTACAGGTGCGTTGCGGGCGCTGCCCGCGCGCGTGAGTCGCGTGCCGAGGCGGGGGAATTGGAATCGCGGGCGGTGAGCTGAATTGGGGCTATAATGTGCGGCCTTCAGGGTAGCCGGGTGTGCGGATGAGAACGGAAAGGAAGCGAGCGATGAAAGTGGCGAACGTGCGGGGCGTAGTGTGCGGGTTGGCGATTCTGTTGAGTTTGCCGGCGGCGAGGGCTTGGAATGGGCCGGAAGGAGATCCCCCGGCGGTGAAAGCGGAGAGCGCCGAGAAGAAGGCGGAAAGCGCAGGCGGGGCGGCGCGCGTAGAAGCAAATTACGATTTGGCGGCGCGATTCTTGCCGGATCAGGTGGGCAAGCTGGTGTTCGACTTGGCGGTGACGCCGCACTGGTTCAGCGAGTCCGACAAATTCTGGTACAGCTACCAGACGACGGACGGGACCAACTACTACCTGGTCGATCCGCTGAAGAAAGGCAAGGCGAAGCTTTGGGATAACGCCAAGATTGCCGCGACGCTTTCCACGCTGACGAATTTTCCCTACGACGCGCAGCATTTGCCGGTCAAGCGGCTGAAACTGGTGGACAAAGATACGCGGCTGAGATTTGAAGTGGAGATTCGTAAGAACGCGGTGGTACCGAACGAGCCCAAGAAAGAAAAGAGCCAGGAAGACATCGAGGAAAACACCAAGGACGCGGACGGGAAGCAGGCGGAGCAGGAAAAAGTCGGCGCGCAGGGCGGAGCACCTGGCGAGAAGAAGCCGGACGAGGATACGCGCACGCTGTTCTTCGAATACGAGCTGGCGAACGGAAAGCTGACGCGACTGGATAATTTTGAAGCGCCGAAGAAGAGACCGCTGTGGGCTTCGGTTTCGCCGGATGGGAAGACGGTAGTGTTTGCTCGCGGGCACAATCTTTACGCGATGGATGCGGAGAATTATGCGAAAGCGCAGAAGAAGGCCGGGGATGCGAGCGCGGTGGAAACGCAGCTGACCACCGATGGCGTGGAGAGATACAGCTACGCGCGAGTGCTGCTGCCGGAACAACAGGAGTTACTGAAGAAAGAAAATAAGGGGGACACAAATAAAGATGGCCTGCGGACACCGGCGGTGACGATTCACTGGTCAAAGGATTCGAAGAAACTGGCGCTGGAACGCCTGGACGACCGCAAGGTGGGCGACTTCTGGGTGATTCACTCGCTGACAAACCCGCGGCCGGTGCTGGAGGCGCGGGCGTACGCGCTGCCGGGCGAGACGAATCTGCCGGTGGCGGAGATCGACATTGTGGATGTGGCGGCGAAGCAACGGGTGGTAGTGCAGGCGAAGAGTTTTGCGGATGAGGAGTTAGCGATCGTGGATGCGGCTTTGGTGGAGCGGGAGCGAGAAGAGATTCGTCAGGAGCAGGAAGAAAACAAGGACAATCCGGCCCCGCTACAGAGACTGAGCCCGCGATGGGTGTCCGACACGTCGGACAAACTGTACTTCACGAGCCGGAGCCGGGATTTCCGGCGGGCGGATGCGTGCGTGGCCGATACGACGACGGGGAAAGTGACCAAACTTATCGAGGAGCGTTCGAATGTGTGGGTGAGCATGAAGCCGTTGCGCCTGGTGGAAAACGGCAAGGAGCTTTTGTGGTGGTCGGAGAAAGATGGCTGGGGCCACTACTATTTGTATGATGGGCAGGGGAAGTTGAAGAATCAGGTGACGTCGGGCGAGTACGTGACGGATTTGATTGTGGCCGTAGACGAGAAAGCACGGGCGATTTATTTCACGGCGAATGGACTAGAAGCCGGGGAAGATCCGTACTACACGCATCTTTACCGGATTGCGCTGGACGGTAGCGGGCTGAAGCTGATGACGCCGGGAAATTTTTCGCACGCGGTGAATGCGGCGGACTCCGGAAAATATTTCACGGATACGTATTCGCGGGTGGATACGGCGCCGAAATCGACGCTGGTGGACGCGCAGGGCGGGCAGGTGGCAGAGCTGGAGACCGCGGACGTGGCGCAATTGCTGGAGGCGGGGTTCAAGTATCCGGAAATGTTCAAGGTGAAGGCGGACGATGGAGTTACGGACCTTTATGGAGTGATCTACAAGCCGTTCGACTTCGATCCGGAGAGGAAATATCCGCTGATCGAGTACGTGTATCCGGGACCGCAGGTGGAACAGGTGACCAAGGCATTTATGCCGAAGAGTCCGAACGTGGCGCTGGCGCAACTGGGATTTATCGTAATTGAAGTGGGCAACCGTGGCGGAAGTCCGCAGCGCGACAAATGGTACGACAGCTACGGCTACGGAAACTTGCGCGATTATGGTTTGGCAGACAAGAAAGGGGCGGCGGAACGCCTGGCAGCGAAGCGGCCGTACATCGATTTGGGCCGTGTGGGCATGTGGGGACATTCGGGCGGCGGGTTCATGACCGCCGCGGCGATGCTGCAGTATCCGGATTTTTACAAGGCGGGATGGTCGGAATCCGGAAACCACGACAACAACGTGTACGGGAATACCTGGAGCGAGAAGTACCACGGAGTGCGGGAAGAGACGCAGAAGGATGGGACGGCGAAGTTTGTCTACGAGATCGACAAGAACTCGGAGATCGCCAAGAATCTGAAGGGACACTTGATGCTGACGACCGGCGATATGGACGACAACGTAAGCATGGTAAATACCATGCGGGTGGCGGATGCACTGATCAAGGCAAACAAACGGTTCGAAATGATGGTGTATCCGGGAATGCGGCACAGCTATATGCCGATCAGCAATTACGTGATCTGGCAGCGCGGCGAGTTTTTCGCGCGATGGCTGATGGGAAGCGCGGAGGCGGGCGCGGATGTGATGGAGCTGCAGCGGGCGAAGCAGGCGACGCCAAGCAAGAAGTTGAAGGAGTAGCGTCAGGGAGCGCTAGAGTCGTTGCGGTTACGGAGAGCGACGGCGGTTGGCGGCTTGGGCTTCGAGGGCTTGAGCGAGAATTAGCCGGGGCAACCCTTGCGAGCGGCTGGGCTTCCCATCCAGTTGACCGGGGACGGCGGACCCTGGCCGAAGGGGCAAAGTTACTGGTCTCCTGTCCTTTCGTTCAGGTTATACTGGAGGGTCCAAGCTAAGAAGAACAGCGAACCCCGGGAGAGGTGAAGATTGCGGCGTACATTACTGACGATTGTGAGCGCATGCTTTCTGCTGAGCGCGTTGCAAGCCGATGCGCAGATCCTGCATAGAAAGAAGAAGGCCAATAAGTCCACCAGCGCAGAGAACAAAGCCGAACCTGACAAACTGCTGTATGACAGGTCGCTCGACGATATCAAGCACGGACGGCATGAGGTTGGCCGGCTGACGCTGCAGACGCTCATCAATACTTACCCGGACAGCGAATATCTGGCCAAGGCAAAGCTGTCGATCGCGGACTCCTTCTACAAAGAGGGCGGCACCGCCAACATGACCCAGGCAATTCAGGGCTACAAAGATTTCATCGTGTTCTTTCCGTTCCTTCCAGAGGCCGGGTACGCGCAGCATCAAGTAGCGATGGCGCATTACAAGCAGATGGACAAGCCGGACCGCGACCGGTCCCATACACGTGCCGCCGAAGATGAGTTTCAGACGTTCCTGCAGAAGTATCCGAACGATCCGCTGGCACCGTCTGCGGAGCAACATTTGCGCGAAGTGCAGGAAGTGCTTGCCGAAGGCGACTACCGCATCGGCTATTTCTACTACGTGAAGGGCGACCGGCGCGCAGCCGCGGGACGCCTGTTGACGGTAACCGGGCGCTATCCACTGTACAGCCGCTCGGACCGAGCGCTGTGGATGCTGGCAGATATATTTACGAAGAGCGAGCAGAAGGAAATGGCCACGCGGTTCTATGCGCGTATCGTGCGGGACTACCCGCTGTCTTCGCTGGTGCCCGACGCCAAGAGCCGGCTGACGGAGATGAAGGCGCCGATTCCACAAGCGGACCCCAAGGCCGTGAAGTGGATGACGGCGGAGCAAAATGCGCCGCGTCCGAAAAATAGCCTGATCAAGAAACCCCTGGGGATGCTGCATGGAGGGCCGACGGACGAGATGCGCGTGGCCGCACGGATCGGCGTACCGACGCTGACGCCGGAAACCGATGCGCCAGGCACCGATATTCTGTCGGGGGGCAGCCAGTCGCGCATTGGCGGCGCGCCTGGGAATTCCATCATTGGAGTGGTGACACCAGGGGGTGCCTCAGGGCCCACTGGAACGGCAGAAAGCACTGCCCCGGCAGCAGACGGTCCCGTGGCAACGGATTCCACCGCACCCGCCAAAGAAGGCGAGCAGCCAGCGACGGCGGCAACCACGACGGAAGGGGCCAACGCGCCCGCGGCAAGCGCAGCAACCAGTGATGCCAATGGCGATGCGGCTAAAACGGACGCGGCCAAGACCGACGGGACGCAAGCCACGGACAGCACGCAGAATCAGGACCCAAATGCCAACAAGAAAGAATCGAGCAGCAAGAAGAAGAAAGGGTTGCGCAAGATAGTGCCCTGGTAAGCCGCCAGAGTACCAGCGAATTGGCAAAGGGTGCGGCCTGTAGGCCGCGCCCTTTGTTTTTAAGGGTGTCTTGGGCGTACTTTGCTGGGAAAAAGGCATGTTCCCTTCCGACACACAGGTAAGCCGTTTGCATTGACGAGTACCAGGCGGGATGCTCCAATGCTCTAGAGTGGTAGCCGTTTCTCGACCACTAGGTGGTCGAGGCGCACCTGGAGAGGGTGCGGGTATCCTCCGGAGGACGTTCGGTGGCCAAGATCCTGGTTGCGGACGACAACAGCAACATCCAAAAGATGGTGGGCCTGGCGCTGAAGGACCAGGGCATCGAGGTCGTCGCCGTTGGGAACGGTGAGGCCGCGGTTCGCAAGATTTCCGAGATTCGCCCGGACCTGGTTTTGGCGGATGTGTTTATGCCAGTGCGCAACGGCTATGAAGTTTGCCAGTACGTGAAAAGCGATGCTTCGCTTGCGCATATTCCGGTGATCCTGCTGGTAGGCGCGTTTGACCCGCTGGACGAGCAAGAAGCGCAACGAGTGGGCGCGGACGGCGTGCTGAAGAAGCCTTTTGTGCCGCCGGATCCGCTGATCTCGATGGTCAAGTCGGCATTGGCACGCGCAGGTGTTTTGCCATCGGAGAAACCTGCGGCTGTTCCGCCGATCCAGGCCGCGGATATGATCCGGCCGCCAGCCCCGTCCGCCCCGGCAAGCGTGACACCGGCATTTGAGGAGCCTTCATCGAACGGCGACTCGCAGCAGTATGTTTCGCGGCTGCCGGAACCTGTGAGGATCGATTCGGGCTCGCCGTTGGCCTTCGGCAACTTGCTGGAGACGCCGGTGGTGAAGGAAGAAGAGGAAGATCCGGGATTTGTGCACCCGGAACTGGCGACGGAACGAGATTGGCGATCTGGCGACGAGACGGAAGAAGTGGAAGAAGAGGAAGAGCGGAAGGCCTCGTGGCGGCGCGGTGGCGCAAACGAAGCACTGGAAGACAGCAACATCAGCAGCAGCGTGCGCGACTGGCGCGACGCGACTTTTGCGGAAGCGCCGACGCGGCAAAGCTCCCGCGAATCGTGGGAACCCACGAAAGAAAAGACGGCAATTGTCGATGCAGCAGAAGAGCAGGTGAGCGTCGCCACGAAAGAGGTATTCTCGGCTCCGACGCCGATCTCGGTGAGTAAACCGGTGTCTGCACCAGCGCCTTTCGCGGGAGACGCGTGGGCCGCGGCGATTTCGGCAGGCAGCGGCGAGGAAAGAACCAATGCGACGGTCACTGAGGCGGCGACCGAGGTAGCGGTTGCGCCTGCGGAAGTGTCGAACGATGGCGCGGCGGCAACGGCAGAAGCTGTTGTGGAAGAGACCAAGCCAGCCGAAGCGCCAAGTGAAATTCCAGCGTCGAGCTCTGCTGAATCGTGGTTTTCACACTCACCCAATCCGTGGGATGCGGAGATGAAGAAAGCGGCGGAACTGTCGTCTGGCTGGGACTCTCCGGCTGCGAGCGTTGCGCCGGCGGAGCCCGTGGAAACACCAGTAGAAGCGGCAGCGCAAGAAGCGGGATTATCGAGCGCGACCGTGGAAGCGATTCGAGAAGAGGCTGCCATCGTCACCGAAAGCGCGACGTCCGGCGGCGCGGAACCCGCGGTAGCGCCGCCCGATGCTGCCAGCGATGTGACCGAGGCGGTAGCAGCGAGGGTCGCTGAACCGAACATGGATGACTTGGTTGCGAAAGTCCTGGCCAAGATGAGCCCTGAAGTGCTGCAAGCAGTTACGCGCGAGATTCTGAAGCCGGTGGTTGAAGCCATGGTCCGCGACGAGCTTAACTCCAGGAAGTCCTAACCTTCCTTCCCAATCTACCCCAAACAGCAAACGGCGGAATAATCACTCGCGCGGGTTGCGTTGACGCCGCGCGAAGCTCCCCCGTATAGTCGAAGATTACTCACACACCGTTTGTCGCGGCTGGTGCAGTGCCGCGCCGCGCGAGCGCAAGGAGCGCTATACCGAATGGCCCGGGAAATCGCCAAAGCATATGAACCGCAGCAGATCGAGCCGCGCTGGGCGGAATTCTGGGTTCGCGAAGAGGTGTTTCGAGCCGATCCGAACGCGCCGGGTTCGGTGTTCTCGATCGTGATTCCTCCGCCAAACGTGACCGGCATGTTGCACATCGGCCATATGCTGAACCACACTGAAATCGACATCCTGACCCGCTGGCACCGCATGCGCGGCTATAACACGCTATATCTTCCGGGCACGGACCACGCGGGAATCTCGACGCAGCGCGTCGTGGTACGCAAGCTCGCCGACCAAGGCATCGACTACCGAACGCTTGGACGAGAAGAGTTTGAAAAGCGTGTGTGGGAGTGGAAGACGGAAAGCGGCGGCAAAATCACCGAGCAGATGAAGCAGATCGGGGAGAGCTGCGACTGGTCGCGGGAACGCTTCACGCTATCGCCGGAATATTCGCGGGTGGTGCGCGACGTTTTCGTCCGGCTGTACGAACAGAAGTTTATTTATCGCGCCACTCGGCTGGTGAATTGGTGCCCGGAATGCCTTACGGTGCTCAGCGATCTGGAAGTCAAGCATGAAGACCGGCCGGGGCATTTGTGGCACATCCGCTATCCGGTGGCGGGGACGCAGGAATATCTGGTGGTGGCAACTACGCGTCCGGAGACGATGCTCGGGGACGCCGCGGTGGCGGTGCATCCGGAGGACCAACGATACAAACATCTCGTGAGAAAAAGCGTGATGCTGCCGCTAATGAACCGCGAGATTCCCATCATCGCGGACGACATGGTGGATCGCGAATTCGGCACGGGTGCGGTGAAAATTACTCCGGCGCACGATCCGAACGATTTTGAAGTGGGAAAGCGACACGGCCTGGCGGAAATCGACGTCATGACCGACGATGGCCGCATGAACGCAGCGGCCGGGCCTTATGCAGGGCTGGATCGCTTCGCAGCGCGGAAGCGAGTCGTTGAAGACTTGCAGACGCAGGGGCTGCTCGAGAGGATCAGCGAGCATACGAGCGCGATCGGCCTTTGCGAACGCAGCCGGACGATCGTCGAGCCGCGCATCTCAACGCAATGGTTCTGCAGAATGAAAGAGCTGGCCGAGCCGGCGATTACGGCAGTGCGAAGCGGCGAGATTCGCATCGTGCCGGACAATCGCCGCGAGGAATATTTCAACTGGATGACCAACATCCGCGACTGGACGCTTTCGCGCCAGCTTTGGTGGGGGCACCGCATTCCTGCGTGGTACTGCGACGCTTGCGGCGAGTTGATCGTGGCCCGTGAAGCTCCGGCGCGCTGCACCAAATGCGCATCGGAAAAGCTTCGGCAAGATCCGGACGTGCTGGATACGTGGTTCAGCTCGCAGTTGTGGCCGTTTGCGACGCTGGGCTGGCCCGAAGAGACGCCCGATTTCAAGACCTACTATCCCACGAATCTGCTCATCACCGGATACGACATTCTGTTTTTCTGGGTCGCGCGAATGATCATGATGGGCTTGCACCTGACGGGCAAGGTGCCGTTTCGCGCCGTTTACCTGCATTCGCTGGTGCGCACGGTAAGCGGCGAGAAAATGTCCAAGTCCAAAGGGACGGGACTCGATCCCGTGGCTCTCAACGAGCAGTACGGGACCGATGCGATGCGTTTCTGCCTGGCGTCCATGGCGGCGCCGGGGACGGACATCGTGCTTTCGGACGATCGGCTGACGAGTTCGCGCAATTTCGCCAACAAGATCTGGAACGCGGCGCGGTTTTTGTTCGTGAACCTGGACAAGTTCGAGCAAGGCGGAATAACGCTCGAGCAATTGGCGGCGCCAGAAGTTCGCGGCAAAGCGCCGTATGCGGCCGCCGGCGGCGTGCCGCTGGCAGATGCGTGGCTATTTTCGCGGTTGGCGAGCACTGTCGAGACGGTCGACAGCGCGTACTCCGATTACCGGTTCCACGAAGCCGCTCAGGCCATCTACCAATTCTTCTGGGGCGATTTTTGCGACTGGTACATCGAGTGGGTGAAGCCCGATCTGCAAGCGGCAAACCAGGAACGCTCGGTAGTGGCCTGGAGGAATCTGTTCGCCGCGTTCGATGCGGCGCTGCGGCTGCTGCATCCGCTGATGCCCTTTCTAACCGAGGAGTTGTGGCATCAACTGCCGCAGCCTGCGCGAGCGAAGTCGATCGCGCTGGACGCGTTTCCACAAGCGCGGCGGGACTGGAAAAATGCCGAGGCCGCCGAGCGATTCGGGTTGGTCCAGGAAGTCATCACAGCGCTCCGCAACATTCGCGCGGAAATGAAGCTGGATCCCAAGAAGAAGCTGGCAGCGCAATTCTCGAGCCTGAATGCGGAGATTCGTAAAATGATCGACGGGCATCGCGATGGCATCGAGAGGCTGGCGATTTTGTCTGGCCTGGCGATTTCGTCGGAGCGCTTGCAGGCAACCAGCGGAGCAGTACGTTCGACGGCGCAGTTTGATGTGCGCATCGCTTACGGTGAAGGCGTGGATGTTTCCGCCGAGAAAACCAAGCTCGGCAAGGAAATCGAAAAGCTGCAAACCGCGATTGCGTCGAAAGAGCGGCAACTTGCCGACGAAACGTTCCGCAGCCGCGCGCCGGAGAAGATCATTCGCGGACTGCAAGAAACGCTGGCCGCCCAGAGAATCGAAATGGAGAAGCTGAAGAGCCGTTTGGCGCAGCTCGGATAAGGCTGCTGGATTTCATGGCGCGCTTGTCCTTCGGTTGGCGTAAACGTAAGCTTTAGCCGTCGCCGCATTGGCACACGCGAGATTCATGCCTCCACCAACCCTTCCGGGCGCAACCGACCGCCGCATCGCCGCACTACTGACGCTGCTCGGCGAAAACGCCACGATTGTCGTGAGCGGTGCGCGGATTGCACGCGAGATCGGCATGTCGCGTTCGACCGTGTGGCGATGGGTCGAACGGCTCCGCGAACTCGGCGTCAAGGTCAAAGGACATCCGCGCACCGGCTACTTTCTAGAGCGAGTGCCGGACATCCTGACGCCGGACATGCTGCGTCAACAGCTCCGCGGCAATCTTTTTGGCAAGCGCATCTGCCATTTCTTCAAGACCGATTCCACGAACCGCATCGCGCTCGAGCTGGGGCACGCCGGCGAAGCGGAAGGAACAATGGTCATCGCGGAGGAGCAGACGGCAGGCCGCGGACGCGCCGGGCGAACGTGGCACTCCGAACGCGCCACCGGCATCTACGCTACCCTTTTGCTGCGCCCGAAGCTGGCCCCGGTGCAAGCGCCGCTGCTGACCATGATGGCCGGCCTTTCCGCGCGCACCGCCATTGCGGACGCAACGGGCGCGCCGGTAGATTTGAAGTGGCCCAACGATCTGCTGGTCCGCGGCAACAAAATTGGCGGCATTCTTACAGAAATGCATGCCGAACCCAGCCAAGTGCGCTTTGTGATTGTGGGCATCGGCATCAACGTGAATCAGGACAAATTTCCGGCGGAACTTGCGGGAGCTGCCACTTCCCTGCGCACGGAAACGGGCAAGGTGCAGTCGCGGCCCGACATCCTGGTCCGGTTGCTACGGGAATTTGAGAACGACTACAATCGTTTCTTGCGGGAAGGCGCTGCGGATATCGTGAAACGCTTCGAGGAAGTGTCCAGCTACGCGCGGGGAAAGCGCGTGCAAGTGAGTAACGGCGCCGAGGCGTTCACCGGCGTAACGGCTGGGCTCGCGCCCGAAGGATTACTGCGCGTGCAGCGCGATGGCGGCGAATTGGTGACCGTGGTTGCCGGCGATGTGACGGAGTTGCGCTAAATGTTGCTGACCATCGATGTCGGTAATTCCAATACCGTGCTCGGCGTTTTCCGCGGCGAAGAGCTTATCGCCAACTGGCGGCTGACCACCGCGCGCCAGCAGACCGTCGACGAATACGGCGTGCTCACGCGCAATCTTCTGGGCTATGCCGGGATTGAGCCTGCCGGAATCGGCGGCGTCATCGTGAGCTCAGTCGTGCCGCCGGTGAATTGGACGCTGGCGGAAATGGCGCGCCTTTATCTCGGGCGCAAAGCGCTGTTCGTCGAGCCCGGCGTGAAAACGGGCATGGCGATCCTTGTGGACAATCCGCAGGAAGTCGGCGCGGACCGCATTGTCAACGGAGTCGCGGCATTTCACAAATATGGCGGGCCGTGCATCGTGGTGGATTTCGGCACGGCGATTACGTTCGACGTGATTTCGGCAAAAGGTGAGTACCTGGGCGGTGTCATCGCTCCGGGGTTGGGGATTTCGTCGGAGGCGCTTTTTTCGCGCGCCGCGAAATTGCCGCGCGTCGAAATCAAAGACCCGGGCAAGGTGGTGGGCACGAATACGGTCTCCAACATGCAAGCGGGCTTGTATTACGGCGCGCTCGACATGATGGACGGCATTATCGCGCGCATGAAGGCGGAGCTCGGCGGTGAGATTAAAGTGATCGCTACCGGCGGACAGGCGAATTTGGTGGCTCGCGGCTCGAAGCACATCGAGCATACCGATGAATTCCTCACGCTAACGGGGTTGCGGCTGATTTGGGAGAAGAATCAGAGCGGGGAGCGGAGCGCCAGCCTCGCTTCCGAAGATTCCGCGCGCGGCGATTCCACATCCGCGCCGGCGAAGAAGGCCCACCGGTAAGCACGCTCCCTTTCGCGCGCTCGAATCTCGCCATGGAAAACTGGAATTACTTCAATTACTTTACCGAAATCGAAGAGTATTTCTGGAAGAAGCGCGGAGCGCATCTCTTGGTATCCCCGCTCGATTGGGCGATCATGGAGACGTGGCAAAAGGCTGGCGTCCCTCTCGAGGCGGTGCTGAGAGGCATCGATCACGCGTTCGAAACTTATCAGCGTTCCAGGCGCGGCGCCGGAAAGCCGCTGAAGAGTCTCGCTTACTGCGTCGATGCCGTGCTCGAAGCGGCGGAGGAACAAGCCGAAGCTGCTGCGGGCAGTTTACCAAATGGCGGTCGAGCCACGGCGAATCCGGCGTTTTCGCCGGCCGAATTGCGTGCTTATTTCGTGAAGAACGCCGAGCAGATCGCCAAGGCTTCCGCGAAGATTCACGATCAGCGGCCAGAGTTAGCGTCGCTGCTGGAGGAAGTCAAGCAGTCCGTCGAGTCGAGTCTGACTTTGCTCGATGCGCCAGGTGGGCCGGACCTCGAGGACCTCGAGCGGCGGCTCACGATCCTGGACGACAAAGTGCACGCCACGCTGTCGACTTATGCCGATGAGAACCTGATGCTGGCCATCCGGCGTGAAATGGACGCGCAGCTTGCCGCTTACCGGAGAAAAATGAAGCCCCCACAGTTGGCGCTGGTCGAAAAGCAGTATCTGCAAAAGCGGCTTTTGGAACGCTTCGAGCTGCCGCGGCTCAGCTTATTTTACTTTTTGTAATCTATCAGCAGATTAGAGAGTGGTGCACCAGCGGCCCTGGAAGAATTTGCGCAAGCCCTACACTTTTAGCGAGAATCGTCGCAGAATAGAGCATCCATGAATGAGGAATTAACGTTATCAATCGAGAAGTTAGTGTACGGCGGCGATGGACTCGGCCACACCGATGGCAACACCGTGTTCGTGCCGTACGTCTTGCCGGGCGAGCAGGTGCGCGCCAGCACCAAAGCCAAAAAGAAAAAGGTCATCTGGGCGGATCTCCTGGAGATCACCGAAGCTTCCAAACAGCGCCAAACCCCGCCTTGCCCTCATTTCGGCAAATGCGGTGGCTGCCATTACCAGCATATTTCCCTGGCCGAGCAGGTCCGCCTGAAAAAGGAAATCTTTCGCGAGACGCTCTCCCGCCTCGGCGGCATTCAGTGGACCGGAGAGATCAGCGAGCACACCGCTGAACCTTATGCCTACCGCAACCGCGCGCAGTGGGCCGTGCGCGACGCCAAGCCACGCGCCGTCGGATATTTTTTGCCGGAGAGTTCCATCATCCTGCCGATTGACCAATGCCCCGTACTCTCGCCCCGGCTCGCGGAAACGTTTGTGCAACTCCAGGAAATGACCCGCTCGGTGCAACTGCCCGCAGGCGTGGTCGAAATCGAAGCCTTTGCCGACTCCGCCGACCAGCAGATTGCGCTGAACGTCGCCTTCGAGAAGTTTCCGAGGCCGCCGGCAGAGCTCGCAACAATCTTTCGCGCCGCCATGCCACAAATCGAAAGCCTGCTGCTGCTCGACCAAAAGACCAATCGCTTCGAACTGACCGGTCCCGGATATCTGCTGCACCAAGCGGGAGGATTCCACTATCGCGTGAGCCATCTTTCCTTTTTTCAGGTGAATCGCTTTCTGATTGAGGATCTGTTGAGGACCGTAATCCGCGACGCAAAAGGTAAGCTCGCGCTGGACTTGTATGCAGGCGTCGGCTTCTTCACCTTGCCGCTGGCTAAGACCTTCGAGCGCATCGTGGCTGTCGACGCCAATCTCGCGGCTACCCGCGATCTCTACGCCAACGCGGAGAAGGCGGGCGTAACGATCACGACGTTCAATGAACACGTAGAAGTGTTTCTGAAGCAAACCACCGAGAAGCCCGATTTCATCGTTCTCGATCCGCCGCGTGCGGGGCTCGGCGCCGAAGCCACCTCCAAGCTCGCCGCGCTCGGCGCACCAGAAATCACCTACCTTTCGTGTGATCCTTCAACCCTGGCGAGAGACCTCGCGGTCCTCACCGGCAGCGCCAAAAAGCCAAGCCCTGAATCCACCGGCGCGACGCGCTACGAAATCACCGAAATCCATTTCTTCGATCTCTTTCCGCAAACGTTTCACATCGAAACCCTCGTCAGGTTGCGAAAGGCTCCATGAGACTGCCCGCAGTTGCGATCGTCGCCTGCGGGGATGCGCTTTCCGCCGCTTCAGAGCGTCCGCACGCGCCAAATCACCAGCAGAATGCCGAGCAGCAGCACAAACCCTAAGGCAGCCTTCCATTCGCGGTTCTTCTGGTATTGCGCCAGAGAAAAGGCCGCTGCCCCAGCCATCACCGCTTTCGCCAATCGCGGAAAAAACAACGGTACCGCTTTCGCATACGCATCAAACGCCGCCCCATGCCGCAGGCGCAGCTCCAACTCTTCTCTGCGCATCACCATCGAATAAAACACTGCAAAATAAACCAGCAGTAGCGCGGCCGAAATCCACGACCGCGTCGCTACTCCAGCTCCCAGCGCCAGCAGCGAACTCCCCAGATACAAGGGGTTCCGCGTGTAAGCGTATGGACCGGTGACGGTCAGCACTTCTTGCTTGTGCAAATATCCCGCCGCATACGCTCGGATGAGCAAACCGATCAGCCCGATTGCCGCGCCGTACAAAATGTTCTTTGGAATCGGCCGCGCGAACCACAAAACAACGATCGTCACCAGATACCCGGTTCGCACACGCCAGCGCACAAAAAACTTGCCATCCGCGCTCAACGCGACGCTCCGATGCGCCGGCAAACCGCTTCGAACACTGCATCGATCCCTATAGCCAGCATCGAAGCATCCGTCTCGAGCCTGCGGCTGTGATCGCGCACCGCGCCCGCGGCACGCAGCACGATGTCTGCCGAGCGGTAAGGTCCATTGCGAGCCGGATCGGTCGGCCCGAACAGCGCCACCGCCGGAGTGCCCAGCGTGACAGCGAGATGCAGCGGGCCGGTGTCGCCTCCAACGATACCGCACGAGTTCTTCAGCAGCGCCATAAGCGGGCCAAGCTCTCCATTATAAAGGAGCGGACGCGCGTCACCAGCAGCGGCGCAAAGAGCCTGCGCCAAATCGTCTTCTCCCGGGCCGTAGTTAACCACGCTTCGCAATCCCAAAGAGCGACGCAACATCTGGCAAAGAACGCCAAAGCGCTCAGCAGGCCAGCATTTCGAGCGCCAGCCGCCGCCCGGACTCAAAACAATATATCGGTCAAGTGCCTGTTCTCGCAGATAGGCGCGCACCGAAGCTTCCGCATCCCCCGGGACGTGCAGCGCAAAGCCCGCAACTCTACACCGTGCGCCCGCGCGCAAGGACAACTCGCCATTCTGATCCGCAATGTGCGTCGTGGTGCAACGGACGCGCTCCGTGTACAAGATCGGCACGCCAAATTCGCGTATCGTCTCCGAAGAAAATCCAATCCTTCGCTTCACCCCCGCTGCCAACGGAATCCCTGCCGACTTCCACAATCCCTGATAGTCAATCGCCGTCGTGAATTCTGCCCTGCGAATCCGTCTGACAATCGCCCGGATCGAAGTCAGCGATCGCGTCTCCGTCGCCCAAATCTCCGACGCCAACCCGCTGCTACGAATCAGCAACTCCCAGCGCGGATGCGTCAGCCACGCAATCTGTGCGTTCGGAAACGTCTCCCGCAAGCCGCTCACCGCCGGGAATGTGTGCACGATATCGCCGAGCGAGCCCAGGCGAACCACCAGAAATCGTGGCTCAGCCATGCGGCGCCTTGCGAACCGATTCGAGCAACGCGCGAGTCGAATGACCCTTTGGGTCGCCGACAATCGCCACGCGTATGCCCAGCCGCTCCGCCGTAGCGGCCTCTGGCACCGTCTCCGCCGTATAGTCGGTCCCCTTCGCGTGCACTTGCGGACGCAATTCTTCTAGCAGCGCTTCAACATTGGGCTCGGGAAAAACCACCACGTAATCAACCACACGCATTGCAGCGACGAGCGTAGCCCGCGCCACTTCATCCAGAACCGGACGCCCAGGCCCTTTCAATTCGCGCGTGCTGGCATCCGAATTCACGGCCACCACAAGTACATCCCCTTCGCGCCGCGCCGCTTCCAAATAACGCGCGTGCCCCACGTGCAGCCCATCGAAGCAGCCGTTCGCGAAAACCACGCGCCGTCCATTGTTTTTTTCCCGCGCAAGCACCGTGACCAGCGCTTCGCGTGCCACGATCTTCGACTGCGCTTCCCTCGCGCTCAGGACGCCGCTCCCCCAGCTTCGCGCCGGATCGCTTCCAGCAATTCCTCGCGGCTCACCGTCGCCGTTCCCCGCTTCATCACCACCAACCCGCCCGCAATGTTCGCAATGTGCGCCGCTTCCAGCGCGCCCGCTCCGCAGGCCAAAGCCAGCGTATACGCCGCCAGCACCGTATCGCCCGCTCCGGTTACGTCCACCGCCTGATCGCTTCCATGGACCGGAATCTGCGTAACCCGCCCGCCCCGCTCAAACAGCGCCATGCCATCACATCCGCGCGTCACCAGCAGCGCATTTAACCTCATCACCTCGAGCGTCGCCGCTCCGCAGCGTTTCAATTCCTCCAGATTTTTCCCAATCGTCTCGTGATGCAGCGCCTCCAACTCCGGCTCATTCGGCGTCGCCGCGGTCACTCCCACCTTGGCATAAGCATGCAGCTGAAATCGCGAATCCAGCGTGACCGGCATCGCCTTATGCTTCCCCCGCAAACTCTCCAGCACCGCGTCTGGCCACGCCACGCCAAACCCATAATCAGAAATGGCCAGGGCATCCGCGCTTCGCAACTTCGAACCCAGCGCCTTCCGCAATTTCTTCCGCGCAGCCTCCGGCAAAACTCCTGCCGGCTCGCGATCCATCCGCAGCACCTGCTGGCTCACTGTATGCGCAAAGCCAGCCAGAAATCGTGTCTTCGTCGGCGTAGTCCATCCTTTCACGCGCACGATCCCCGATTGATCCATGCCTTTCGCGCCAAAATACGAAATCAGTGCATTCCCGGCGCCATCATCGCCCACCGCCGTCACCGGAAACACCCGCGCGCCCAGCGCCGCCAAATTATTTGCCGCGTTCGCCCCGCCTCCGGGAACCACCTTCGTCTCGCGGTGCCGCAAGATCAGCACCGGAGCCTCGCGCGAAACCCTCGTAATATCTCCATACTGAAATTCGTCCGCGACGAAATCCCCGAACAGCGCCACTTTCTTCCCGCCGAACTCTTCCACAAAACCCGCCAGCGCAACCAAGTCAACCACCGCGGATCGTTTCCCCTTCGTCGACGAACGCTTCATCGGCTCTGCTCCAGAATCCAATCCGTCGCCTCGCTCAAGCTCTCCGCAATGTGATGCGGTTGCACCGCCCAGTCCCCGGCATGCCAAGCGATCTCGCCTTCGCCATATCCCGTCCGCACCAGTACGCCCTGTGTTCCTGCGCGGTGCGCCAGTTCGATATCCCCATAACGATCGCCAACGACAAACGATCGCTGCAAATCAATCCCATGCTCTCGCACCGCCTGTTCCAGCATTCCCGTCTTCGGCTTCCGGCAATTGCAAGCATCTGCGGAAGTATGCGCACAAAAATACACCGCATCGACCCGCGCCCCCGCTTCCGCAAGCTGGGCGTTCATCAACGCGTGGACCTCATGCACCAGCGCCTCCGGAAAATATCCCCGCCCCACCCCAGACTGATTCGTCACCACAATCACCGCCATGCCCGCCTCATTCAACCGCCGCACCGCCCCAGCAACAAACGGAAACATGCGAAACCGCCTCACATGATTCAGATAGCCCACTTCTTCAGCGATCGTGCCGTCGCGATCCAGAAACACCGCCCGCCGCAGCACAGCTCCCTCAAGCAGACCGCACCTCCGCCGCCACTAACCACGGCTTCGCAGCCGCTTCCACCGCCTCCACCGCAATCGCCGTCATGCACCGATGATCCGTAGGACACCGCCGCAAAAAGCACGGACTGCAATACGGTTTCTCCTGCACAATCGCCCGCCGCGGCGTCATCGGGCCTGTGCCAAACGGATCCGTAGGGCCAAAAATTCCCACTACGGGCAATCCCACCGCCGCCGCCACATGCATCACTCCCGAATCATTGCCGATAAAAAGATGACATTGCGACAACGCCCCAGGCAATTCCGCAATCGTGGTCTTCCCGGTAAGATCAATCGCCGGCTTGCGCAATCTCTGCGCGATCGCGCTGGTAACCGCTGCTTCTCCCGCGGTTCCAAACAATACGATATCGGCATCCGCCTGCTCCGCTAGGCGATTTGCCGTCTCCGCAAACCGCTCGGCCGGCCAGCATCGCGCCGCACCGAACGACGCACCCGCCCCCACGGCAATCCGCAAAGCGTGCGGCCGCGCCCCCGCCTCGATCAATATCTCCGCCCCGCGCCGCCGGCGCTCTTCCGAAACGTCAAACCGAATAAAACCTTCCTTCGGCAGCTCCTCAATCCAGCCCGCCCGTCGCAGCAACTCCAAATAGTAATGGGTTTCGTGCACCGGAGTCTCTCCGGTTCGCGGCACCTTCACCGCCTTGGTCAGCAGTAAACTTCGCCCGTCTCGCGCATATCCAATTCGCTCCTGAATCCCCGCTCGCCAGGCAATCCACGCCGCGTCAAACGCATTCTGCAGCAACAGCGCCTTGTCGAATTTCTGCTCACGCAATTCACGCGCCAATCGCTCGCCGCCCGACAAGCCCGCATGTTCGCCGTGCGAATCGTAAATAATCAGCCGGTCGCACACCCGCTGCTCCCGGTACAAATCCGCCACATACGCCCGCGCTAGAATCGCAATCTCCGCCTCCGGAAATCGCGCCCGCACCGCGCGCAGCGCCGGCAACGCCATAATCGCATCGCCCACCCAATTCGTAGCGCGAATCAGCAGTTTCACGCCGCCGCTCCATCGCTCACGCCATGCACACCCCGCGCCGTCAGCAACCGTTCCAGCAGCGCGGTAAACTCGCTCTCCGACGAAAGCACAAAATCAATCACCGCCACGTACACCGGTGTGTTCAGTGCGCCAGCGTCGCGCAAATTCTGCTCATCCTTTTCGGTCGTCACAAATCCCTGCGCACCGCACCCTAACGCAGCATCCCGCAATCGCTCGAGGTCTCCAGCGCCATACTTGTGATGATCCCGAAAGGCCATCGTCCCTGCTACCGGCACATGCCAGCGCCGCAAATCCGCAAAAAACGCATCAGCATTCCCGATGCCGCAAAACGCAAAAAACGGCCCGTCCCCCATCTCGCTCACATATTTGGGCACGCCCTCCGCGCCAATCAACCGAAATCCCAGCAATCGCGTCTGTGCATAAAAAATCGCATGACCATGCGCATCCGCCGCTTCAACCGCTTCCCGCTCGGTCTTCCGCGTCACCACCAAAATATCCGCTCGCGCGCACGAAGAAATCGGCTCCCGGAGCATCCCCGCCGGAAGCAGCGCCTCGGTCTTCAGCTTCCGCGATCCATCCAGCATCAGCACATCAACATTCCGGGCCAGCCGCAAATGCTGAAATCCGTCATCGAGCAAAAACACATCC
>Ga0210384_10002404_pt1 | contig 22881 bp, 19 predicted proteins | sample IncBWH2MmetaG_FD_160574 | JGI IMG/M metagenome (GOLD analysis project Ga0210384, IMG submission 160574) | Forest soil microbial communities from Barre Woods Harvard Forest LTER site, Petersham, Massachusetts, United States - Inc-BW-H-2-M | ecosystem: Environmental > Terrestrial > Soil >...
GCAGACAGGCAAAGGACCCCGGTCCGCGAGGGTGTTGGGTGCCCGGCGAAATGCATATCTTTGTTTGGACAATTCGCGTGACCCTGGCTTGGGCAAACCGCGTCAGCAGTGACGTTAGCCCCGGCACCACTGAACAGCCAATCAGTGCAAGCATTCCGGGAGTCGTCGGTAGCGATTCGATGAACGCGTACGCGCGGCACACGAAGTCGCGATCATCGGCCACGTCAATGTATGGGACGCGTTCGACAACGGATGCCTCCAACACAGTGAGCGGCATGTCTTGAAATGGACCAGCTGCCACAATGACCAAGTCCGCCCCAGCTATTGTGCGCAGGACTGAATCCCGGTTGAACAGGTCAGACACGACGAACCGTACTCGGCATTCGTAACCCGGGTAATCGGTACTGTGGGCCGTTCGCGAGGCTATCGTTATCCGCGCCGTCGTGCGCTTAAGCAATTCGTCAACAATGATGCGGCCGAAAAAGCCGCTGCCGCCGTACACAACGATGCATTGCGGAGTTGACTCCGCACGCTGGAATCCCTCTAGTTCGAGTGCATATTCTCGTTCCAGCAACGCGGTATCCGCCACCAGAATGTCCCGCTTTTGACGGGCGAACAATGGCCGGAGCAACCAGAAAATCGGAGCAAAGAATGCCTTAAAGTGAAATGTAATGACCTCGGTCTGGGTTAGGCTCCCATCTTCGCCGTCGAGTTTGCCCTCGACTCGCATCCGCGCAATGGCGGTCTTGAACTCGTACCAATAATGATTCGCGTCAACCGGACCACCGCGAGCCAGCACTTCCTGCCTCAATCCGTAGAACAGGCCTGTGAGGCTATACTCGACATACTCGGGGCGTTGCACATGCAGGCGTAGGTTTCGGAACCATCGCCGGTGCAAAACACACACGTGCTCCAGGTCCATGATGTTCTCGAAAACAAACCGGCGGCTGCTGCGCAAGCGATGGCGAAATGTAAGCCGCATCTGCACGCTGTCATTTTACCTGCTGCAAATGCTCTGACAACGGAACAGATAGCGTGTCTGCTCAGCTTGCCTCGATTGCGGATTGAAGACAACGCACCCGGAAGTAATCAGGGTGTCCGATTAACGTTGCGGGCTCAACCGGACAGGTGGGTTCATTATCAAAATTCGATCATTTACACATGGGCGAGGGCTTGATCGAGATCGGCGATGAGGTCTTCCACGTCTTCGATGCCGACGGAGAGGCGGATGAGGCCCTGGGTGATTCCGATTTGTTGCTGGAGCTCGACGGGGACGGAAGCGTGGGTCATGAGGGCGGGATGGGAAATGAGGGTTTCAACGCCGCCGAGACTTTCGGCGAGGGAGCAGAGGCGCACGTGGTTCAGTAATTTGCGGGCTGCTTCGAGCGAGCCAAGATCGAAGGATATCATGGCGCCGAATCCGCGTTGCTGGCGTTTGGCGATTTCATGCTGCGCGTGGGATTTTAGGCCGGGATAGATCACGCGCTTCACCTTCGGGTGCGTTTCCAGAAACTTCGCCACAGCCATCCCATTTGAATTGTGGCGGTCCATACGCACGGCCAGGGTCTTGATGCCGCGGGAGACCAGGAAGCAGTCCATGGGAGCGAGGCCGGCGCCCGCGGATCGCTGGATGAAATAAATTTTCTCGGCATCTTCTGGACGCGTGAGAACAACTGCGCCACCAGTGCAATCGCTGTGGCCGTTGAGGTATTTGGTCATGGAATGGACGACGATATCGGCGCCAAGAGCGATGGGCTGCTGCAGGTAGGGGCTGAGAAAAGTATTGTCCACTACAAGTGTCAGATTGCGCTCGCGGGAAAGTTTTGAGACGGCGGCGATGTCCGTGACGATCATCGTGGGATTGGTGGGGGTCTCAACGTAGATCATGCGTGTATTCTTTTTGACGGCGGCTTTCACTTTGTCGAGGCAGGAGGTGTCCACGTAGCTGAACTCCAGGCCGAAATCCACGAGGAGCTTGGTGGTGAGGCGAAAAACGCCGCCGTAAACAGCCTGGGAAAGGATGGCGTGGTCGCCGGGACGAAGCAGGCGGAAGACTGAATCGATGCCGGCCATTCCGGAAGTAAAAACAAAAGCAGACTTTCCACCTTCGAGTTTGGCAATGGTGCGTTCGAGAGCTTTGCGATTGGGGTGATTGGTGCGGGCATAGTCGTAGCCTTTATCTTTGCCCAATTCCTCGAGGACGTAGGTCGAGGTCTGGTAAATGGGCGCGACGATAGAGCCGGTAAGGGGATCCGGTTCCTGGCCCACGTGAATGGCGTCAGTTGAAAACCCCATGGGGTGCCTCCCGAGAGTTGAAGGTAGAGTGTAACCGAATTGCGGGTCATAAGATGGCTGAGGTGCTTCTGGCGATCAGGGAAAATCGCCAGCAAAGAAATTGACAGCCAAATGACGCATTCCTCACACTTTAGCGGCGCGAGAAATGATTTTACGCTGGAATGAGGAAAGTTTGAAAAGTTGGGCGAGGTGATGCGCCGCCAAATTGGCTGGGTGAGGCCAGCACGAGGCGGGTCCGCGTGGCGGGAATTTGACCTGCGAGCGGACATCCGGGGGCAAGAGAACGGCGATCAGGCTGACAGAGCTTGAGGGCCGCGGCGGATTGCGGTACAAGAGTGGCTAGATGCGAAGAGAGCGACGACTCAGGTGCAAGGTATGGAGCGGAGCTGTTGTGTGGTGTCTGGCAACGATTATGCTGGGGGCGCGGCCAACTCTTGCGCAGACTGCCAGTTCCGGGGACGCGCCGCAGGAGAAGTCGAGCACACAGGACAAGAAAGAACCCAAATCGGCTGACCAGGGGACCACCAAACTGCGGATTGTGGTGACCGGGAATGACAAGCCGGTGAGCAACGCCAGCGTGTACGTGAAGTACAACGAACCCGGCGGGTTGTTTCATCGCGAGAAGCTGGCGGAAATGAACTTCAAGACAAATTTGGACGGAACGGTGAAGGTGCCGGAGATTCCGCGAGGGAAAATTCTGATTCAAGTGATCGCGAAGGGATGGCATACGTACGGGAAGTGGTACGAAATCGAAACGGAAAGCGAGACGATTCGAATCAAACTTGAGCCGCCGCCGCGGTGGTACTAGGGAAAAATTTTTGCGATTGGAAAGTTTTTCTCCCGCGCTGAAGTATCTCACCTGCCAGCAAAATTTCCTGAAATGAAACTGCAAGGTCTGTGGAATCAACGCGGGGAATTTTTTTCTTCGAGAACTGGTGCACCGGTTTTGTGCAATCTGGAGTAAGCCTTTGGAATTGCGGACGATTTGGAATTACTGGAGTGTCTTTTCCACAAAGATTTCAACAGAACTGTTGAAAACTTTTACAGAGCATTAATATTTTTTGATGACGAAGTGAACGATTGGCCGGTGAGTTGCAATAAGGAGAAAAATTTAATTTTTTCTGGCCGTCCGCAACACAAGGCAGCATTTCATGAGAACTCACGGGCTGATTCGCGCGCGTGATACCATGGAAGCCAACACGGAGATATCCCCGCAGAAAATATGAAGCAATTGATCCTGAACGCAGACGATTTTGGAATGACGCACGGAGTGAATGAAGGAATTATTCGCGCGCATCGCGAAGGAGTGCTGACGAGCGCGACGTTGATGGCCAACGGGGCGGCGTTCGAGGACGCCGTGGATCGGGCGAAGGCGAATCCGGGACTGGGGGTCGGGTGTCATCTGATGCTGGTAGGTGGACAAGCCGTCGCTCCACGGGAAGAAATTCCATCGTTGGTGGACGATGCAGGATGTTTGCCTAGCACGCTGACGGGTTTCATGGCGCGCGTGAGCACGGGAGGCGTGCGGTCGGAAGAAATCGAGCGGGAGATATGCGCGCAAATCGAGAAGCTCCGCGCGTTTGGAATCGAGCCGACACATCTAGACACGCACAAACACACGCACGCGCATCCGATGGTGATGGAGGCACTGGGGCGGGCGGCGCAGGCGACTGGAATCACGCGTGTTAGAAGACCCTTCGAGAATATTCGAGATTCATGGGAGAGCTCGCGCGGCGACGGACCAGGCTTTTCGAGACAACTGGTAGGGGCAGTGGCGGTTCGTGCCATGACGCCGCGCTTTGGGGCGATTTCGAAGGAGTACGGATTGCATTCGCCTGACCACTTTCTGGGCCTGGCGACTACGGGGCTGCTGGGGGCAACGATGTTGCGGCGGATGATTGAATCATTGGGGGAGGGGCAAACGGAAATTATGGTGCATCCGGGAGTATGCGATGCCGAGCTGCGCACGTCGGGGTCGAGACTGCTGCAGGAGCGCGAGACGGAGCTGGAGGGGCTGCTCGATGCAGGCGTGAGGAGTGCCATCAAGGAAAGAGGCGTTCGTCTAATCAGCTATCGGGAGGTAAACTAACAGGATGCGGGATCATGAACGAGCGGGGCCTCTCTACTCGGTGGTGGTGCCATTCCACGACGAGCAGGAGAGCGTCCGCGAACTGCATAAGCGCCTGAGCGAAGTGATGAGCGGACGATTTGAGCCCGTGGAGTTCGTCTATGTGGACGACCAAAGCACGGATGCGACGCCGCAGATCTTGAGCGAAATCGCCGGGAAGGATAAGCGCGTCGCCGTGCTCAGGCTCAAACGAAATTATGGTCAGACAACCGCGCTGGCCGCTGGATTTGACGCCGCTGCCGGGGAAATTATTATTTCGATGGACGGCGATCTACAGCATGATCCCGCGGATATTCCGGGGATGCTCGAAGCGTTTGAGGCGACGGGCTGCGATATCGTGAGCGGGTGGCGGCAGAAGCGCGTGGATAATTTTCTGCTGCGTCGGCTGCCGTCGCGAGTGGCCAACTGGATGATGGCCAGACTTTCGGGTGTAGCTATCCACGATTTCGGAACGACGTTCAAAGTTTACCGGCGTGAAGCAATCAAAGATATTCCGCTGTATGGCGAGATGCACCGATTCATTCCGGCGCTCGCGGCTTGGAATGGCGCAAGAATCGTGGAGGTGCCGATTCGCAATGTGGTGCGGCCGGGAGGCAAGTCGCATTACGGATTGTCGCGTACGCTGCGGGTGCTCTTCGACATTATTACGATACGCTTCCTGGTGCGGTATATGACGCGGCCGCTGCATTTTTTTGGGCCGGCCGGATTGGTGGGAATGTTGGGCGGCGCGGCGATTCTGATAGCGCTACTGGCACAAAAGATTTTTTGGCACACCAATCTTTTCCTGGACCATGGCCCACTGTTGATTCTGGGAATGATGCTGTGCCTGTTCGGAGTGCAACTGCTCGCAGTGGGATTGGTGGGGGAGCTGCTGATGCGCACGCACTTTGAATCGCGCACGAACCCGATGTACCGGATAGAGCATCTAGCGAGTGAACCGGGCGAGGCGGCTACCGCAGGCGGTGTGCGCGGAACGAGCGAAAATCCACTTGCTGCAAAACGCGCGGTCAGGTAGTTTCCACTTAATCGAGATTGAAAGGAAATAGAACGGGAGGGATGGATCGTGCGCAGAGTTCTTCTGGCAGGCTTGCTGTTGAGTGTGGCCACAACAATCGCGTGGGCCGCAAGTGATCCCTGGAAGTCGAAGCCCTTCCAGCAGTGGGACGACAAAGACATCCGAAAAATTCTGACAGACTCACCTTGGTCCAAGGTTATACAAGTGCCTGCGGCCTGGACCACCGGTGGCGATTCGGCAGGCGTGCCGGATCCCGCTACTCCCAACGCATCTCAGGATCACTCGCCTGACGGGGGCATAATGGGCCAACGCGGAACCGGGGCAGCTCCCGCCGCGCCACAAGTTCCACAGGCGACGTTTGTGGTGCGCTGGGTGTCCTCGCGCGTAGTGCGCGAGGCGGTGTTGCGGAGCGCTGTCGTGGCGGGACGAATGAAACAGGAGGATGCAGAGAAAAAAGCTTCGGAGCCCATGGAGGTGTATCAAGTGCTGATCGTAGGCACGGACATGAAGCCGTTCCAGGGAGCCGATGAAAAGGCACTAACGGATCAAGCTTATTTGGTCACGAAAAAGAGCAGACATAGGATCGGGGCGATCGGGGTGGAGTTTCAGCGCGGACCGGATGGCAAAACAGTGCAGGCGCTGGCATTCGCGTTTCCGCGAAAGACGGCAAGCGGAGAAGAGACGATTGCGTCTGACGAAAAAAACGTGGAGTTTTATTCCTCCGTGGCGGGAGCGAACATCCGGGCAAGCTTTGAGATTTCGAAGATGGAAGATGCGAAGGGCCGGGACCTTTAGCCGAGGCGCGGAGAATATGCGGAGCGTGAGGGAACTTTCATGAGCGAGATTCGGAAATTCGCAGGAATGTCGCTACTTCTGCTGGCCGGGGCAGCAGGCGCGAGCGCGCAGATGATGCGCGGAGGACCACCGCAAATCAGCGGCGTATGGAATCCAGTAGTTGGCCAAGGCGCGGCGTATCTAAGCACCACTGAGTCCGGAAAGAAATCGGAGATCGAGATCGCTGTCGTCGGGAAGGAATCGGTGAACGGCAAGGACGGTTATTGGGTGGAGATGGCCATGAGCAGCGCGGACTTGGGCGGCCAGATGGTGATGAAGTTCCTGTTTGTTCTTGACGGCCAGGAAACTCGCTCAGTGAAGTCCATCATGCAAATGCCCGGGCATCCGCCGATGGAAATGCCTGCGCAGATGACACAGCGGCAACACTCGAGCCAATCTTCAGATATGCGGACCGACGCACAGGATTTAGGCAGCGAATCGGTCACGGTGCCCGCCGGCACTTTCACTTGCGAGCATTACCGTGCGAAGGACGAGTCGGACAGTTGGTTGGGGAAGGATGTGCCGCCGTGGGGGCTGGTGAAGCATCAGGGGAAGGAATCGAGCCTGGTGCTAATAAAGGTAATCAGGGATGCGAAAGACAAGGTCGTGGGGACACCCCAGCCTTTCAATCCGATGATGATGGGGCAGCCGCCGCCGCAATGATGGAATTGATTTAAGCGAAACGCGAGGCGCTCCCGTCTGGCTGGAGCGCCTTTTATTTTTTATGGTTTTCTTAGCCGATTGTTCTGTTGACCCGGTTGGGAGGCGGTTGACGAATGAGCCCCTCAGACGACAAATTCTTTCGCGCACAAATCACAAACCGCACAGAACTCTCCGCTGATCTGTGGATAATCAGGATCGATCCGGGTGGTGAATTCCAATTCGTCGCGGGGCAGTACGCCACGCTGGGAGTACAGACTCAGGAGCGGTTGGTTGAGCGCGCGTACTCAATCGTGTCCTCACCCTACGAGACGGAATTGGAGATATTCATTGAGCTTGTGCCGCAAGGCGAACTGACGCCGCAACTTCACAAGGTGCAGGCCGGCGGCGAGATCACCCTGCGGAAGATTGCCAAGGGTAGATTCACGCTGGATTTGAAGAGTGGGCACAAGAATCACTTATTGTTATGCACGGTCACCGGCGTTGCGCCATTTGTCTCCTACGCGCGCACACTCCACAAGGATTGGAAAGAAGGGCGGTTTCCGGCCGATATTCACTTATACATGATCAATGGGGCGAGCCGCTCGTGGGAATTCGGGTATCGCGAGGAGCTCGAAGGCATCGCGGCCGAGGTTCCCTGGCTTCACTATGTGCCCACGATCAGCCGTCCGTGGGAGGATCCCAAATGGCAGGGCGAGACAGGCCGCGTGGAAGATATCATTCGGAAATATTGCGACCAATGGGGCCTGACTGGAGCGGATACCACGGGCTATTTGTGCGGGCATCCGGAGATGATCGAGCATGGGAAGGGGATTCTAGCGCGCCGGGGATTTGCGAAGGAGTATTTGAAGGAGGAGGTGTATTGGATTCCCGCGAAAAGCGCGGGGACCTGAGGATTCCTCCGGCGGGCGCCTGCAAGGGGCTTGCGACGCCCGCAGGAAGAAAAGGCGCCGAGGGTTATTACTTGACAGGTGATGGTCCCGCGGCGGCCAACTCTTCGACAGCGCTGGAGATAGCTCGAATGGGCGCTGACACGTGCACGGTTTCTTCCTCGGCGTTTACATCCACCAGAATTGACCCGCCAGATTTGGCCACTCGGACGTGCTGACCGGGTTCGTTGACCTCGACGAGAATGAAGTCGTCGGTTTCACGCAATTGAGCGAGGGCGGCACGGATGGTGGGCAGCCACGGTTGGATCTCGGCGGAGGCTTCGCTGATGCGATCCCTGGGAGCAAAGCGCAAACCGAGAGGAACGAGAAGTGCCGGAGCCATCACGCGGATGTGATGACCTTCCGGCTGCCTCTGCACGACATTCACCTGAATCATTCCCTCGCTGCAGAGCAGGCCCATTCCGGCAAGGGCAGTTCCCGCAAAGCCCAGGGCAATTTTTCCAAGCAGTAGCATTTCTTCCCTCCTCGCAAAGTAAGCTCGACTAATCCTGGGAACTGCGCGAGTCCACCCAGATGCGCACCTGTTGCGTGGCATTCTGGACACTTACGAGAAGCGTGTCGCCGGCGTCGGCAAGCGCGCGCAGGGCGGCCCCCAAGTCGAGTTCGTCTTTTTTCGCGGTCGAGAAAAGCGCGTCCACAACTTTCATGGGCACGGTGATGTCCACATTGTGGCCATCTTCGCCGGCTTCGCGCACATGCACCACCAAGTTGCCGTTCGATTTGGCCACGCGGACGTCCTGACCGTGCTGTTTCACGGTGACGAATTCGTTGTCCGAGGCCGTGCGTATTGCGTCGAGCATTGCGCGCAGGTCCACGCCATTCATGTCGGCATGGGAGATGGTCACGCGGCCTTCGTGCAGGTTACCCCGGTTGATGGTGGGAAGAATTTTTTCCGCCATGGAGAGCGGGACATTCACATTTACGCTCTCGCCTTTTTCAGCCCCATCCACCTTGATGTGCAGGTAGTGATCCTTGGGTGCGGCAACGGCCATGCTGGCTACCGATAGTGCAAGCGCGCTGAGCAGCGCGAGCTTTCTGATTTTCTTGGGCATAAGTGGGAAGCCTCCCCGGCCTTCCTAGGTGTAGGTACGGAGAGCTGGCTGCAAATGTTCCGTTGAAAATTCAGATCAGGTGGTTAGTCGCGCTGGAGTTTCAGATACACAGCGGCTAAGGGAGGGAGCTTGAGCTTCAGTGAGTGGTTGCGTTTGTTCCACGGCAAAGGCTCGGCGCGGACGCCGCCGGAATTGCCAGTTCCGGTACCTTCGTAATGTGTGGAGTCGGTATTGAGAATCTCACGATAGAAGCCGGGATGGGGAACGCCAACCCGATAACTATCGCGCACCACGGGAGTGAAATTGCAGACCACGATAACAAAGTCCTCGGTATTTTTTCCGCGCCGGATGAAAGCGAGAACGCTGGCGGCCGCGTCGTCCGCTTCGATCCATTCGAAGCCGGGCCATTCGAAATCCACTTCATGGAGCGCGGGCTCGGCGGTGTGCAAACGGGTCAGATCCGCGACAAGCCGCTGAACGCCTCTGTGCGGCGGTGAATCTTCGAGCGCCCAGTCCAGGCTACCTTTTTCTGAAAATTCATTTCGTTGGGCGAGTTCGGCGCCCATAAAGAGGAGCTTCTTGCCCGGATGTGCATACATATATCCGAAAAGGAGGCGGAGATTCGCGAATTTTTGCCAGTTGTCCCCGGGCATTTTTTCGAGGAGCGAGCGTTTTCCGTGGACCACCTCGTCATGCGAAAGCGGCAGGATGAAATTTTCGGTGAAGGCATAAATCATGGAAAAGGTGAGGCTGTTGTGATGATACTGGCGGTGGAGGGGATCGAGTTGAAAGTAAGAGAGCGTGTCGTTCATCCAACCCATATTCCATTTCAGATCAAACCCCAATCCGCCGAGATACGTGGGGCGCGAGACGGCAGGCCAGGAGGTGGATTCTTCGGCAATCGTTAACGCGCCCGGATGGCGGGTGTGGAGAACTTCGTTTAGCCGTTTGAGGAAGGCAATTGCTTCCAGGTTTTCGCGACCGCCATAAGGATTCGGAATCCATTCGCCGGGCTTGCGTGAGTAATCGAGGTACAGCATAGAAGCGACCGCGTCCACGCGCAGCCCATCCACGTGATATTTATCCACCCAGAAAAGCGCATTCGAGGTCAGATAATTCTGCACTTCATTGCGGCCGTAATTGAATACGAGCGTCCCCCAATCGGGATGAGCGCCGCGACGCGGGTCGGCATGCTCGTAGAGATGAGTGCCATCGAAGAAAGCAAGACCATGCGCGTCGCGAGGGAAATGCGCGGGCGTCCAATCCAGAATGACGCCGAGATTTTCCTGATGGCAGCGGTCCACGAAGTACATGAAGTCAGCCGGGGACCCGAAGCGGCTGGTCACCGCGAAATAGCCGACGGTCTGATAGCCCCAGGAGGCATCGAGCGGATGTTCCATGATCGGCATCAGCTCGATGTGGGTGTAGCCGAGGCGCTTGACGTAGGGGATGAGTTCCTCCGCCAACTCGCGGTAGGTGAGCCAGCGATTGCCTGCTTGTGCTTTTCGGCGCCAAGCCCCCGCATGGACTTCGTAGATCGTCATCGGCGCGTGGAGCCAATCGCGAGCAGTGCGCGCCTCGAGCCAGGCAGCATCATTCCACTGGTAGCGTTCGATGTTGTACACGACAGAAGCATTATTGGGGCGGAGCTCACCGGCGAAGCCGTAGGGATCAGATTTCAGGCCCAATCTGTTCCCGAGGCGTGAGAGAAGTTCAAATTTGTAAAGAGTGCCTTGATCGAGGCCCGGGAGAAAAATTTCCCAGATGCCGCTCGCGCCCCGGCTGCGCATGGGATGAACGCGGCCATCCCACGCGTTGAAATCACCCACCACGCTTACGCGCCGGGCGTTGGGCGCCCAGACTGCGAAATGAACTCCGCGAACCCCTGCCAGCTCGCGCAAATGGGCGCCCAGCTTTTCATATTTCTGGTAGTGAGTGCCTTCGCCGGAGAGGTAGAGATCGTAGTCCGTGAGTAGCGGAGGAAACGCGTATGGATCCAACAATTCAACTACTGCGTCGCCGGAAAAACGTGTGCGCACATTGTAGGAGTCGGGCGCCACTGGTTCAGGTTCGCATCTGTGAGTCGGGTCGGGTGGAAGTTCAGCTTCGAACAACCCGGCGGGATGAATCTGCTTGGCCGGGAAATGCTCGCCGGTGCTATTCCAGATCGCTTCAGCATCTGTCGCGCCCGGGCGAAAAATTCGTATGCGGAGCGAACGGCTGCCTGCAGGGCCGATCCAGTGCGGGCCGAGAACTTCGAACGGATCGGAAAGCCGGCCACGAACGAGGCGCTCGATTTGGTCACGAAATGCTTCGCGACTCTGCCTGGTTTCTTCGAATTGTTGTTCTTTCTTCATCGAGCAAGTCCGGCATGAGGGATTTGGTGGTCGGGTGACCATATTACCGGACAGGAAGCAGGTCTCCAAATGCCGCGAGGATTGAAGTCCATGCGCGTAGCTGGACTTGAAAGAGAAAGCCCGGTAGGCTAGCGGCGTCCCTGGGGCACGCAGCGGGGCAATCCAAACAGGAGATCGTCCATGAGACACATTGCTCGTACTGTGCTTCTCGTTGCACCGCTCGCGCTCGCGGCGTTTATCGGGACTACACGCGCGCAGGACGCCACGCAAGCAAAAAAGCAAAAGACCCCCAGTGAAGCGTTGCTTGAGAATTGGAATGACATCGGCAAACGGCTGGTGACCATGGCGGAGGACTGGCCGGAAGATAAATACGGTTACCGGTTGAAACCCGAGACACGCACATTTCAGGAAGTGATTCTGCACATTGCGGGGTCAAACTACGATCTGTTGAGCAATGTCACGAAGTCAAAGGTAGGCGACAACCGGAATGATCCACCTGTCGGCGAGTACAAGTCCAAACAACAAGTGGTGGCGTTTCTGAAGAAATCTGTTGCCGATGGCGCGGCTGAGATTCAGAAAGAGGGCGATGCTGGAGTATTGCAGCATCTGGATTACTGGATCGGGTACACGGAACACATGGGCGAGCACTATGGTCTGCTAGTGGCCTATTACCGAGCCAGTGGTCTGGTGCCACCAGAATCGCGGCCGAAGAAGTAGGGTTCAGAATGACGAGGTTAGATTGGTTAGAAATTTGTACAAGCGGCTGGCGCCGATTCTGTTCCTCGGAGCGGTGAGCATGCCTCACCCGGCAATACGAGCGCAGGATCGAACGCAAGCGCGATCGATGGTGGTATCGCGCGACGGTATCGTGGCGGCGGAAAGCCCGCTTGGCGCGCAAGCGGGCGCCACGATTCTAGCTCAAGGCGGAAATGCGGTGGATGCCGCGGTGGCCGCGAACGCGGCGATGGGCGTCGTTGAGCCGATGATGAATGGGATGGGCGGTGATTTGTTCGCGATTGTGTATGAAGCGAAGACGCAGAAATTGTATGGATTAAATGCCAGCGGATGGGCGCCCGCGAAACTTTCCATCGAATTCCTGAAGAGCAAAGGAATTGTGGAAATGCCCAATCGGGGGATTCATTCCGTCACGGTTCCCGGGGCGGTAGATGGCTGGGCTAAACTTCTTTCGCGTTTTGGCACCAGGAAATTTCCCGATGTTCTCGCTCCTGCGATTCATTATGCGCGCGAAGGCTTTCCGGTGCCCGAGCTCGATGCCGCTTACTGGGCGGACCCCGAAGATGATTTGCACGCGGACGCGAATGCCGCCGCCACGTTTCTGATTAACGGGCGTGCACCCCGACTGGGAGAAATCTTTCGCAACGCAGATCTGGCTCGTTCACTTGAGCTGGTCGCGCAGGGAGGAACAGAGGCTTTCTACAAGGGAGAGATCGCGCGCCGAATCGTCGCTTACTCGGAGAAGGCGGGTGGAACCATGGCAGCCGCAGATCTGGCGGAGTATTCCAGTGAATGGGTTGAGCCGATTTCGACCAGTTACCGTGGCTGGACAGTCTATGAGATTCCGCCGAACGGACAGGGAATCGCTGCTCTGATGATGCTCAATATTATGGAAACATTTCCGCTGGCAGAATTTGGCCAGAATTCAACCGATGCGCTGCACGCCATGATCGAGGCGAAAAAGCTTGCGTACGCAGATATGTATCGCTATGTGGCGGACCAAAAATTCAGCCGCGTTCCGGTGCAGGGAATGCTGTCGAAAGAATACGCGGCGAGACGCGCCAAATTGATCGACATGAAGAAGGCGAATTGTGAAGTGTCTCCAGGTGAACTGCCATTCCCGACGACCGGCGACACTACCTATCTCTCGGTTGTGGATCGCGACGGCAACATGGTGTCTCTGATTCAGAGCAATTTTGCGGGATTTGGGTCGGGGCTAGTGGCTGACGGCACGGGGTTCGCGTTGCAGAACAGAGGCGCGCTATTCAGCCTCGATCCAGCCTCACCCAACGCGCTGGCGGGACGGAAGCGCCCTTTGCACACCATCATTCCCGCATTCATGACGCGTGGTCAGGACCGGATTTCCTTTGGAATTATGGGCGGATTCAATCAGGCGCAGGCGCACGCTCAGTTCGTCTCTAATGTTGTGGACTTTGGAATGAATATCCAGGCGGCGCTGGAAACTGCACGGTTCACCAAAGGGACTTTTGCAGGATGCGATGTACAGGTGGAGGATCGCATTTCCGCCGATACGCGCGCTGCGCTTGGACGACGAGGGCACCAGATTGAAGTCCGGCAAGGATATTCGGACGCCATGGGCGGCGGCCAGGCTACGCGTCGTGACTTTTCCTCAGGTGTGAACTACGGAGCATCAGATCCCCGCAAGGATGGCGCTGCGATTCCAGAGGCTCCTAAGCCGCGATAGACTCCCTGCAATTGTGCCCGTTTCTGAATCACTAGAGGTGTCGTAAGTGCCTATAAACGTGGGAACTTAGTACGGTCGTACCATTGTGACCTGGCTCACAGCACGTTATACATGAGGGTGGGGTAAATCCAAGGGGCGTTGCACTCGCCCCGTGCCTAGAGCTATGGCTGTGAAAAAGACAACGCTCCCCAAGGGGCACAGGGAATCTGCGCGTCGCTCGAAGCCGGAAGGCGAAGCGACAGCGCGGGGTTTGGAGCCACGCCAAGCCCAGTTATTCAGCGCAGGCCATCCCGCAGAAGATAGAACTCCGGAGCACACCGCATATCTGCACGCGCTGACAGAGAACAACCCGCTGGCGATTGTTGTGCTCGACGCTAACTTCAAAATACAGATGTGCAATCCGGCGTTTGAAAAAATGTTTGGCTATCGCCAAGTTGAAATTCTCGGTGCGGAGCTCGATTCCCTGGTCGCGCCCAATGAACACGCGGCTGACGCAAAGGAGCTGACTTCGCGGGCCGCCGGCGGGGAACTGGTGCGCGCAACCACACAGAGGCGGCGCAGCAATGGTTCGCTGGTGGATGTTCAGATCCTGGGCGTTCCGTTGGTGGTAAACGGAAAGCGCATCGGCAGTTTTGGGATGTATGAAGACATTACCGAGCGGCGCCGGGCAGAGCAAGCGCAACAACGCGCCGAAGAAAGATTCCGCAGCCTATTCGAGAGCGCTGTAGAGGGTATTTTTCATACTACGCCGGAAGGGCGCCTGTTGAGCGCGAACCCGGCGCTCGCACGGATGTGCGGCTACGCGTCGGCGGCCGAGATGATGGAAAGCGTTCGCGATGTCAGCACGTTCCTGTACCTGGAATCGGAGCGCCGTGAGGAATTCAAGCGGCTGATGGAAGAAAATGGGGTAGTAGAAGATTTTGAGTATCAAATTCGCCGCAAGGACGGGGCCGTTATATGGGTTTCAGAACGCGCGCGAGCAGTGCGCGATGCTGACGGCCAGATCGTGAGTTACGAAGGCACGATGGAGGATGTCACAGATCACAAGCGCGCCGAACTCGAGCGGCAAGTGACATTTGAAATTATTCACGCCGTCAACGTGACCGACAAACTGGATGATCTCCTGGGATTGATCCATCTGGCGCTCAATAAGGTCCTGTATGCGGAGAATTGTTTCGTTGCTTTGTTCGAACCCGCGACAGGCATGTTCCACTTCCCATTTTTTGTGGACCAGTATGACGTGGCGCCGCCTCCGCAAAAGGTTGGGAGAAGCTGCACGGCATATGTTTACCGCACGGGTCAAGCCATGCTAATTCCGCAAGCGAAATTCGATCAGCTTGCGGACCAAGGCGAAGTCGAGCTCGTTGGGACGCCTTCACCATCCTGGCTCGGCGTTCCGCTGCGAACACCGGCGGCAACGATCGGTGTGCTGGTGGTGCAGCATTATCAGGATGTCAACGCATATACGGAGCGCGATCTGGAATTTCTATCATCTGTAGGCGGCCAGATCGCATTTGCGATTGAGCGCAAGAGAGCGGAAGAAAAAGTCCGAGAGAGTGAAGCGCGCTTGCGCGTTCTAATCGAGCAATTACCCGCAGTGCTCTGGACTGTGGACAAGGATTTGCGCTTCACGTCTGTGCTCGGCGCTGGTCTCACACGGCTGGGGCTGAAACCGAACCAGCTCGTAGGTATGTCGCTGCTCGATTATTTTGAGACTGCGGACCAGACATTTCTGCCCATTGCCGCGCACCGCCGCGCGGTGGCCGGCGAGCCCATGACATTTCATGTGGAGTGGAAGAGCGGATCGTACGCCTGCCACGCCGAACCATTGCGCGATGCCGGCGGGCAACTACAGGGCGCAATCTGCATGTCGCTCGACATCACAGACCGCAAGCAACTGGAGGAGCAGCTCAGGCAAGCACAGAAGATGGAGGCGGTCGGGCGCTTGGCCGGGGGAATTGCGCACGATTTCAACAACTTGCTGATGGTCATCCAGGGATACGCGGACCTGCTGGCAGACCGGATTCAAACGGGTGACCCATTGCGGCGAAATGCCGAACAGATACAGATGGCGGCGCAGCGGGCGACTTCGCTGACGCGTCAATTGCTTGCGTTCAGCCGCAAGCAGATGCTGGCGCCAAAAGTTTTGAACATTCAGACAGTTGTCGCGGACATGGAGAAAATTCTGCGCCGGCTGATAGGCGAGGACGTTGCGCTGGATACTTCCTCGGTGCCCGATCTGGGGCTTGTGAAGGCGGATCGCAGCCAGATCGAGCAGGTAATTTTGAACCTGGCCGTGAATGCGCGCGATGCCATGCCACAAGGCGGGCGGTTGACGATAGAAACCATGAACGTCGAGTTGGATGCCTCTTATGCACATCCACCGGCAGTCCTCTCACCGGGCAAGTATGTGATGTTGGCGGTCACAGACAACGGATCCGGCATGGACGCTGAGACCCAAGCACATATTTTCGAGCCTTTTTTCACCACCAAGGAAAAGGGCAAGGGCACCGGGCTTGGCCTGGCGACCGTGTACGGCATCGTGAAACAGAGCGGCGGATATGTGTGGGTGTACAGCGAACCCGGGCGGGGAACGAGCTTCAAAATATACCTTCCGCGCATCGCGGAGGCACAGCCCCGGACCGCGCGAGACGGCAAGTCGGACACGTTTTCCTTGCCGCGCGGTTCCGAAACAGTTCTGCTGGTAGAAGATGAGAAGGGTGTCCGGGAACTGGCTCGTGAATATCTGGAGATGAGCGGTTACACGGTGATCGAAGCCGAGAATGGCCACATGGCCCTGGAGCTGGCGGCCATGCATGCGGGACAGATTCACTTGCTGATGACCGATGTGGTGATGCCAGGGATAAGCGGGCGCGAGTTAGCCGAGCGCGCCTGTCAAATCCGGCCTGGAATAAAGATCCTTTATATGTCGGGGTACACAGACCAGGCTGTCGTCCATCACGGAATCCTTGAAACAGATGCAATATTGTTGCAGAAGCCGTTTACGGCGGCCACGCTGGCGTCGAAACTGCGCGAAATCCTCAGCGTAGAAGTTGTCCAATAAAATTCAGGCATAGAGCTCCCCCCAGTAAATCATTCATCCCCCGTGAAACAACTGCTCGCTATTGAAGCATCCGTCTCCGAAAAAAGCTCCTTGATGAAGGGAGCTTACAAGAGTTTCGACAGCCTAAGTCCCAAGCAGTCATCCAAATACACGGAACCGACACGAAGGAGAATTTGCAATTGGGGGTTGGTGCTCAAGATGCAAGACCAAGTGTGGCTGCCCTGACGTGTGCTTGACCGGCCGGGTCAGCGAAGCCAAAACCATAAACACGGGGGAAGTGATGGAAGCAAAGGCCAAGAGTTTGCCCACTACGCAAAATGTCGTCACTGAAGATTTGATTGGCGCCAACCGGCTTTGGACAGCCGTGATCGTGAAAGCCGTGGAGGACTGGCGCGTGGGAACATTGCGCGCTCGCCGGGAGGCACAAAAATTCTTGTTTGAGGACGATCGGGATTTTTACCAGGTTTGCGCCAGCGCTGGATTGGATGCGGACCTGTTCCGAAGCAAGTTACTGAAACTGGGGCGCCGCATCGAGATGCATGGCCCCTACTTGAATCCGATCGCGGCGTAGCTTGCGAGCGCTCCAGTGGTTCCTCAATTTTCAAGACGCGTGAGTCTGTTCTGAATCTTGGCAATCCCAGGTCCCTGCGCTGCGGAAACTGAAAAGCGGCGCAGGAATCTCCTCATTCTTCTGCAAGAATCCGCCGTTGCACTCCATAGATCTAGCGTAGAATCTGCCGACGCACAGCGATACCAAGAATTAATGCTCGCTCCCGCGAAACGCGAAGTCTGCCCCGAAAAAAGATTGCTTCTCCATTGCGCGCGAACCCGATTGTCCCCCGAAGGTACGGAACTGATCCGCAAACTCAGTGGGAAGCCGCTCGACTGGAACTACCTTATTTCCGAAGCCGCTGAGAATTCGATCACCCCGCTAGTAGAAAAGCAGCTTTGCGGCGTGGCTCCGGATATGCTCCCCCTGGAAATTGTGACTCGCTTGAAAGACGCCGCCCGCGCAAACACGGTGCGATGCCTATTTTTAACTGCCGAGCTGAACAAGATCCTGGCGCTCCTGGAATCCAATGGAATTCACTCGATTCCCTATAAGGGCCCGGTGATCGCACAGCAAGCTTACGGAGACATCACGCTGCGAGAATTCGAGGATCTGGATATCATTCTGCGGCAGCGTGACCTGCCCCGAGCGCATGAAATCATGCTGGGCCTGGGTTATCGTGCGAAATTCCCCTGGATACTTTCGCCCGGTGCCGCCGCCTCGCTGATCCCCGGTGAATATAACTACCGCGCCATCGAGCGGCGGATTATGGTGGAGCTCCACACGGAGCTGACCCTCCGTCATTTTCCCGTCGTGCCAGATCTCGACGACTTCTCCCAACGACTAGTTACTGTGGAGCTTAGCGGGCATGCCGTGAAAACATTTTGTCCGGAAGACGCACTTCCCATCCTATGTATCCACGGGGCCAAGGATTTCTGGGAGCGCATCTCCTGGATCGCTGATATTTCAGAACTCATCCAGAGGCACGCTCAGATCGATTGGGATGCGGTATGCAGGTGCGCGAAATCATTGAATGCCGGGCGAATGCTGTTGTTGGGTGTCACATTGGCGGCGCGCCTCTTGGATGCTTCGTTGCCCAATGAAATCCTTCGAGCTTCCTCTGAGGACCCGCTCGTGGGAGCCGTTGCAAGGGAAGTAGAGGAGGGCCTGCTGAGCCGTACGTACATTCCTCTGAATGCTGCAGGGAGATTCCATTTTCGCCGCCGCCTGGTGCCCGGAGCACTGGCCGGCTGGCGCTACGCAATCCGGCTCACAGTGGTCCCAGCCGAAGAAGACTGGATGATGGTGCGACTACCTCCGTCACTCGCGCCGCTTTACATTGCCCTCCGCCCCCTACGCCTACTTCGAAAATACGGCTGGACAAGTCGAAGGGCCTGATCTCCTTGGCCTAAAGAATAGTGCCTCAAGGCAAGTCGCTGACCTGCTAGTCACAACTAGGACACCAAGCCGGTCAACCATATTGACGCTTTAGTGGTGGTTTATAAGACTAGGCACGGCACCCTCTCGTTCCATGGGGAAATTGAGTTGAGTCCGACAGCCGCGGGCGCTCCTTGACCCGGCCTCCCGGTGTGGCGGACGGTTCCAGCACGGGGGAATAGGCGGATTGGCAAGTAAAATTAAATGGCCGCAGACCGGCCGCCCACTTCAGATCTCGATTGGCCGGGTACCTCTATCGCTTTTCATCCCTCGAGAGGACCTACAACAGCACGCCGCGAAGAGATATCGGGAATTCGCGGAGGAGTCGCATGAAAGCCTTCCCGTCGTTCTCCGCTCAAGAAATGCTCTGCGGCGCGTTCAATCCGAATTCTCCTATGTGTTGGACGACGCCTCGCTGGAGCTCGGCGCTTCCGGTGCGGAATTCCATGGAGTGCGGCACGAATATGCTCTGGATTCCTTACTTCGGATACTGCTTTCCGCTGTGCTATTGCCCGGGCGGGGATTTTTGCTGCACGCTGCTTCGGTGGTCCGAAACGGTCACGCTTATATTTTTGCCGGGCGGTCCGGAGCGGGAAAAAGTACAGTGGCATCGCTTTCGCCTAAGGGAAGCGTTCTAAGCGATGAAATTTCGCTGCTGCGGTGTGTGGATGGCTGTTGGCAAGCCTTCGGCACGCCGTTCTGGGGGGAATTCCGCGCAGCGGGAATGAACCGTCACTTTCCCATCAAGGCGATCTATTTCCTGAGGCAAGACAGACAGGATCGATTCGAACCGCTATCGGCAAAACAGGTTCTGCGGGCTCTGTTGCCTTGCGTTTTGTTCTTCTCATCCGATCAGAGGGCGAATGAAGCATTGCTTGGCACGCTTCTGGACTTAGTCAAGCGCGTCCCGGCTTATCGGCTACATTTCCGTCGCAGCGCTGATTTCTGGAGGGTGATCGCGGCATGACGAGTCGTCCGATGCGAAACCCGCAACTCGCCTGGCGCGAAATTGACGGTGAAATTGTAATCATCTCGCCGGAGGACAGCCAGGTCCACGAATTGAATGTGACCGCAGCACTGGTGTGGAAGCGTGCCGACGGCGAGCAAACTCTGGAGGAGATTGCTGCGGGTATGGTGTCGGAATTTGACGTGACTCACGAATCCGCCCGGAAGGATGTCGCCGAGCTCATCGCGCAATTGGCCGAAAAGCAATTGGTAACAGCGGCGGTAGAGGTCAAGACCTGACGATATGAGCACACCGCTGATGGACCGCTGGATTCAGAGGACGGTACAGCGCCACCTGCCGTGGAGCGTGCATCTCGATATCACCTACCGGTGCAACGAGCGCTGCATTCATTGTTATCTCGACCATACGGATTATGGCGAGATGAGTACGCAGGAAATCAAGGGCGTGCTTGATCAGCTTGCAGAAGCGGGAACTCTCTTCCTGACTTTAAGCGGCGGCGAAATTTTTCTCCGCTCCGATTTATTCGAACTGATTGGCTACGCGCGCAAGCTGCATTTCGATGTGAGTCTGAAGACTAATGCTCTGCTGATCGATACCCAGAAAGCGCGCAAACTGCGTGAACTCGGCGTACGGCGCATCCAGATCAGCATCTACAGCACGGACCCGGAAGTGCATGATGCGATTACCAAGGTGCGTGGCTCCCTGAAGCGTTCGATCAGGGCAATCCGATTTCTGAAGGCCCAAGGCCTGCACGTGAAAATTGCTTGTCCGCTGATGAAACAAAATCTCAGCGCATACCGCGGCGTGCTTGCTTTGGCCGAAGAGCTCGGAGTGCCCTACGTGATTGATCTCACCATCACACCCAAGATGGATGGGGACACGAGCATCCTGCCGTTGCGCGTCTCGGCGCAAAGCCTTCTCCCAGTGTTGCAGGATCCCATCCTAAATCCGCCGCCTGATACAGGTTGCGCAGCGCGAGATAGTACGCCGGTCACCGGAAGCGCCACTTCAAGTGGCATTGAGAGTGAGGCGTATGACGATATTCCCTGTTCCGCGGGCCATAACAGTTGCTACATCTCGCCTTACGGCGACGTGCTTCCCTGCGTTCAAATGCCGATCCCGGCAGGAAATCTGCGTCGACAGAGTTTTGGGGAGATCTGGTTCGACTCAAGGGCTATGAATCGAGTGCGCGCAGTTCGCGAATCGCATTTGCCTGTTTGTTCCGGCTGCTCGATTCGACAGTACTGCGAGCGCTGCCCGGGACTTGCGCACATGGAAGGTGGGGATTTGCTGGGCGCCTACGAGCGCGCGTGCGATATGGCGGAACTGAATGCGCGCATGGCGGGAGCGGTGAATCCGGTCAGCGCCCTACATGCAATGAAGGCACTAACGGATGACGCGGCTAGCATTCCGATGAAGCCAGCACAAGTATCCGCCTCAGATTGTGGTCATTAGGCTGGGAGAGTGAATGAAGGAACGGGGCAAGAAAGGGCAGGCAGGAGCGGCGGGCAAGAAGGCATACGTAAAGCCTCGCTGCGTGTCGGAACCGATTTACGAAACGCTGGCGCTGGCCTGCGGCAAACTGCCGGGGCAGGGCGGAGTGTGTCACGCAGCGCCGCGGCGTTCTTAGCCCGATCTGAATTGGCTTCGACGCGAAATTACTTTGCGGAGGCAAGCGGTTCATGATGGCGGAATCACGAATCATCCAATTTTGGCGCGATGCTCGGCTGAGGGTATGGAGCGTGGGGCTGATGCTCTTGCTGGCGGCTCCCGTCCTTGCCCGCGAACAGGTGACCATTCAGAAGTCAGGAACAAATCCGCAGATTCGCGCTGCTGACGCCACCCTTCTCCAAGGGAACCCAACTACAAATACGGGTGGAAGTGGCACTCTGACAGTGCAGTCGCAATCCGGGAATCAAAACAACCGGGCGGTGGTGGAATTTGATCTTTCGCTTCTTCCTAATGTGGCCATCAAGCAAGCACAACTTGTTCTTCACGTAATCACGCCGCCGACTCTCACCAGAACCTACGGCGCCTATCGGATCACCAGTTTTTTCAACGAACCGGATGTCACATGGAATACGCGAGTTGCAACTACTCCTTGGGGAGCGGCGGGGGGCGACACTACGGGAGCCGCCACAAATACCGGGACGGTCACAGCCTTGAGCACAACTCTTCAAATTGACATTACAGCGCAACTTCAGTCCTGGTACAACGCAACGCCCAACTACGGAACTCTGATTCGCGATCAGACTGAGAGCAATGCAGTCCCAGTTTCCACTGTGTTTGGCTCCAAAGAGGCAGCCAATCCAGCCAATGCGCCCCAGTTGAACGTCACCTTCGTTCAGAATGTGACCAATATCACCGCGGCTCCCGGCAATGCCTCGGTGACAGTTTCATGGGGCTATCCCACACTGATCGGTACGGTGAATGCAGGCGAACCGTACGTGGGTGTGCTGATCCTGCGGCGAGCAAACTTTCCCGTGGACAAGAGTTCTGTCCCCACGGATACAGTTGATCCGGCAATGTGCTCTGTGATTGGAACCGGGACGGTGGTTTTCGACAATTCAACCAGCGCCACGAGCTTCACGGATAACGCCACAGACCCATGCGGAGCGCCCGCGAATGGCACCACCTGGTTCTATAAAGTGTTCTTGCGCGACAAGCTCAATTATTACGCGACACAGCCAATTGTGAACGGTTCCACCTTCACGGAAGAAATCTCAGCTACCCCGAGCGCGGCTGTTGCCGGCCTCCAGAATTCCTCCTGGATCGCGGCAACGTTTTCGACAAATCTCGCCGCGCCGTCGCTGATTCCGGCGTCCATCATCATGGTGCAATCGCAGACCAATCTGGTTTTTGGCATCGATGCCAACACCGGGCTAAGGAAATATCCTCCTGTGGCGTTGGGTGGGCCGGTCATCAGCCGCTCGCCGCTGATTGACTCGAGCATTTCATCGCTCAACAAGAATGTGCTTTATATTGCGGATACGGATGGGCTCGTGTACGCCGTAGCCACTGATACAGGACAAATCCTCTGGGTGGTAAACCCGAATGGCGCGACGACGAATGGGTTTCAAGGTTCGTCCTCTGTTCAACTCAAATCTCTCAGCAGTGTCTCTTACCCGCTAG